>VAPK010183383.1_pt1 | contig 14848 bp, 13 predicted proteins | sample 3395031 | NCBI WGS metagenome assembly VAPK01 (sample SAMN08290443, study PRJNA428436) | hydrothermal vent metagenome | isolation source: Deep-sea hydrothermal vent chimney 1 | place: Pacific Ocean: Juan De Fuca Ridge
CCATTATTGAGAATGCTCAAAAAAACCTACTCACCGTAGCTGATGCTACGGCTGCGTTGCTTTTTTCTGCGCTACGCCAATACTGACGCACATTACGACTTCTCATAACGATACTCCTTGCGGATTTAAGGTATCATAAGAAAAACAGAAACCATGAAATATTTTCTGATTTATGTTTACTCATCAGCAAATTTAGCATTTTTCTGATAGGGGTAAGCCGTTCATTAAAAAAAGAGGACTGCTATCCCTTCTATGTTTTAAACAACCATTGTTCGTAACTCTTTTTTCCCAATTCTGGAAAATTCCCAGAATGAGTAAATTTGCTTATAACAAAAATTAATCCGAAATGGGAAATACACTGTTAGAAAGAGCATACCAGGTAATCGATGAAACAAAAAAAATCGGTATAGGACATCTGGCCACGAATAGCATACAAAACGGTCTTAAAAAAGCAATAAGTATTCACGGGGAGAAAGTTGTCCCTTTTTCTTTGAGTGATTATTTAATGCTCATGCATGATGAAAGGATTATTGCCGGTGCTATTGAATCCATAAAAGAAAATGGTTTTAACCTATCCATTTCAAGGGAATTTCTGCATCTCCGCAAAACGGATGAAGCGGAAGAAATTCTGGCGAAAGTTTTCGGTAATCCCGTTGTCTTGTATCCTAAGACCACCCTGGCTCATGTGGGTGCTTTGCCTCTGCTGATAGACAGAAAGGATGCTGTTGTGCTTGACCATCATGTACATGCCACCATTCAGATGGCATCCGATATGGTGCGGGTGCATGGAACCCACATGGAAATTATCCGCCATAACAACATGGAACAATTGGAGCAGCGGATTATCGAATTAAGAAAAGATCATAAAAAGGTATGGTATCTCGCCGATGGGGTTTATTCTATGTATGGTGATGTTTTCCCGGCCAAAGAAATTGAGGCTCTGCTGAATAAGTATGAAGAATTTTATGTTTACGTTGATGATGCACACGGTGTCAGCTGGGCAGGGACAAATGGAAGTGGTTATGTTCTTTCACAAATTAAGCAGCATTCGAAGATGATACTGGCCGTTTCGTTTGGCAAAGGATTTGGTGCCGGTGGCGGAGCCATTGTCTGCCCGGATGAACACACCAAAAAGTTGTTGGTTTATTTGAGTGGTCCGTTGATGTTTACAGGGCCGTTGGAATCGACAACACTTGGTGGGCTGATTGCTTCTTCCAAAATTCATCTGAGCCCTGAAATTGTCCTCCTCCAAAGTCGCCTGAAAGTGCTGATCGATTATTTCTACGACCGTTGTGATGAGCTGGGCCTGCCACTTGTCAACACTTCCAGAACACCTACGGCTTATTTCCCCATGGGGAAGCCCGAAAATATTTATATCTCAGGTAAAATTTTCTTTGATGAAAAATTTTCTGTTACTGCCGGACTTTATCCTGCCGTTCCTATAAAAAATGCCGGACTTCGGGTTCAGATAACGCTATACCAGGATAAATCAGATGTTGAAAGGCTTTTGCAGGTTATGAAAAAGGTTTACAATCTGTTCAAAAAAGAGCAGAATTTCTCCATCGAAGATACCTTGAAACATTTTAAAGGATAAAAAAAACCGTCAGGCCTGTAAGCGGGATTCTGTTCCCTGCTCCGATAACTATCGGGAGGGTTCTATCATTTATCTTGATCACAGGTCACCCTGTAATTCCAGCAGCCTACCCACCGGCATCGGACGGGTCGCCCTTATCTCATTTCGCCTGAGGCGAGACGAGAGCGCCGGAATATTTGGCCTTGCAACCCATAAGGTTTACCCCGGACGACTGTCACCAGCCGGCCGCGTGGGCTCTTACCCCACGTTTTCACCCTTGCCTGCCGAAGCTTTAGCGAAGGCAGGCTTGCCTACCCTCTGGCTCCGACATCGGCGGTTATTTTCTGTGGCACTCGCTGTCCACACTTTATTGGCATGGCCTTCCCGTTAAGAAGTATGGTACCCTGTGTTGTCCCGACTTTCCTTCCCGCCTGAGGCGAGACGATAGAGCAGCCTGACGGTTTCATTTGCAAAATTACGGCTTTTCCCGTACATAATGATATTTCAGGATAACCTTAGAAAATCCTTTTCAAAAATCGAACCAATATTAACTTTGAAATGTTTACTTTTGTCCAAAAGTAATTTGTTATGGTACAATATTGTGGTTTTATCGGTACGCCCGAAGTCATTTTGATCTTTGTGGCTGTTCTTTTGCTTTTTGGTGGAAAAAAGATTCCTGAATTGGCAAAAGGACTGGGAAAAGGGATGAAAGAGTTTAAAAAGGCAGTGGACGAAGAAGGTCTTGCCAGCGATCTGAAAGATGTTGCATCGAACATCAATGATTTTAAACATGATGTTGAAAAAATCAATCCCAAAAACATACTGAAAACAGATTCAAATCCCAAAAGTCATAAAAAATGAGAATTTTTTTGAAGCGCTTATAGAATTTGAATGACTTAACGACAGGTAAAGAGGGTAAACTAATCTTTCATTTTGCTTTACCCATGCTGGCAGGGAATGTCTTCCAGCAACTGTACAATGTAGTGGATAGTATAGTGGTAGGAAGGGCTATCGGAAAAGAAGCTCTTGCGGCAGTTGGCGCTAATTTCCCTTTTATTTTTGCTCTTATCTCCTTTGTTGTGGGTATTGCCATTGGATCTACTGTTATTATTTCCCAATATTTTGGCGCAAAAAAGATGGAGCAGGTCAAGCGCGCCATCGATACGCTTTATATTTTTATGTTTTTTGCAGCCATAGTAGTAACAGCACTGGGCATACTCTTTGCTAAAGATATTTTTCGCCTCATTGATCTCCCTGCTGATGTACTTCCCGAAGCAGTACAATATTTTAAAGTCTATGCGCTCGGGTTCATTTTCTTTTTTGGCTTTCAGGGAACCAGTGCTATCATGCGCGGCCTTGGCGACTCCAAAACACCTTTTTATTTTCTTGGTGGTTCCACTCTGATGAACATTGCGTTAGACTTGATTTTTGTCCTTGTTTTCCATTGGGGTATTAAGGGTGTTGCTGCCGCTACGGTTATTTCTCAGGCTGCAGCCTTTTTTGCCATTATTTTTTATATGAATCGCTACCACAAGTTCCTGGATTTTCATCCCCGACGTATGCGATTCGACAAAACTATTTTTAGAAAGAGCTTAAAAATAGGCCTGCCTACGGGTTTTCAGCAAACATTTGTAGCTGTGGGGTTTATGGCGCTGTACCGTATTGTAAATATGTTTGGAACCTCTACTATTGCCGCTTACAGCGTGGCAATTCGTATTGATTCGTTTGCTGCCATGCCTGCCATGAACTTTTCAGCTGCGCTGGCTACTTTTGTAGGCCAAAATATTGGCGCCGGCAAAATGGAGCGTATTCACAAAGGCCTTGTCGCTACCCTGCTTATGGCCAATACGGTAGCTATCATTATTTCTGTTTTGGCTCTGTTGTTTGCCGAACCGCTCATGCAGATTTTCACCAAAGATGCCGGGGTAGTTGAGATAGGGAAGCACTATCTGCTCATTGTCCCGCTTTTCTATATGGTTTTTGCCACTATGTTCTCCATAAATGGGGTTATGCGCGGTGCCGGTGACACCATGGTTCCCATGTTTATCTCCATTATTTCTTTATGGTTTGTACGTATTCCGGTTTCCTGGTTCCTCTCTTTAAAATTTGGTGCTATTGGTATTTGGTGGGGTATTCCCGTTGCCTGGTTTGTGGGGCTTTTACTTGCCTTTACCTATTATAAAACGGGCCGGTGGAAATCCAAAGCAGTGGTAAAAGGAGGGATATAAAAAATATTTCGTCGAATTATACTTTCCTAATAAACTAAAAATCTTTGATTTATGGCTCATTAAAGGATAGCAGCATATCTTTGGATATTTTCAATTGTGCAATCTTTTGTTAGGTTTGCAGTTATTATCTTATTTAGATAGATTTTAAATGGAATTTTATGAAAAGCAGAAAAATTCAGGCTGCAACAGCTTTTGTTTTTGTTTGGGCTATGTTGTGGCTGGGTAGCTGTACGCACCAACCAGGGATTTATTACGACGACACACCTAAGGTGAGCAATAACTGTTCAGCAGATACGGTTTATTTTAAAAATGATATTCAACCGCTACTCAATTCCACCTGCGCTCTGACTGGTTGCCACGATGCCGTTACCGGCAAACACAATGTTGTATTGACTGACTATGCTGCGGTAATGAAAACCGGAGGCATTAATGTGCAAAATCCTGCCGAAAGTAAAATTTACCGGGTGTTGAGCAAAGGTGGAGACGATGTAATGCCTCCTCCGCCCGCCTCACCATGGAGCAGCACGCAACAGGCAGCCTTACTCACCTGGATAAGCCAGGGAGTACTGAACAATGCCTGTGTCGATACGGTTTGCGACACTACACAAGTTACTTTTGCATCCAGTGTTGACCCAATTTTCCAGAATTATTGTTATGGTTGTCACAATAGTACCAATTCTTCCGGAGGTGTTGATTTAACCAACTTTAGCCAATTGTTCCTCCTGATAAATAACGGCGCCTTACTGGGTTCTATTCGTCACGATGCAGGATTTATTCCCATGCCGGTGGGAGGGAACAAGCTAAGCAACTGTGAAATTGCAACGGTTGCTATCTGGGCGCGAGACACTACCCTCACCGGTGGTGGTGGCAATCCGGCTATTGCCTGTGCTCCTGATACGGTTTACTTCCAAAATAAAGTTCTTCCGCTTTTACAATCTAATTGTGCCATTACCGGTTGCCACGATGCTGCTACCCGTGCAGAAGGAGTTCAACTGACCGATTATACCACTATTGTGAATACAGGTGGTGTGTTGGCTGGAAACCCCAACAGTAGTAAATTATACACCATCCTCTCAGCCGGCGGAGGTGATAAATCAGGGAATGCAACTCAAGGGACTCAGGATGGTATTATGCCTCCACCACCACGAGCTGCTTTCAGCGTTGACCAAAAAAATCTTGTGAAAAACTGGATTTTGCAAGGTGCAAAAAATAACTATTGCGATGCTGCCTGTGATACAACCAATGTTAGTTTCAAAAATAATATATTCCCTGTGGTGGAAACATACTGCCTCGGTTGTCACAGTGGTACAACCCCGGGTGGAGGTATTTACCTGAGAAATTATAACGACCTTGTAGCTGTGGCCAAAAACGGAAAGCTTTGGGGAAGCATTAACTTTGTAACCGGTTATTCACCCATGCCGAAGAATGCCAGTAAATTATCAGCCTGTACATTAGCAACCTTTAAAATCTGGATAAACAATGGAACACCAAACAATTAATAAGGGACTATTTCTGGTAATGCTTTTGGGGCTTCTAACACTCTCCTCTTGTTATAACGACAACTACCAGACCCTGTACCCATCCGGTACTTGCAATACTTCACAAGTTACCTATTCTAAAGATGTCTGGCCTGTTATCAATGCACGATGTACCAGTTGCCATAGTGGGGCTGCCCTTTATGGGAATATTGCCCTGGAAAACTATAATGATGTGGTGATTGTGGCAAAGAACGGGAAACTACTGGGGAGTATTCGCTTCGATGCAGGCTTTTCGCCCATGCCCAAAGGTGGTGCCAAACTGAATAGTTGCGACATTGCCAAAATAGAAAAATGGGTAAAAGATGGAATGCTGAATAACTAAAATTCTTAATAAAAACACCTTTCGAAGAGATGAAAAAAGTTACTAAAATTACAGGAGTACTATTTTTGGCTGCTCTTTTGGCCGCCGCTTATGTCTGGTTTTTTGTTTATAACAAACCCCATCGCAATTTTGAAAAAGCAAAACCGGTCATCGTTGAAAGTGCCCGGCAGTGCTATCAAAATTTTAAGGCAAATGCCAGAGCTGCTGAAGCGGGAAAAGTTATTGAGATCTACGGTCTCCCTGCCGGAATCGAACAATCAGATTCCCTCGTCGTGGTGGTCTTTGCTTTTCAAAAAGGGATGTTTGGGAATGAAGGTGTTCGATGCACCGTACTCCCCAATTACAGGAAGGAAGCGGCGACGCTATCCATCCGTGATACACTTTATATCAAAGGTTTTTGCTCCGGGTATAACGGTACCGATGTTATCCTCGAAGATTGTTCAATAATTCACAAGTAAAAAATTATTAAATCATGAAAAAAATTGTTCTTTTTGTTTTTATTCTGCTGATGGCTAATACTACCTTCGCTCAGCGGTACTTGTCCAAAACGGGTAGTGTAAGTTTTTACTCTGATGCGCCACTGGAAAAGATAGAAGCCCAGAACCATCAGGTTAACTGTGCATTAGACACACAATCAGGTTTTTTTGTTGTGAAAATTTTAATGCGTTCTTTCATTTTTGAAAAAGCGCTGATGCAGGAACACTTCAATGAAGATTATGTGGAAAGTGATAAATTTCCCAATGCTTTTTTTAAAGGGAAAATTATAAATCTGAAAGATATCAATTTCTTCAAGTCCGGTACTTACCCGGCGATGATTGAAGGACAGATGACTATCCATGGAATCACACAGAACGTAAAAGCAAAGGGAACTTTTACCATCTCGAAAAAAGGGATTTTAGCCCAGGCCAAATTCCCTCTGAAAATTAAGAATTACGGTATCTCTATCCCTGACGTGGTAGCTGGTAAAATTGCTGAAAATATGGAAATAACTACCGACATTCAGCTAAGACCTTTGAAATAATTGTTTTGAAACGAACATGAATACAGATAGCCGGATGACCTTTGCCGGGAAATGATTAAATTTTCTATATAAGAAAAAGGTGGTTCTGTGAGAACCAGACTTAGATGGATTATTTTCTTTATTCTCAAATAAATAAAAAAAATTAAAGCACATGAAAAAAATAGGAATTTCTATTATCCTGACTCTTCTGTTTACAGCACAACTTTTTGCGCAGGACAATTTAATGAATCTGTTTGATGAAACACCTCAAACCGTATATACAGAATCTACCTTCAAAATAACACGTATAGTATTGGGGCAATCCACAGTAAATCCCGGTAAGGGTAACCTGATTTTTGTCATACAACATCATTTTGGCTACATAAACCAGGGGGCTTACGAGTTCTTTGGTTTGGATCAGGCTACTATTCGCCTGGGATTTGAGTATGGCCTCACCAACTGGCTTATGATAGGGGTTGGACGAAGTTCCTACGGAAAAACCTATGATGGAAACATGAAGATAAAAATATTGCGGCAAAGTACCGGTAAGAGAAGGATGCCTGTTTCCATAAGTTATTTTGGCTCTGTGGGTATTAATTCATTGAGACAACCGGATAAAACTATTGATTATTATTTTACCAACCGTCTGACATACCTGAATCAAATCTTAATCTCCCGTAAGTTTAACGATAAGATCTCTATGCAACTTTCACCCAGTCTTGTTCATCGCAATCTGGTGGAAACGCCGCAGGACGATAACAATATCTGGGCTCTGGGTGCCGGGGGACGCTTTTTACTGTCTAAACATACCAGTATAGATGCAGAATATTTTTACGTGCTATCGAAGAAAACAGCTGCAGATTTCCACAATAGTTTCTCAGTTGGCTTTAATATAGAGACAGGTGGACATGTTTTTCAGTTGTATGTTTCCAATTCCCAGGGAATTATCGGGCAAAATTTTATCCCGGGAAGTGTGGGCAACTGGCTTAAAGGGGATGTCCTTATCGGGTTTAATATCACACGGACTTTTGTATTGCAGAAGCCTAAAGATTTTCGAAAATAGCTCTTTTTATTAGTTCATTTGCCCGAATGGCTCCTGTAATTTGCAAAATCTTTCGATAGGTAAGCCAACAACCTGTAACTTTTTCCGCGTCTTTACGTCATAATTACAAACATAAATTCAAATAGTTATGAAAAAGATTAATACCTTCTCTGCACGGCTGTTGTCGTTCACTTTTATTCTGCTTTTTGCAGGTTCGCTTCAGGCACAGGTTCGTGGCAATGGTGTCATCGAAGAGCAAACGAGAGCCCTCAGTGGTTTCAATGCTATCTCCTCCTCTGGTTCCGTGGATGTATTTGTGAAACAAGGCAATACCTATTCAGTGGTGGTTCGCGCCGATGGTAACCTGCTTAACTATATTAAAACCGAAGTCAGAAACAATACGTTGATTATTTCAGTCACCAGAAATATCTGGCATGCCAAAACGCTGGAAGTGCACATCACCATGAAGGCTTTGCAAAAGGTTGTGATGTCGGGCTCCGGCGATTTTTATTGTAAATCACCTTTTTCTGTACAGAATCTGCAACTTATCCTGTCTGGCTCGGGCGATGCCAAAGCTGTTTTGGAAGCAAAAAACGTTCACATCAAAGTGAGAGGCTCGGGTGATGTTGAGGTAAGCGGTATCCGTGGAAACCTTGGCATTGATATAAACGGCTCCGGCGATGTGGAAGCCTCCGGACTACAACTGGAGACCTGTTCTCTAAACGTGTTGGGCTCCGGTGATGTGGAACTTAAAGGACGAACAGCACAACTGACTGCCAGAGTTTTGGGCTCGGGTGATTTAGAAGCTGGCGGGCTGGCGGCTGTCAGTGTCTCTGTTAGTAATACCGGTTCCGGCGACATGACGATTCATGCTATCGACAAGCTGGAAGCGACCCTTGCCGGCTCCGGCGATTTAGACTACACGGGCAACCCGGTTATTCTGAAAGTAAGTGCTTCCGGCTCCGGCGAAGTTTATAAAAGATAACCCGGATTTATTTCTTTTTCCACTGCTGCAATAAAATGCCTCCGACAATGAAAGCAAGCCCCACCATGGTATAACCGTGTATGTTTTCGCCCACGGCATGGCTTATCCAAAACAGGCCGAGAAAAGGGGAGAGATAAATCAGGTTGCTCACTTTGGCCGTGTCGGCAGAATAGTTCAGCGCTTTTAACCAGATGACGAAAGTCAGGCTCATCTCGAATGTACCAATATAGAAACTGCCGATGAGCCCTGCTATGGTCGGGATAACAGGCCATCGTCCCTGCACTGCAAAATAGATTATCAGGTAGATGAGTCCAAAAAGCATGTTCAACAGAATTTTGCCGGTTTCTTCCCGCGGGTCTTTCATGTTCAAAATCCAGTATGCAGCCCAAAAGAGTGCACTGCCCACCGCAAGTGCTGCACCCAGCGGATTTGAAAATTTCAACGAAAAAGGATGCCCTCCGGTACTAATAATGAGTATCCCAATGAAGCTGACGAAAATAGCCCCTACTGCCCGGGCTTTTATCTTTTGTCCAAGAAATGGAATGGAGAAAAGCACCAGCACGATAGGCCAGATGTAATTTAGCGCTCCTGCTACCTGGGCCTCCAGCAGCTGGTAGGCTTTGATTAAAACAAGATAATATAGAAACGGATTGATAAATCCCATGAGAGCTGACGAGAGCCATGCTTTTCGCGAAAGCGAACGAAAATGTAACGGACTTTTGCCTGCCTGGTTTAAAATACCTAAAACAACAATACCACTCACTACTGCCCAAAACAGCAGGTTGTCCACATCAAGATAACGCAGGGTTATCTTAAAAGCAGAACTGATGGTTGACCAAAAGAGGACGGCCAGCAAAGCATAGAAGTAGGCTTTACGCTGTGATGGATAAGTTTGCATGCCTCAAAAATAAAAAATATTGACAGCTACAAAGTAAACAGCCCTTTAGTTATCCCGCACAGTTATTGCTTTTTTACGGGTAAAGAGCTGAAAAACAATTAGAAACAGTGTTGCTACTAAAATAGAGGCAATACTTAATTCCGGCATAAGATTACCCGTGGCAAGCAAAATACTTACGTAACCAACCCCCGAAATAAAGCTGGCAAGGGCAGCCATATTTGAAATTTTAAAGTGAAATGAAGCAATAGCGGCTGGAATAATTGTAAATCCCACACCGGTAATAAACAGAATAACGTTAATAATGCTTCGGAAATAAAAAGCGAGAGCAAATCCGAGAAATGAGAAAAGGACAATAAAGATTTTGGTCTGCATTTTCAGGTTATGCTGGGTAACCTCTTTTTTAGAAAAATGGGAAATATAGTCTTTTGCCACGCTGGAAGCCAGGACAAAAATAATGGTATCAGCGGAACTCATAATGGCGGCAAAGAGCAACACCAGCCCGGCACCGATAAATTTTTCCGGTACAAGTGTCTTTAGTCCTTCGGCAAAGGCGTCGCGTGGGGCAATCCCCGGAACCTGATAATGAGCTGAAAGTCCCACAATGGTAATGGCCAGTCCCGTAATGAGTACCAGTATGGCAGACGCGATAAACCCGTTCTTTACTACCTTGTTACTTTTAGCGGCATACACCCGCTGCCAGTATTCGGCTGATTGAAAGATGATAAGAATACCAAAGAAGATAAAGGCAATGGTCATGGAAACACTCATGTCGGAGAAGTCTGTTATCTCTTTGGGAAAATGGTGATTGCCTTTAACCAAGACATAAGCCAGCAGGATAAACAAAATAAACATGATAATATACTGAAAGACATCTGTTTTCACCACTGATTTAAATCCTCCTGCAAAAAGGTAAATGGTAATGACCGTGGCGGAAGCCATAAGTGCAGTTTCGTAACTCCAGCCACTGATATTCGATAGAATACTGCTTCCGGCGATAAACTGGTTTAGCAACATCCCAAAATAGACCACAAACAAAATCAGTGCGGAAGCCACACCTGTTTTTTTATCATATTTAAAATAAAACCAGTCGGAGAGGGTCAGGAATTGTTTTTTAGTACTGTATTTACGCAATTTAAGCGCATAAGGAATAAAAAACAGGAAGCCTGCTGCTGTTCCTACAAAAACCGCAATGGCAGAAATTCCGAATTTGTACACATAAGCAGAGTAAGCTACAATGGCGGCGCCTCCGATATAACTTGCCACCACGGTTGAAACAAATCCAAAGAGCCCTATTTTTCTCCCGGCAATCAGGAAATCATCGTCTCTGTTGCCCCGTGTACTAACCAGCCCGATGATGATACACACTATCGCATAGGCTATCAGCATCATTAAATTCCAAAAAGATAGTTTCATGGGGTTAAATTGTAAACATCTGTAGCAAAGATATTAAAAAAACAAGCGCTTTTCGTTGTCTCTTAATTTTGTAAAATTATTCACGCTTTCTACCTGTTTTCGGTATTTTCATGGTGTTTTGCTAAATTGGATTTGTTATAAATTAACTATGAGACCTGTAAATATTTGAAAAATAATAGAGATTCTAAAAAAAATGTTTTAGGTTTGAGCCGTTATTTGTTCATTAAAATTTGTAAAAGGAAGAGGATTAACAATTTTTAATTAAGCAAACATGCACTTTTGTAGCTATCATCCCTGCGGGAATTGGGGAGCAGACAGGAGCAAGACAGCCTTATAAAGACCGCCTTCAGGAAACAGGAGAATCCGCACTGAAAATAGTTAGGCAGTTACCTAAATTAAAGCTTGTTATCAGTAAATCTATTTTTTGGTACCCAATAGTGAAGGTAAACGAATACCTTATATAAACTGATTTATTAATTAAAACGAGTTAATCATGAGAAGATTTACTACACTGACTGTAGCACTGTTTCTTGCTGCAGGGTTGTACGCCCAAAACGTTATTCCGGGCGGCACGGAAACCATTAAATTAAAAGGATTTGTCAGTTTTACGACTTTTCTGCAGGATCAGTCATTTAAGTTTGGAAACGGACAGAATGCAGAATGGGCTAATCCCCCTGAGCACGTTACCAACAAATGGTTTAATGGTTTCGATGTAAGGAATACGCGCCTCACACTGGTGTTTAACGGTCACAAAAAAAAGGATCAGAAATGGAAATTCGGTGGTGTTATGGAGGTGGACTTTTTCGGCGGTCATGTCGGATCTTCCTTATTTGCTGCTCAAATGCCTATGCTGAGACTTAGACTGGCCTATATGGATTTAATTCATGACAACATCAGAATTCGTTTTGGACAGGCCTGGACACCTATGTTTGGAAATGTTCCCGTTTCGTTGTCGCACATTGCCTTCCCTCTGGGCTATGGTAGTGCAGGTTTTGTAGGCTGGCGTTTTCCCGGTATCTATACGTATTGGGGACTTAACGATAAGGACAGCCCTGTTAAGATTCGTATGGATTTTGCTGTTTTTGCAGGCTCATGGAACGGACCCGGATCTAATACTGACTTCCTGAACGGAGGCAACTTTGGCTCTCCGCAAACTGAGTTGAAATTCAATTTTATTGCCAAAAAATGGAGCATTTACGTAGTCGGGCATTTCGATAAAAAGAACCTAGCACCGGTAAATGTTGACAACAAAAATCTTAAACTCACCGGCCTTGCTGCCGAAGTTGGGGCTAAATATCACTCAGGTGGTTTTCTCTTTCAGGGTAATATCTATACCGGAAAAAATATAGGACAACAGTTTGGTGCCATTACACAAGTGCAGGATACTACCCTTGATCTTCATTCCACCGGAGGATGGTTTCAGGTAGGCTATGTTTTTGCCAAAAAAGTTGGCTTTTATGCTTTCTACGGTACTGAAAAAGTCAACCATAAAGATGCTTTGGCAGCTTTCTCAGATCCAAGAACCAAACATAGCCTTTATGACTTCATGTTGAAATATAACTTACGTAAAGCTGCTATCGGCATCGAATGGTTACACAGTAGCCTTACTTACGGTAAAACTGACTCGAACATCCAGGGAAATCAGATATCATTGAGTGCCCTATACAAGTTTTAACACTTTAAAAAACTAAAAACTTTTAATGTTGGCACTGTCCCTAAAAAGTATTTTCTTTGTATGAACTTTTAAGGATAGTGCCAATTTTTTAGCCTATGGATCCTGTCAAAACGTCAAAAATTCTAAAGAAGACCTATTTCCGGCAACTTCTTGCTTCTGTCATCCTTGTCGGGATGGCCTACTTGTTAAAATATCATTTTAAACTTTCGAATGGTGCGCAGTTGCCGACTAAAATGGTAAGTATGATCGTGATTGCGCTTGCGGGAATATTTGGCATTGCCCTGCCGGTATTTTACAGGAGCTATTTTGTTTACAAAATAAGAAATCAGAAGCAAATTGAACCGGATTCTTTTATTCGCTTTGAAAGGGTGTTGCTGAGTACAGCTCTGTTGACTCCCTATTTCCTTGTCGTTTAGTTGTTGATAAATATGGCGGAATCTGCAAATATTCTCATCGCTCTGTTTGCCCTTTATGGCGCCTATTATTATTATCCTTCTGTGAAGAAGGTACGGTTTGAGATGAAAATTTTCAGGATAAAACCTGATAAAATCCAAGACTGATTTATGAAAACCGGAGATTTATTTAAGGGGGACTTCTAATAATTCCTTTCTTTCAAGAAACAAATGTGATGAACAAGATGCAAGGCATAAATTTTTCTGAATAGCCGTAGCTATTGAGAAAAATTTTCATCATCTATAAAAAACTCTGAAAATCTTGATGTGAAGTAATTATTAGAAGTCCCCTTAAAGAACTACTGGGAAAGATAAAGCAGGGATAGCTTTTTTATAAAGAGGCATCTCAGAAAAGTCGTTTATTGAATTGTAGGCCAACACAAAAAGGAATTGTTTTTCACTTGTTTTATTATTGTTTTACTGTGCCCAGGCCGGGAAACTATCCATGTGGATGTTAAAGATATGGGGCGCATAATAGTATGTAAACAGCGCAATTAAAATGGTGGCAATGATGTTCAGAACAAAACCTGTTTTGGCCATTTGTGCTACCGAAATTTTGTTGGAGCTGAAAACAATGGCGTTGGGCGGGGTAGCTACCGGAAGCATAAAGGCCATGGAGGCTGATATGGTGGCCGGAATCATAAGGAAAAGAGGATTGATTTTCAACGAAACTGCTAACCCAGCGAGGATAGGTAGCAAAATTTGAGTCGTGGCTGTGTTGGAGGTCAGCTCCGTCAGCATTACCATGATGAATGAAACAGCAAGAATCACAACCAGAGGATGTGTACCTCCAATGAAGCTCAACGAATCACCAAACCAGGCCGAGAGTCCCGAATCCTTAAAGCCTATGGCCAGGGCAAAACCGCCGCCGAAAAGCAAAACAATACCCCACGGAATCTTTTTAGAGAATTCCCAGTTCATTATTGCCGTTCCTTTTTCCGATTTTGCAGGAATAAAGTAGAGCAGGCAAGCCATAAAAATAGCGATGGTACCGTCGTTAAAATAGTGTGGATGTGCGAATAAACCAGACCACCCGTGGATGGTGAAATTGCCCACCGTAATATTCGACCGGGTCATCCAAAGAATAGCCATAATCACAAAATCAGCCAAAACAATCCATTCTTCAATGGCGAGTTTGCCCAGCAAATGGTATTGCTCGTGAAAGCCGCGCTGGTCAATGGCATCCATTGACCCCTTTGCCGGTTTGTAAAGCAAATACAAATAAACCCAGGCTACTAGAAAGAGGATGACAGTCAACGGAAAGGCAAAGAAAAACCAGGAGGCAAAACTAATTTCCGGCCCTTTGGGAAACATAATAGCAAACACTTTGGTAAACATAGGGTTAGGCGGTGTTCCTACCAGTGTGGCAATTCCGCCGATAGAAGCGCTGTAAGCAACGCCGAGCAACAACCCGACGGTAAATTTGTCAGCAGATTTTTTATCCATGGTTTCACCCAGCTCTTCGATGATGGAAAGCAGGATAGGAATCATCATCATGGTGGTAGCCGTGTTGGAAATCCACATGGACAGAAAAGCAGTAGCCAGCATAAAACCCAGCAATATTTTCAACGGACTGGTTCCCGTAAACATTAGGATGCGTATGGCAATACGCCGGTGCAGGTTCCATCGTTGCATGGCAATGGCTACAATAAAACCACCCACAAAAAGGAAGATAATGTCATTGAAATAAACGGAAGAAACCGTTTTGCCATTCATAATGCC
>VAPK010101597.1_pt1 | contig 14843 bp, 14 predicted proteins | sample 3395031 | NCBI WGS metagenome assembly VAPK01 (sample SAMN08290443, study PRJNA428436) | hydrothermal vent metagenome | isolation source: Deep-sea hydrothermal vent chimney 1 | place: Pacific Ocean: Juan De Fuca Ridge
ATCGAAGCCGTCCCTTCTCCCCTCGGGGAGAAGGTTAGGATGAGGGGGTAAATAAAACAAGGCCTTACCTAAATTAGGCCCCTCTCCCCAACCCTCTCCCCAATGGGGAGAGGGCGTTAACGGGACAGCAGTGATTATAAAACAAACTTTTTAATCATCCTATTGTCGCTTAATGCTAGCAAGCAGGCTGAAGAAAAATTTGATATATTTAACCGACTATAGAAATGCTCGCAAAATAAAAAACTGTAAATGGATACATTGAGAATTTATGATCACAATGTTAACCCTGCAACAGGGTTGAAAATATCAGCCGATCCATCACCGTATAAACTTACAAAAGAATGGAAATTCCTTGGCAGGATAAATGATCTGGCTATAAATAGAGGGAATATATGTTTATTAAGTATGCAAAAAACAACCGGTTAGTTGCTGTCAGTTTTTTTATTTTTGCTTTGGCTCTTACTTTTGTTCTGTATCAATCAACTGTACTCTACTTAATTAGAATTTGGGATGATATAAAAACCGGTAACTATGCCCATGGTTATTTAGTGTTGGCAATTAGCGCCTATCTTATTTTTAATAATCGGCGTCAATTATGGCAGCAGCAACCCTGCCCGAATTTTACCGGCCTCGGGCTGGTTTTCATGGCTATGTCGCTTTGGCTTGTTGCTACACTGGTTAGTGTAGAGATGTTGCAGGCTGCAGCATTATTGCTACTGATAATCGGGCTGATCTGGGTAATCTTTGGCACCACTATTACGCGAATGCTGTTGTTTCCAGTATTATTTATCAGCTTTGCACTACCGTTATGGTCACCTTTATCTCCTGTTTTGCAGGGTATAACTGCCGATGTTGTTTTCTGGCTTGTGCGTCTTTTTGAAATACCTGCGATGCGGCAGGAAAACCTGATTATTGTTCCATATGGCACATTATCCATCGAAGAAGCCTGCAGTGGTTTACGTTACCTGTTGGCATCATTAACACTGGGGACATTATATGCATATATAAATTACAGCCGACTATATTCTCGAATTCTGGTTGTTCTTATTTCAGCTGCTGCGGCTATTCTGGCAAATATCATCCGCGTTTTTATCATTGTATATATCGCTTATACCAGCAATATGCAGGATCCATTAGTGACGAATCATTTAATGATGGGCTGGTATTTGTTCGGTGCAGTAATAAGCATATTGTTAATCGTAGATACAGCCATCTACCGTTGGCAAAGACACAACAATAAAGGCAATTCTGTCGCTGCACTCAACAATGGAACTAAGGAAATTGAACATTCGACCAGCACCGATAAGCAATGCCAAAAAACAACGCTCCAGAAAACATCAACCCCCATCCTGGCTGTAATATTAATGGCTATTGCACCGGCACTTGTTCAACTTTCTCCACATCCCTCAAATATAAAGACAAGCAACACCCGCAATACAGCTGACTTATTACCTATGACGATAGGCCTGTGGAATAAACTAGATAACGAAAGCACTGACTGGACTCCCCTTTATAAGCATGCCTTTGAGCTAAAGAAAACATACCAGAAGGACATGAATAAAGTTTCTCTGTATATTGCTTATTACGCCGTGCAGGCACAGGGACGTGAATTAATTAATGAAACGAATCACATTAACAATGGAAAAATATGGCGCAGCATATATATGCGCGCCCATAAACAGCAGACCAAGCAAAACACTGTGTTAATGCAAATATTGGAAAAAAATAATACAGATCGCAAACTTCTCTGGTATCAATATTGTGTGGCTGGTTGGTGCACCACCAATAAATATAAAGCCAAGGCACTGCAGCTACTGGGGCTGCTAAACGGTAATTATGAAGCTTATGTGATTGCTATTACTACAGATATCATGGGTGATATAAATAAATCGAAAAAAACATTAACGGATTTTGACACCGCAATAAAACCATGGTTGCCTAGCATAATTAAATCTATACGAAATAAGCAGTCAAATGAAATCGCTCAGTGAATACTATGCCAGCCAAAACCAATATTTTAGCTTAGGACGAAAATCCTGTTCAATAAGCTTTATGGACAACCAATATAAAAGGAGTAATTATGCCTGTCATTAAAAGGGTATCATTTCCGCTCAAACAAATAACGGTGCTAATCATTACACTGTCACTGTTCGCTTGCGGCATGGGAAAGAATGATGCACAACTTGTTTCGACTGCCAAAACTTATCTTGCTGAAAAAAAATTACGTGCAGCAACACTGGAGCTTAAAAATGCATTACAGAAAAACCCAAAAAATGCAGAAGCTCGTTATTTGCTAGGAAAAATTAACCTCGTTATTGGGGACTATGAAACAGCCCAAAAAGAATTTAGACACGCAACACAATCAGGCTGGGCAAAGGATCAAACACAAATAGGATTAGCAAAATCACTGCTGGGGCAACATAAATTTCAGCAGCTACTTCATAACGTATCTATCTCGGAAAATTATCCTGTCTCATCACAGGCAAATATCTATGCCTTGTATGCCGATGCTCAGTTGGCACTGGGTAAACTAGGTCTGGCACAGAAAAACCTTGAAAAGGCAAAATCTATCGATTCGAAACCCTTGCAAGTATTAATTGTACAGGCACATTTGCAACTGGCAAAAAACAAAAATCAGAAGACATTGATTTTTTTAGATGATGCTCTCCAGCAATACCCCAATTCATATCAACTGCTTTTATTGCAAGCCGAAACGGCTATCAAAAATTCTGACAAAAAAACAGCCCGTTCAGCCTATAACAAAATCATTGCTCTGGATCCAGAAAATCTGGTGACTATTTATGGCCGCACTGCCCGTTTGGGACTGGCGAAATTAAATCTTATTGACAAAAAACTTAAACCAGTGCAGGCCTTATTAAGGCCTCTATTCAAGCAAAACAAGAGCGATCCTGAATTAAATTATATTTCTGGTTTATTGTCTTTTGAGAAAGATGACCTGGATGCAGCAAAACAAAGCCTGTTAAGAGTATTGAAGTTTGCCCCCAATCATCCTCAAAGCCAACTCTTGCTTGGCATGGTTAACTTTGAAAATAAAAATTTTGAACAAGCCGTTTATTATCTTTCAACCTATATAAATGCACAGCCAGAAAATATTGGCGCTCGAAAATTACTTGGTCGAGCCTATATGCAATTAGGGAAAAATAATGCGGCAGAACAAATTTTTCGACCTGGCTTAAAAACACATAAAAATGATACTGAATTATTGGCTCTTGTTGGTATAACACAATTACAGAAAGGCAACCTGACAGAAGGTATATCAAAGCTCGAAAAAGCAGTCCATAGCGCACCGAACAATGCAGGTTTTCGTAATAATCTGGCACGCGCTTATATTGCTGCCGGAGAAACAAAAAAAGCAATCAATGAATTAAATATATTAATCTCAGATGGCAAGCTTAAAGAACCATCAGAAATATTATTGGTTAACACCTATTTACATGCTGGAAACTTTGAACAAGCAGTCAATACCGCTTTGTCCATGTTATCTCGCCATGCCAATGAGCCTATTTATCTAACTATTATGGGAAATGTTTTTGTAGCGACAAACAATAAAACTGAAGCACATAAATATTTCAAAAAGTCTTTACAGATCGACCCCGCCTTTGTTCCGGCAAAAATGGCATTGGCAAACCTGGCTGAACGGACCGGTGATACTCAAAAAGCTATCACCTTATACAAAAGCATGGTTAATCGAGGCAAAGACTCAGTCAGGCCATTATTAGCACTGGCCAGGCTGGCTGAGAAGGCCGGTAATAATGCTGAAATGTTAGCCCGGTTGGAGCAAGCACGTCAGAATGACCCCCTCAATATAAACCCACGTAAACTGCTGGCTGAATATTATCTGCAGAATAAACAGGCGGTTAAAGCAGATATTTATATTCAGGAAGCACTAAACATTCAGCCCCAAAAAACAGTCTTATTAGGCTTACAAGCGCGTAGTTTTACTGTGCAAGGACAATATAATAAAGCTCTACCGATACTACATGAGTTGCTTGAGAAAGCACCGGCTTCGATCTACTTCCGTTCATTGCTAGCCGAGGTGTTTTTAAAAATAGGACAGAATAGTGATGCCCGACATCAGCTTAAAATAATCCTGAAAAAACAACCAAATTATACGCCGGCACTAGTATTAATGGTTAAGGAGAGAGCAAGAGCCGGACACCTGGATCTGGCACTGAATGCTGCACACAAAATACAGAAAATGCAGCCGCAAAATTATTTAGGCTATGAACTGGCGGGTGATGTATTGATGCTGGCTAAAAAATATCATCAGGCAAAACTCAGCTATGCGCGAGCACTTCAATATAGAGCCAGCCCTGAACGCCTGCTCAAACTCGCTGAAGCATCTGCCGCTCTAGGCGATGTTGACCACGTGCAAAAAATACTGGCCAGTGGCTTAAAAAAATATCCAGCCAACCCCCGTGTTTTACAATTTTTAGGTAATACCTACTTAAATAATAGGCACAATAAGAAGGCGATCGCCACCTTCGAAAAACTACTTACATCACAGCCGGACAATGTTGTGGCATTAAATAACCTTGCCTGGCTATATTCTTTGCACTCGAATACAGTATCGCTTAAAAAAGCCATGCGATTTGCTGAAAAAGCCTACAATCTGAAACCTAAAGATCATGCTATTCAGGATACCTACGGGTGGTTACTGGTACAAACAGGCCAAATTGAAAAAGGACTATCAATATTAAAACGGGCTATAAAATTTATGCCGTCAGTACCGGAAGTACAATATCACTATGCTGCGGCTTTAATAAAAGGGGGGTATTCGGAAAAAGGTAAACGACAACTTGCGCATTTACTTAAATCAACAAAAATCTTTGAGGGTAGAGCCAATGCCGAGAAGTTACTGCGACTGCGCTAGTTCAGGCTGGATTTATGACCAACAAAAAAACAACCCGGCTACAAGCGGACGGTATATTAAGTTGTAATCCGCCGATGGGTTTCGCTTCGCTCTACCCATCCTACTCTTTTTTTGAATTTTCTCTCGTTCCCACGCGGGAGCGTGGGAACCAGAAATGATTGCGCAGAGATAAGGGAGATGGTATCTACTATTCTTCGCTGCAAGCAGCGAAGAATTAAACCCAAAGAGATTAAATCAAGCGCCTTTACGCATTTTACGCGAAACGCCAAAACCAATCAGGCCCGCACCTAACAATAGAATAATAGCCGGTTCCGGTACTGATGAACTTGAAGACCAGGTGAAATTCTGGCCACTGTTATTGGCTGTAAAGGTCCACTTACCAGGTGTTGAATCAAGACCCAGCGACGAGCTATTGATTGTGCCTAAACCTCTTAGGGCAATCAGACTGGCATCACGATACTTAACGTTCATCTGGGTTAGATCAAAGGAGAAACTGCCCACGCTCCAGATACTGGTTATAGGGGTAGCGGGATCAAAAATAAAGTCGCTGTAAGTAACTGTAGAGGAACTAGTAATGCCATCACTAGCAAAGCTACCTGTTACGTCACCACTAATTGCGGCATCACTAATAATGATTTTTGTAGCACCTGTCAGTGACCCTGTATCCGTGGTATAGGCACCACCAAAACCAATTGAGCCAGTTATAGGCACAGCATTTGCCACACCTGCAACAGCAAAGATGCTAGCCGCCAGTAATGTTTTAGTGAATATTTTCATTGTATCTATCCCTTTATCTTGAGTTATGAAGTATCTCAATCGTGTCTAAATAAGATTGTGATATAACACTATGCACACCATGTGCCACTCATTATAACTAACTAATTAATAAGGAGATTTTTTATTTATTGGCTACTAATAATAATGAAATGTAAAAAAAAATGACGCCTTATGTTAAAATTTCTGCAGCAAAACTTATCAAAATCGACGGAACCTCTATTAATTCCTTTGTAATCAACAAGATATACGATTATCGGCGGGTGTAAAAAATATTGACAATGTGGGTACTCATGATCCTGTGCATTATCAGACTGGGCCTGGACTCTATCCTGCCTGTTCGTCAGGATCCACCATGCAGGCAATATAGCTGTAGGTGTTAAACTGATCACGGCCATTGTCTTTGCCATGATACAAAGCCTGATCGGCTTGCTGAATCAGTTCATCGAGCGCAGCCACATAGTCATTACTGCTGCAATTTTCAAATTCCGTAATGCCAATAGTAATGGTAATTGAAATTTCTCTGCCATCCGCCTGCCAGCGTAATGCTTTGATTTTTTTCCGGATCCGTTCAGCGATGACCATTGCACCACGCTCATCGGTTTCCGGCAAAGCCAGAACAAACTCTTCACCACCAAAACGAGCGAGGATATCCACGTCACGGATTTCTGCCTTAAAGGTTGCCGCAATACCTCTGAGCACTTCATCCCCGATAGCATGACCATAGCGATCATTGATGATTTTAAAATGATCCAGATCCATCACCAATAGCGAAAAAGGCTCTTTATAACGTATAGCCTGAGCCAGTCCTGTGCGAGTTTCAGGGAAGAAGAAACGCCGGTTATGTAACTGGGTCAGTTCATCAATAATTGACAGTTCTTCATAACGCTGTTTTAGTTCACTAGCTTCATCCAACGCCAACTGTAACTGCTGGGTACGCTCGTTGACCATTTGATCCATGTTGTGCAACAGACGATTGTTCATGATCATCTGGCCAAGAAAGTTACAGTAAATCAGAAGATTACGTTCATTGGTGACAGAAAAAAATTCATCGGCCGGGTGACAGGCTAGAAAAATACCAATTAGAGTATCGCTAGCATGAATAGGAATGGCGCTGGCGGAACCAGCAAATTCTTCACCTGGTATCTGATTAATCTGTTGCACTTTACCCGTGTTTTCAACCTGGGCTAGCAAGTCACGATGCTGCTCACACAGACCATTGTATTTTGAAGGCGGTTGCGTTGTATTATTATTCCAGCATTTGCTGGTAACTTTCTTCAACTCACCTTCGTCGTACATAAACACTGCGACATAGTCGAGTTCATGGTAGTCCAGTAATACATTCAGCGAGTCGGCGATAATATTTTCTTCATTGCGATACTTGATTTCAAAACCGGACAGGGCGCGCAAAGCTGACATGGAACTCAACAGTTTAATAAAGCGTGAGTTGATTTCCTGATAGGCTTCGATAAACGGTTTGTTATCCATATGCAGTTATCAACTTTCCACCAGTGCGTGAGCCATGGACTCCATAGCCCCGAATTTGACATGCTGCTGCTTTAACACCTTCAACATTTCACTTCGTTCAATACCGGTATACTCGAGTAAAAGATCAGTTTCTTCCGGCAGTCGATCCCAGATGCTATCTTCCATATAGAGGATCGCCCAGCGGGAACAACAACGAATAAGCAACACTAATAATGCGTGTTCACCATCATAATCCGCTTCGGCATGATGAGCAATCACATCCACGATGGCGGGGGGAATTTGCCAGTTCATCGCTAGCCAGGCACCCACTTCATGCTGATCCGTACCCAGCTCTTTTCTCAGTATCTCACGCAAATGCTGATGCTGGGTTATACGGCAAGTGAACAGCTCATTCATCTGTTCTGGGTAAAGATACACCAACGGTAACAAACCAAGCTCATGCAGCAAACCTGCAAGATAGGCCATATCGATATCAATCTGAAGATCGCCGCGCACCTGCTTGCAAAGACCCTGGGCCAGATTTGCCGTCAGTACCGCTTTTAACCAGAAACCGTGCATATCAAACGCAGCACAGTGCACCTGCGAGCTGAACGGCCCGGAAAGCGCAATGCCTAACGCCATGTTTTGCGTTAGACGCAAACCCAGAGCCTTGAATATTGCATCTTCCACCGAAGTAATAGGTTCGCGCTGACCAAAATACGCAGAATTAGCCAGACCAATAATTCGCCCCCCCAGGCTTACATCTTGACGGATGATGTCAGCCAGCTGGTGAATACTAAGCCGATCATCACCGATGACACCCAGCAACTTGGTGGACATAGGAGAAATCGCCGGCAAATCCTGCATGCCATGCACAGTCAGGCGAATATCATCATGCATCATTTGAGTTGATAATGAGTTCATGCCCTGATCCCGCTATTAGGCTTTGACATTAACCAGTTTCCCCAATTCAGCATCTGGTGCTTTTTCCACCCGAGCGTTGCTTTTATTTTCCTCAGGTTTACTCGGCCCACTTCCGGCTGCCGCCAATTGCGCAGAATTTTTGCGGGCGGTCTGCAGCCCTTTTTGCGCGCCATTGACAGCATCACTCAGCACACGATCGATACTCATCGCCATTTTTTTCAACCCTCTATTATCAAAAAAATCCCTTACCAATTATCGACACATGGGTAAAAAACTTAAATACTTGGTTAACAACTTAACCTTTATAAATGTGGGATTTATACTTAAAATTTTCATAGACTTACATGAGTTTTAGCTTGCTGATATACTTTATAATCTAGCGAAATTCTCCATTGTGGGAGACGACATGCAAACAAATTCACAAAACCGCCCTTTAATTATCGGCATTATTCTCGCCGGCGGGCGGGCAAACCGGATGCAGGGCCAGGACAAGGGGCTGATCGAACTACAGGATCAAGCCCTCATTCAGCATGTTATCGGGCGCTTCCAGACCCAGGTTACAGCAATCCAGATCAACGCAAACCGCAACCTTGATCGCTACCAGCACTTCGGTTTTCCGGTCTTCAGTGATGCCCGGCAGGATTTTCAGGGACCTCTCTCCGGCATGTTACAGGGTCTGCAGCAGCTCGAAAGCGAGCAAGCCGACTGGATTGTCTGCGTTCCCTGTGACGCCCCACAACTGCCACTGGATCTAGTCACACGCTTTTCTCAGGCACTGACTAAAAAAGATGTCACAGCGGTGGTCGCCCATGATGGAAAGTGGATACAACCCACTTTCTGCATGCTTCACCGTTCATTAAGCGACAGCCTGACCAACTATCTTGCCCACGGTGGCCGCAAAACTGCTGACTGGTTGCGTCAGGAAAATGCCGTGCAGATCGATTTTTCCGATCAACCGACCGCCTTTGCCAACATCAACAGCCGCAACGATCTGCAACACTATTTAGAAACAAACAACCATGAATAAACACGCCTGCCCCCTGCTCGGTTTCGTTGCCTTTAGCGGCACCGGTAAAACCACCCTGCTCAAACAGCTAATTCCTCTGCTAAAACAGCAGAACCTGAAAATCGGTCTAATCAAACACGCCCATCACCGCTTTGACATCGATATTCCTGGCAAGGACAGTTACGAGTTGCGCAAGGCTGGCGCCGATCAAGTGCTGGTCGTCTCACAGCAACGCTGGGCGATGATAACGGAAACCCCGGAGCAACAGAGTGATCCCGCTTTGACCGATATGCTGACCCATCTGGATCAATCCGGGCTGGATTTAATCCTGGTCGAAGGCTTCAAACATGTCGCCTTTCCCAAGCTGGAGCTGCACCGCCCGGCATTGGGTCACCCCCTGTTGTTCCCGCATGATGTCGATATTCTCGCCATCGCCACGGATGCCCCCTTGCAACAGGAAACCACACTGCCTGTGCTCGATCTTAATCAAGCCGCTGCGATTGCCGATTTTATCCGCCAACATATTCTGGCATTCTGATACCTGTCATGCTGGAATCAAACTAAATCCTTTATGGCATAATCTCTTTATACCATTTCTAACCCCGGAAAAATACAAATCATGAATCCATCCCCTGCCCCCCTGATGAGTCTGGAACAGGCGCTCGAACAGATCCTTAGCAGCATCACCCCCATCGAGGGTGCTGAAACACAGAGCATCATGGATGCCTGCGGCCGTATTCTCGCTGAATCTATCCACTCGCCACTGAATGTACCCCCCTACCGAAATTCCGCTATGGATGGCTACTCTGTACGCAGCGCGGATCTTCCCACCAGTGGCGAAACCACGCTGGAACTCATCGGCACATCATGGGCCGGAACGCCCTTTGCAGGTGAAGTCGGCGAAAAACAATGTATTCGGATTATGACTGGCGCGAAAATGCCTGAGGGCGCTGATACTGTCATCATGCAAGAAGATGTGCAGGCCAGAGAACAACACATCACCATTGGCAAAGGCCATAAAGCTGGACAACATGTGCGTCACATCGGTGAAGATATTCATGAAGGCGAGGAAGTCTTGCTGCCCGGCAAGGTGCTCAAAGCGGCCGAACTGGGATTGCTAGCTTCTCTTGGTATTGCAGAGGTTCGGGTGCAACGACCCCTGAAGGCGGCTTTTTTCTCCACCGGCGATGAGCTGTGTACAGTGGGTGAGCCACTGCAGGAAGGCCAAATCTATGACAGCAACCGCTACACCATTTTTGGCATGCTTAAGGAACAGGGCGTGGAAATTCACGATCTGGGCGTGATTCGAGACCAGCGCGAAGACGTGGAAACCGCTTTCAAACGCGCGGCAGAACTGGCTGATATCGTTTTCACCTCCGGTGGCGTATCGGTGGGTGATGCGGATTTCGTCAAGCAAACCCTGGAAAAACTGGGTACGGTCAATCTTTGGAAAATAGCCATGAAACCCGGTAAGCCACTAGCCTTTGGCCGTATTGATAAAGCGTATTTCTTCGGTCTACCCGGCAACCCGGTTTCAGCCATGGCGACCTTCTATCAGGTTGCCCTGCCCGCCCTGCACAAGCTGATGGGACAAACGACACAAGCTCCGCTGCGTCTCAAACTGCGCTGTTTAGACCGCCTGAAAAAAAGACCCGGACGCATAGATTTCCAACGCGGCATTCTGGATTATGAGGGGGATGAACTGGTGGTCCGTAGCGTTGGCGCACAGGGATCACACATTCTCAGCAGCATGAGCCGGGCAAATTGTTTCATTATTCTGCCCGCCGAACAGGGAATGGTGGAAGCCGGAACAGAAGTCCAAGTACAACCGTTCAGCAGTTTGTAAATTCAGCGGCAAGACACCAGAGGAAAGATACAATTTGAATCCTGTATCTTTCCCCTTTTATCTAAAAATCAAGCGTTTTGCGCTTTCTGCTCTTCTTCAACCTGCTTGCGCACTTCATCCATATCCAGGCCCTTTGCCTGTTCCAGCAACTGCTCAAAAGCCGGCCCCTGCATAGCGCCAGCTTCGGAATAGATAATAATCTGCTCGCGGAAAATCATCAGTGTAGGAATGGAGCGAATATTGAACTGTCCCGCTAACTCCTGTTCAGCCTGGGTATCCACCTTGGCAAAAACAATATCTGGATATTTTTCAGATATTTCCTCATAAACCGGACCAAATGACTGACAGGGGCCACACCAGGGCGCCCAGAAATCAATGATAACAAAGTCATTGTTTTCAATAACTTCTGGTAAATTGTCTTTGGTAAGTTCAACCGTGGCCATAGCCCGTCTCCTGAAAATGATAAATAAAATTAGAATTTACTTATATAGAGGGTCGACAGCAAAATTTCAAGCACAAAAGAGAAAACATTAAAGACAACTCAAAATCTAAGCGCGAATTGGCTAAAACCAGATCAAACCGGATTCAAACGCGCAGGTTCAGCTGTCTTCAGATAATGAAGATAATCACGCAGAATGCGATGATGATCGAAGGCAAGTTTATCGGGCAAAGCAGAAACTGGAAATACCTCAACTGCCCGCGCATCATCAGCCGCAACCGGTCTCTCCGAAGCCTTAGCAATATACACGGCACTGACGGTATGGCCTCGTGTGTCCCGTTGCGGATCCGAATAACAGCCTAGCAAAAATGTCAGACTTACCGCGAGTGAAATTTCCTCCCTGGCCTCTCGCACCGCCGCCTGCTCCAGCGTTTCCCCCACATCCACAAAGCCACCCGGCAAGGCCCAGCCATAAGGTGGATAGCGACGTTCTATTAAAACAATCGACTTTTCCGGGCAGTCGCTAAGTTCAACAATAATATCAACCGTCAACAGTGGGGTTATCGGTTTATTCATGAGGCTTGCTGATTTTTGTTGATGAAACGAATAATTCGACGCCGGGCGCGTTTATCCGGGCGCTTCTTCGGCCCGTTGGAGGCCGCTACAAGTTTACGTTCAGCCGCCAATCGTTCTCGCAAGCGAATACTCTCTGCAGTTTCCTCATACAAATTGCGGGCCTGCGTTGCCGGCCCCCGTTTTGCCGAAATATTCCTGACCACCAGAGAAACAATCGTCGTATCCTTGCTGATGCGCATTTCATCGCCCAAATTAACGCCCCGAGAAGGTTTGACTCGTACACCGTTGACATGCACATGACCGCCATTAATGGCGTCGACTGCCAACGCCCGGGTCCGATAAAAGCGAGCCGCCCAGAGCCATTTGTCCAGGCGCACAACTGCAGCTGTTATTTTTTGCATAGGCTAAATAAAATTATTGCTTCGCCGGAGCCAACATCAACATTATTGGCTTTGACTTCAGAAGATCAACGCCAGGAAATCAGAAGTCCCAGTCAATATCCGCGTCTTTTTTTGCTTCATCCAGCGGCAGCAGTTTTGGATCCGTTTGGTAGGGAATATGTTCCAACAATTCGCGTGCGCTCTGCCGCGCAATATCGTTGAAATTGATAACCTTTTCGGTGAAAGTGTCAGTAGATAGATTCAGTTCCTCCAGCCCTTCCCAGACAATAGAACCTTCCTGACTATCCCAGATCTGCAGGAAAACCCGCAAGTTGGCACGCTTGGTTTCCATTAGCCTCAGCCCCAGAAAACCAAAGCGCCCGGCGGATTCCTGTCGAAAACCTCCCAGCTTCAACTGCGCCAGATAACGCACGCCGGTGATTTCACCAATCTTGCGCAGGGTATTCTTCTGAAAAATTCCCGTGTCCTGATATTCATCAAACATAGCCTTGTAGTCAGCCGTCATATTTGCACGATTAACCGCACTCAATGTTTCCGGCAGGCTCACCACCCTGATGTCCTTATAGTCATTCAGCAGAATACTGACAAAAGACAGCGCTAAGGACTGCCGGTCCTGTTCCCGGCCGGTAACTGAAGAAGGGGTAATAAAAGCAATACCGCCATGCTGCAAATCACCCGCTTTAAGATCGATGCTACGATGCTGCAGAGATGTATACACAACAGGAGCACCGCAGGCTACCAGGCACAGCGATAAAAACAACATAAAAATCATGCGGTTTATACCTGTATAAAAAACATCCCGGTTGCTGCTCGACTGTTCTCTCCATTTCTGCATGTTTTTTCCCTCAACCGCATAAGACTACTCAAAACAATCCGTTTACAGATATACTCCCTGGTTATCGTTAAACCCAAACATAACTTTAGAACAATCATAAAAATTTAATCCCGCCATAAATAATGGCCAGACTTACACAGGCAAAATATCAGAAGCCCTCCCTCGGCTACAAGCCGCGTAGAGTATATATTAAGTCTAGCTGTACCTATTCAGGCGCGAACTTTATAGATTTTTCAATTGCCCTTTAGCCATTCCCTCTAGTTTAAGTATAGAATATGTTTAGCCAACACTCCGATTAAAAATTAACATATTACCCCTATTTTTCTCCATAGATAAAAATTATGACGCTTAAATTCAGTCCTCATCCTGGCCCGCGCGAACGCCACCTGCGCCGCCGTTATGGCAATCCACTTTTCCCTGCCAAACTACAGGATATTAGCCAAAGCCAACTCGAAGAAGCCCGTGAAGCTGATGAAAAAGAACTTAATCATTTTCTTCGTTACTTCCGGGATCTGGTGCAGGAAGCCATTGATCTCAAACCTGAGGCAGAAAGTGAAACTATTCTTGACCTGAAAGAGCGGTTGGATAAATGCTACGCACATTGCTGCGCCCTGCCGGGTGAAAAAAGTGAGATTCAGACTGCCATTAATAAACTCATTGAGGTCATCATGAAAGCCGTGCGCCAGGGCGCCGCCAACGATCCGCTAGCCCTGGACAAGCTGGCCGAAGAAGAGATGGCAAGACAAATGCACAACGAGCTGCATCAATTCAGCCTGGTGGCCGATCTTATGTTGCCTGATTCACCTATAAACAAGGACGAACTGGTCCCCAGCCTGCTAACTGAGCCTGCGGCCGGGCTAAGTGCCTGCCTGCAACTTTTCGAGCCAGCCCAACTTACCGAGATCTATCAGCAAGCAAAAAATCAGATTCAACAATTGTCGGCAGGAATGCCTAATCAACTCGAGCTGAAGGAAAAAATAAAGTTGATTGAGAGCCGCTTGAATATGAACAATATATCGCTCTCAGACTGACCAGCATGGAAATACTCGACTGCAGCATTTATAAAAGTATTCAGAAAATGGATACCTACCTGTTTATCCCGTGCAACGCCAAGCTGGAAAATCTTCCCGCCCCGCTGCTGAAAAGGCTTGGAAAACTTGAGCATGTCATGGATCTGTCCCTCTCAGAGCAAAGGAAACTGGCCCGAAATAACAGCCTGAAAGTAATCCAGTCCATCAAAACAGAAGGATATTATCTGCAACTTCCTGCACATTCTCAGCCAATATCACACTAAGTCCTTGTATTTTTCTGCGTCAATTTTTTGTGAAAGTACAAGCACATCATGCATCCATATGTTTTTAAAGCTCTTTTTATGAGCGCACTCCGTTTTCAGGGGTGAAACTTAGGCTTGCCAAGTTCAAAATTTCATTTATTATCTATTGCATGAGTGTGACAACAATCATGCTTTAAAACACCGGAGGGGAAACCTCAGGACAATATAACAATTAATACCTTAAGGAGCATGTCATGACAGTAACTGCTGAGGCTCAGGTTGAGTCTGCAAATGCAAGCGACCTGGAGCGAATTATTTCTGAAAAACTTGATGAAATGTTGCCCAGAAAACTTGAAGAAATCGAAGCCAATAAAACACCCTCAATGTCCATTATTGCCACCAAAGGCA
>VAPK010610213.1_pt1 | contig 14833 bp, 17 predicted proteins | sample 3395031 | NCBI WGS metagenome assembly VAPK01 (sample SAMN08290443, study PRJNA428436) | hydrothermal vent metagenome | isolation source: Deep-sea hydrothermal vent chimney 1 | place: Pacific Ocean: Juan De Fuca Ridge
TACTATTTAAGAATTACTATTAGCAACACCATAATCTAGCCTTGTCCTCATCACTCATTTTTCCAAATGGACTCCCTATTTTTCTAACACTCTTTATCATCTCCTCATTCCCCTCCAAACCCTTCCCAAGCAAAACCATAGCCTCACGCATCTTTAACACAGCCTCACAAACCTTCACATCCAACGGACAACTCTCCTCACAAGCCTTACATAAATTACATTCAAACAAAATCTTATCCTGTATCTTTCTAGATAATAAATCTCTTTTCCCTCTAGCAGAATATTGCTCTTCCCTTAAAGCCCGAAAAACCCCACATCTCCCCTTACACATCCCACACTGGACACAAGAATCAAAAATTTCACTGGACTCTTCCATTAAATTTCCAGCACTAATTTTATCTATCTTACTAATCTTATTTACCATAATAAACAAAACAAATAACCCTTATTAAAATTTTATATTCTCAACAACAAACGCGGATGAAACACGCAAGAAATATTCTTCTATGTCCCTAACCGCTACCTAAACACAAATCCAAATCTTCCCTCTTTAAAACAACATACCGAAAATCTCCATTCCTTAAATCCCGAGAATACCCTTTTCCTACACTACTCGTAATCACTTCACTTCCCTGCCTCTTGATTACATTCATCGCCGGCAAAAAATCAGCATCTCCACTAAGTAGGATACAAACATCACAATTATTATCAACCAAACAAAAATCAATCATATCAGCCGCAATAGCAACATCAACACCCTTCTCAATTCTTAACTTCTTCCCACCACTATTAAACACCTTCAACTTCCGAGTATTCACAATAACACCCTTTCGCTTTAGTCCAGCCAAAAAAACCATATGTTTATAATAATTTTCCTCACCCAAATCAATATCCGGCACAGAATTATAATATCTAACCTCCCTCAAATCCAAACCGAACCTATCACAAATCAACTTCCCCAACTTCTCAAAATCAAGACCTCGTGGCTTCTTAATTAACGATTTAACATTATGATACCAATTATTTCCATCAACAAAAACTATCGCAATCCTTCTCTTATCTAAGACCATATTAAAAAAAGTAAAGCCCGGCATTCCGATAACGTCATACCGGGGACGTAATGTATATTATATACTATTTAATATATTTAAATCTTACGGTTTAAAATTTCTATTTATTCTAAAAAGATTTACAAAAATCCTCCCATCAAATATCCCCTTCAACTTCCCTATTCAACCTCTCAAAAAATTCCATCATAAAACTCTGCCTCCCTTTAGCAATTTTACACCCACTCTCCGTCAACATCTTGTCCCTCATATTAGTATGAGAAACCAAAAACTCCCTATATGCACAATCCTTCTCTCCATATTCCTCATCACTAGTCAAATCGAAATCAGAAACATGAACGAAAGAACCCCTTGACCCAGAAAAAGAAAAAGCCCTCCCAATCCCAATGGCTCCAATAGCATCCAACTTATCTGCATCATACAAAGCCTTCGCCTCAACACTATTCGCCTTATTCTCACCCCTATTTCTATGCGCCTCAACACAATGAACAACCTTCTCAATCTTATCTTCAGAATAACCAAGCTCTCCTAAAATCTCCCTAGCAATCTCCCCGCCCCTCTTAGCGTGACAAACTTCTCCCTTACTCTCATCCTGCTCCCTCCTAGCTACATCATGCAACAAAACAGCAGTCCGTAAAATATCTAAATCAGCACCCTCTTTCTCACCAATCGTCATGGACAAACTCAAAACTCTATCAACATGATGAAAATCGTGACATGGGTCAGTTCCCTCAAAATAAGGCACAACCTTCTCTCTCAATCTCTCAAAAAATTCCTCGGAACCACTAGAGCCATCCATAATTGGAAAATCCATAAACTCACTCAACAAACTAGCCTAATAAAGCTTACTCTAACAAAATCCATGTCGTTCGTATTAACTCATGAATAAATATTCTTCCTCCCCTAAATAACCTTACTCTGATTAAACTTACCCATAATATCCGTCCTCTTCTTAACATTTCGCAAAATCTTCTGATCATTAACCTCAACAAATCCCCTCTTTAATAACCCAATACCATGCTCTCCAGAAACCTGACCACCAAGTCTCTTAACTAATTTCATCATCTCTGGAATAAACCTTTCCTGCTCAATATTAAAACAAGGATGAATTATCCCAACCCCAATATGTCCAAAGGTAGGTATGCCATTAGCCTCAAGCCAATTCATCAATTTTGGAAACCTATCTAACATAATTTTAGGATCCTCAATTCTAGAGTTACCCTGTCCAGCAACAAAAGGATAAACCGAATCCCTCATCTCCATAACCTTTTCATAATCTTTACCCTTCAAGCTCCCTTCTTCACTTTCATATTCAACAATTAAATTATAACTATCTTCAAGTCCAATCCCTTTAGAAACTCGCCTATCTAAAAACTCAATCATAGAAATATCCCGTCTCTGTTTTAAATTACGAACATACCTAACAATATCATCTAAATCACTCAAACTAATCAAGCTTACACTTCTATCCGCAGCAGGGTGTAAATTTAAACAAGCCCGAACAATCACTCCAGTTATTCCCTCCATCCCAACATAATCCGACAACTCTGTTACACCCTTACGTTCGAGATTTCCATTACAGTCTATAACCTCCACCCATCGAACCCAAGCCGAAGTCTTTCCATACCTAACAGCCCTCGAACCAACAGCATCAGTAGCTATCATACCACCAATAGTGGCAACCGCATGACTCGAAGGATTAACAGGAAACTCCAAGCCACTTTTCCCCAAATAATCCTGTAAATCATCCAAAATAACTCCCGCCTCAACCTCAATTATTCTTCTTTCCTCATTAAAATTAGAAATACCTGTCATCTTAGATAAATCCAGAACAATTTCATCTTGCGGCACAGCTCCACCAGCCAAACCAGTCCCAGCCCCACGAATAACAATTTTTTTGTTATTTAAAATACAATCTCGAATCTCTTTCAAATTTTTAGGATGAACGACATTCACAACCTTTCCTTTTAATCTTGAAGCGTCACTACAATAACTATTAAAAAATTTATTATTCATCTCTTCAACCCCCTCAATCTACCCAAAACAAAACTAGAAAATTCAATAGACTTCTCGCTCACTGACTTTAAATTAGAAAAACAAAGTCCGCAAGAGGAAATTATTTTATTAGCACCATCATCAAAATTCTTAATCCTATCTTTAGCAATCTTCTTAGCCAAACCCTCAAAATTAGCACGAACTCCTCCACCGCCACCACAGCAAAGTGCATTCTCCCTATTAAATCTAGATTCAAGAATTCGTCCTCCTAAAATATTAATAACTTCCCTAGGTTCTTCATAAATTTTAGAATATCTCCCCAAATGACACGAATCATGATAACCAACCAGTTCCCTCTCTTCATCATCACCCTTCCATTTCAAACCTCTCTTTCTTAATGCCCTCAAAATTACAACAGTCGCATGCTCAACTGAGATATCCCAATCACGAACCAATTTCGGATAAATCTCTCCAAACATATGCAAACACGAAGGACAATTCGTAATAATTTTCTTAATATTCCTCTCCCTAAAAAGCTTCAAATTCTTTTCCGCCAACTTTTTAGCATCTTTGCGATATCCGGCATTTAAAACTGGCAAACCACAACAGACTTCGTCATCACCAAACATCACAAAATCGATACCAAGTCTATTAAAAATTTCTTTATAATTATCAAACTCCTGATTAAGCACCCCTTTAGTCAAACATCCAGGATAATATAAAACCTTCTCTCCTTTTATCCAGCTAAATAAATCCATTCAATCTTAACCCCAACTCTAATAATTTAAATTCCAACTCCTCAACATTCTCGAATAAAATAGTTTTAATGCCAAGCTTCATAGCAGGCTCCAAATTTTCCATTTTATCATAATAAAAATAATAATCATGCCTACTTAAAATTTTATATTCTAAAAAATATAATTTATCTCTAAAAACTACACAAAAATTCCCTAACTCATTTCACCGGAAACTCTGTACCTCAAAAAAATATTTAGCATTTTCTAAATTCCCCTATCCCACCCATTTTACTAAATAATAAAAATTTTCTATATGCCAATAATCCCAATCAATTAGCTATATAGGTGGAACCAACAATCACACATCAGAAACATTCTATCAAAAAATTGTCAAATAAAATCAAAGGAAACCCAATAAAGAAAGCCCAAGACCTACCATAACAATACCAGCAGCCAACCTCATAAATCTTTTATTCTTCTGAACCCAACCATTCACAACATCAACCTTCGCCCCACTATAAACAAAATACGAAATCAAAATCAATGGAGAAACAAAAATTACATTATATAAAACCAAATAGAAAATCCCTTCCGCTCCAAAATTCGCCATCAAAGAAAGAATTGCCAAATAAATTCCACCCGTACATGGCAACTCAACTAAGGCAACCAATGTTCCTAGTAAAATTAAACTAAGAAATGTCCCACGTCGAGCATACTTTTCAAGCCAAGGTTTCACTCCTTTAGGAATCGCCAAACTTATACCCTGCCCTCCCCAAAAAAAATCCTTAAACTCAACTAACGCCATTATTAAAATAACAACCCCAACAAAGACTCTAACTTCATTCATCATTAAAAAATTAGAAGCAAATTTCATAATCCCCAACCCAGCAGCAAAATAAACAACAAAGATAGTAAATGTATAAATTAATCCACTTCTAAAAGCCCTCTTAGCCGAACCCATAGAAAGTAAAACTGCCATCAAAAAAAGTAAAACTCCAAATGCACAAGGATTAATAGAATCAATTAAAGCAGCCCCTACAACAACCCACAAATTCAAGCCCTTCTTGGTATTACTAATACTCCCTATATTATAAGCTTTAAAATTCACAATTGAATCTTTCAAATCCTCAATAATAGAACTATCTCCCATCAAATAAGAAAACTCACCATCCCTCTCCATCACGACAAACGGAATTCCCCCATTCTCAATACCAAATCTTCTCAAGCTATCCAAATACTTCTCACGATTAACAGGACTCGCCACTTCAAATTTTTCTAAATTAACACCATCAAGTACAGAAACATTATCCAAAATTCCACTCGCAAGAACTTCTTCGCAATGCGGACAACTAACTGAATAAAAAAACGAGACATTAGTAGCAGGCACAGCAGACGCAAGGCCAATTAAAAACAAAAAACCCAACACTAAATATAATTTCTTCATAATTTTAGAATAAAATATTCACCCTTAAAAATATTTCCTAAAAGGCACCACAATCCATTCAACAATTCTCCCAAAAAAACTACGCTGTCTCCATTTCTCATAATCAAATACTTTAGTTTTCTCGAGATTTCCAAAAAAATCCTTTCGCAAAGAAAGAATAATATTTTTATTTTTTCCCAAGAGATCAATCTCATACTGATGTATAAAACTACGATAATCTAGATTAGAAGAACCAAGCAAAAAGAAATTATCGTCAATTACCAATAATTTAGAATGAGAAAGCTTAGGAAAATAAAAAATCTCAACTCCCATCTTGTACAATCTTCCCAAATATCTATTCCTAATAATATCAAGTATTTTGACATCAGAAGTTTTCGGTAAAATTATCTTAATCTCAACTCCACGACTCAACGCATCTTTAAAACCCGTTCGAATAGATTTAGAAGGAACAAAATAAGGCGTCTCAATAAGAATTTCCTTCTTGGCCTCATCAAGCATCTTTTTGTAACTTCTCTCCGTCAAATCATGAATCCTCAAAGGAAGACCCTGAAGAATCTCCATATCCTCATGAAAAATTCTCTTAACCCTTTCTGTATCCCATGAATTAAATTTCCTCCACGCTCTATTAAAAGAAACCCTAAGCGCCTTAGCCAAAGACCCCTCAATTCTCAAAACCAGTTCCTTCCAATTAATACCATTAGAACTAATATTTGCCGAACCCATATAAGAAATATTTTTGTCAATTATCAACAACTTCCGGTGATTCCTCTCATGATTAGTATTAATAAATCGGAGCACATAACGAAACTCTCTAAAAAATCGGACTTCTCCCCCAGCGCTAACTAAATCTTCAAAAAAATCCTTTCGAACACTAGATCCCCATGCATCCACCAAAATCCTCACTCTGACACCCCCTAAGGCCTTCTTCGTTAAAGCATCTCTAAATTTTCTACCAACCTCATCTTCTCCATAAATATAAGTCTCTAAAAAAATTTCCTTTTTAGCTCTCTCAATATCCAAAAGCATATTGGAATAAATCTTTCTAGGATTAGACAAAACAGAATATTTCATCATTCCCACCTAGCATGCCCAAACTGAATCACCAAATCACAATCCGAATCTGGCAAATCACATGCTCCAAAACAATCTCCCAAAAAAATTCTAACAGAAATATCACACCTTTCTTCAATATAATCGACCAAAACAAGACCCCACGGCTTTAATCCATCAGGCAATTGCAATAAAACACTTTTAACCTTATTCTTCTTAATCTCACTCACAATTCTCCCTAGCTCCAATTCATAATTTTTTTCGAGATTCTCCAATTTGTATTCCATAGAAAAACAAAAGAATCAACATTTAAAAATCCTCTATATCTTCCTTATTCATGGCAATCAGACAACCAATAGTAACCGTAGCAGGTCACGTAGATCATGGTAAAACCTCAATCCTAGATAACATAAGAGGAACCAAAATACAAAAAGCCGAAGCCGGAGGAATAACCCAAAAAATCTCATTCACAACTTTACCTTACGAAAACATCCAATCCCGCGCGCAAGAGACTCTAAATAAATTCAAAATACCACTAGAAATCCCAGGACTACTATTCATCGACACACCAGGACACGCAGCATTCACAAACATGAGAAAACACGGCGGTTCTCTGGCAGACATCGCAATACTAGTAATCGATATCAATGACGGAATTAAACCACAAACAGCCGAAGTTTTACAAATCCTAAAAGCAAACAAAACACCTTTCATCATAGCCCTGAATAAAATCGACAACATCTCAGGATGGAAAACTTCTGAAAATCTCCTCTCATTAGAATCAATAGAAAACCAAGCAATCAACGTAAAACAAAACTTCGACGAAAAATTTTACACAATAATCGGGAGCCTACACTCTCACGGTATAACAGCAGATATGTACTCCAAAATAGAAGACTTTACAAAAGCAGTAGCAATTATCCCCTGTTCAGCCGAAACAGGAGAAGGAATATCAGAAATACTGGCAATAATAACCGCACTCTCACAAAAATTCCTAGGTGATAAAATAATTTGCAAGGAGCTGGGAAAAGGTATAGTTTTAGAAGTCAAAAAGAATAAACAAGGAAACTTTCTAGAATGTATCTTCTATGATGGTTGTCTAAAAAATACAGATCAAATAGCAATAGCTTCACTAGATGACGAACCTATTACAACAAAAATAAAAGTAATTCAAGAAGCCCTTCCTCTAAATAAAGGATACATTACAAAAGAAAGCGTAACAGCGGCAACAGGACTAAAGATTCAAATCAACACCAAGAAAGAAATACTGCCGGGAATGCCAATACAAGTAATAACTGAAGAAAATACCCTTAAGAAAATAACAGAAGAATTCAAATCCGAAATATCAGAAGAAATTCAAACATCCTCTACAGGGATTATAACAAAAGCAGATTCACTAGGATCCCTACAAGCCCTAATGGTTTTACTAAAACAATCTGGTATACCTGTGCTAAAAGCCTCAATCGGACCAATCTCAAAAAAAGACATATATTCAACCAACGCAATTCAAGAAGAAGAGAGCAAAATAATAATCGGATTTAATGTAGAACCACTAGAAGAAATCAAAGATTTAGATGAACTAAAAAAAGTGAAAGTCATAACAAATGAAATAATTTACAAACTTATAGAAGACTTAGAAAAATACAAAGCTACCAAACTCGAAGAAATCGAAAAAAAGAAATTAAAAGAACTCCCAACAATTTGTAAACTAAAAGTATTAGACTTCTGCTTTAGAAATTCTTCTCCAGCAGTCTTTGGTGTAAAAATAGAGGCTGGAAACCTAAAGGCTCACGAACGATTTATCAACAAAGATGATAAAAAAATAGGGCAAGTAAAAGAAATTCAACACGAAAAAAAATCAGTAAATAAAGTAGAATCAGGTAAGGAAGTTGCAATATCAATGCCTGGAGTAAACTTCGAAAGACAATTAACAATAGATGAACCTCTCTATACAAACTTAGCAGAATCCCAATTTCGAAAATTCAAAGAACACAAAAATCTGCTTTCTTCAGAAGAAAAGTCAATTCTACAAGAAATCGCTGTTATAAAAAGAAGAGAAAATGTTACTTGGGGAATTTAGAATTTATCATTACTTTTCAAATGGAAAAACTATCATAAATTTATTTATAACAACCTAATCTTAAACTCAATTTAAGACTCACCCCAGAGAAATTAAAACGAAAAATTCTGAAATTATTATCTTCGTTAAAATCATAAACTAAAAAGAAATCTTAAAATTGTTTCATAATTTCAGCTAATCATGGAGAAGGAGGTTGGTTTATTGTAACTGGAGGAATTGAAAAAGATGAAACCAATAAACAAGCCGTGGCTAGAGAAATTTTTGAAGAAACAGGTTTAGATACGGAAGAAATTACCCCTCTTAACTTGGGTTCAATATATAATTGGGAAGATGAAGTATATGAAGAGCATAACTTTATAACATTTGTAAAACATGGAAATATTGTCTTAAATGAAGAACATTCAAAACATAAATGGTTAGATATTGATAATTTTATTAAAAAAAATAAAATGGGATGATAATAAGAAATTATTAAAAAAAAGCAATGAATAAAGAAAAATATTTTAAAGAATTTGAATTTAAAACTATAGGAAAGAAAATGAATAATCTAGCAATAGCGACAATGAATCTTACAAATGAAACAAATGTTGGAGGTCTTATTAGAACAATAAATACTGCGAATATAAACCAATCTCTCCTTTTAAAAAAATGAAAACAAAATTCGATTCCTACATTAATAAGGATATGTGCTACGGATGTAAATTCTGCCTAAAAGGTCAAAAACTCGTCCTGTTCGTCGGAGGCAAATGCTCAAGAAAATGCTGGTATTGCTCCCTCTCAAAAGGCAGAAAAAACTCACCTCAAATGTGGGCAAACGAAAGACCATGCAACGCCACAAAAGATATAATAAAAGAAGTTCGTGATTCAAAAGCAAAAGGAGCAGGCATAACAGGTGGCGACCCCTTAGTATACATAGACAAAACAATAGAATCAGCAAAAACCCTCAAAAAAGAATTTGGGAGAAAGTTCCACATCCACATATATCTTCCCCTAACACTAGTAAATAAATTACAATTAGAAAAACTCGCACAATATATAGATGAAGTCAGATTCCACCCGTCATTTGTAGCAGAAACACTAAGCGAAGAAAAAAATTGCGAAGAACTAAACAAAATAAAAACGGCCTCCGAAATATTCGGACAAAGCAACACTGGACTAGAAATGCCACTTCTCCCAGAAAAAAAAGAAGAAATCATCTCTTTTATAAGACGGTCCAGCCCATACATCGGCTTCGTGAACCTAAACGAATTCGAACTCTCAGATACAAACTTCGAAAAAGTTACAAAAGAGTATACCCTAAACTCTGACACATATACAATTCATCAATCCATAGAAACTGGAAAAGAAATCCTAAAACAATGTAAAAATCTAAAACTAAAAATGCACCTTTGCACTGCCAAGACAAAAAACCATCACCAATATACAAATCGACTTCGTCTCCACAAAATTCTGCCATACGGAACGAAGACTGGAGAAGGAACCGTAATTTACTTCACAATAATCCCAAAAAATATAAAAGAAACAATTAAACAATTAAAAAAATATACAAAGAATTTCCACTTAGATCTCAAACAGAATCGAATACTTCTAAAAAAATCAGAACTTCTAAGGCTCTACAAAACTAAAAAATTCGAAATTAATTTATCTGAAGAACACCCTACATTCGATGCCGAGAAAATGTCGTTTTGGAAATTAACAGACGAAGATTTCAAATAAAGATAAAATTCATAAAAGTAAATAAGACCAATCTCAAATCCTCCCAAATCAATATAAACTCCCAATTCTTCCTAACAAAATGGAACACAATCAATTAACAAAAACCGCCAAGTTATACCAAAAATCAACAACTAAAAACCAACAACATCAGCAAAATTAATTCCCATGAACCGCTTAATAATAGATACCGAAACAACCGGGCTCTCCCCTAGATTCAACAAAACCCTAACAGTCGGACTCCTCCTAATAGACGTTGAAAAAACTCATCTTAATATTCTAGATAAAAACCACATCTTCATCAAACACAAAAATTATAATTCTAATCGAGAAGCAATGAAAATAAATAAAATAGATATAAAACAGCACAACCTACATGCTGTCCACCCGCCAAAAGCCTGTAATCAAATCAACACATTTCTTAAAAAAAATTCATGCCAACAAACACCCATAGTAGGACATAACATCCACTTCGATAAAGGATTTCTTTCGGCATTATTCCAACAAGGAGAGACACTCTCCCTACTCAATGCAAAATCCGAAGACACAATGAAAATATGGAGAGATCTCCAAAAACAAGATTTAATTCCAAGTCACCTCAGAGCAACACTAGGAACCCTGGCAAGTCACTTTGATATAGATTACGAAAAAGCTCACGATGCACTAGCGGATTGCCATATAACAGCACAAATTTATCATGAGATGCTAAAGTTACAATAATTTTATCCAAAATATTTAATTTTCTATAAATTACTCTTTGCACCACTTATACAAAACCAACTCAAAAACTCAAACAAAATTCGTCAAAATTCGTATTAACATATCCCAACCAAATTTAATAATTAATCAGTGAGAGTACCATATACTAATATTTTTCCCTCCCAAAAAACTTATAAACCCAAACCAACATCAAATACTACAATTATAAGCTGAGGAAAGGTTAAACACCGCAGACCCTCGGAAACAATGAAAAAAAATGGTATTCAAAATAAATGTAAGCCACAAAGGGAAAACCTTCAAAGCAGAAACTGAAAATGAAGGACTAGCTGGCTATTCAATTAACGATAAAATAGAAGGAAAGGAACTCTCTCCAGATTTAGAAGGTTACGAATTATTAATTACAGGAACATCTGATAAGTCCGGATTCATGGGTTCGAGTAAAATAGACGGTCCAAATTTGCATAAAGTTCTATTGGGATATGGGAAAGGAATGAGGAAAAAACCAAGAGGAGAAACAAAAATTAACCGGAAACCAAATGGACTAAGGCTAAGAAAAACAGTTAGAGGAAAAGAAATTTCTCCTTTCACAGTACAAATCAACACAAAAGTCCTAAAGGAAGGAAATAAAAAATTTGACTCACTTTTTGAAACTCCAACCGAAGAAGAAAAGAAAGAATAATAATTCTAATACATATTTAAAACTTATCCTATCTCGTTAAACCCCTAACCCCAAATAGCCCAAACAACAAAGTCACCCCGCTACAAATGAAAATAAAACATTCATAATTTACCATTAAAAACAATATATCTCCTCCTCTCCCCAAACCAACCCCTACTAAGACTTCATCAAACCAACCAAACCAAACCCAAGCCCCCAATAATCCACAAACCAATCACTATTAAATGCTAAAGCACAAAAACAGACTCTCCACTCCAAACCCGTGTCCAACAGAATCATATTCGTAGAAAATCAAAACCCAAACTCTAAACCAGCAATATTATAAACCAAAAACCCTTATTACTACAAGAGTGACAAAATGCTAGAAAATATAACCAATATATTCCCAACAGAATCGAACCTGATTCTAACATTAGCCTTCTTCACAACCGTAATAATCCTCTACTCCATTTTTGTTTTCTATTTCTATAAATTCCTAGCCAAAAAAAATCTCATAAAACTAAATCTAAATCAATACAATCAATATTCAAATCCAACTCTAGTAAAGATATTCGCAGCAATCTTCTATATAATAGAATATATAATTCTCTTACCCGTTCTAACATTCTTTTGGTTCTCAATTCTTTCCATTCTGACTTTAATTCTAGCCAAAGGATTAGATGTAAAAACAATCCTACTAATAACAGCGGCCTTAGTAGCTGCAGTAAGAGTAACATCATATATAAGTGAAGACCTAGCAAAAGACCTAGCAAAAATGCTCCCATTTACACTTCTAGCAATCGCAATAACAACCTCAAATTTTTTCAATATTTCACTCTTCTTCGACAGAATCGCAGAAGTCCCGACCCTATTCTCAAACATTCCATACTATCTTCTATTTATAATAGGAATAGAATTAATCATGAGAATTGCAGAATTTTTTCATTCCATATTCCAAGAAGAAAAAGCAATAGAAGAAAAATCAGAAATAGAAGAAGATTCTACGGAGTAATAAATTCTTTTTTCAAATAATATCAATTAACACTAATTTCTATTATATCAAAACTAAAAAAAATACTCACTTAAATCAACCACTAAATAAACTTTTAAACCCAAAACTCTCTCTAATTATTATGGAAGACATCTCAAAATTAGATACAATAAATGTCGGGATAGTCGGACACATCGATCATGGGAAAACAACACTTCTACAAAGGCTCTCTGATAAATGGGCAGATACACATTCTGAAGAACTCAAAAGAGGCATTACAATAAAACTAGGATATGCTGATGCAATCATAAAAGAAGAAGATGGAAAATTAACTATAGAAAAAGAATCTAAAGGAAAACCTATAAGATACATCACCTTCGTGGATGCACCCGGACATGAAATGCTAATGGCAACAATGCTTTCTGGCGCAGCGATAATGGATGCTGCAATCCTAGTAGTCGCAGCAAATGAAGGAATTAAACCACAAACACATGAACACCTTGTAGCATTAAAAGCAAAAAAAATTAAAAAAATAATAATAGTCCAAAATAAAATTGACCTTGTATCAAAGGAAAAAGCATTAGAAAATTACAAAGAAATAAAGAGATTTGTAGAAGGAACTATAGCAGAGAAATCTCCAATAATACCAGTCTCAGCAATCCAAGGAATAAATATAGATAAAATATTACAAGAATTAATAAATATAAAAATCACAAAACCATCTTCAAAAGAAACTCCACTATTCTTAATAGCACGAAGTTTTGATATTAACAAACCAGGAACTTCATTAGACAACCTTCATGGCGGAATACTCGGAGGAGCACTAAAACACGGAACATTAAAAATAGGAGATACAATAGAAATTAAACCAGGATATTCTTATAAAAAAAATAATCAGTACTACTATAAGACTATAAAATCCAAAATAATATCAATGCAAAAAGGAAACTACCAAATAACACAAGCTTTCCCAGGCGGCTCTCTAGCAATAGAAACAGAACTTGATCCATCCCTAACAAAGGCAGATGCACTTTCAGGATCCCTTGCATCCAAAGAAAACACATTGCCAGAAATAAGCGAAAACATAAAAATCAAATATACACTCTTTAAGGAAGTTTTAGGAACAGGAAAGCACGAAGTTGTACAAAACCTAAAGCCAAACGAGATACTAATGCTTAGCTTAAATACATCGATAACAGTAGGACAAGTAACAAAAACATACGAAACCGAGGTAAACCTTTCCCTAAAAATACCAGTCGTTCCATTAAAAGGCGAATCAATAGGGATTGCACGAAATCTAAACGGACATTGGAGATTAATTGGGTTTGGTTTTATAGAATAAATATTTAAAACAACAACCCATCTATTATTATGTCAAAAGAAGTGATACCTCCAACATTTAAAGAACTCACACCTCCAAATGGAAAGGCTCCAATACAAAAATCCGCTCCCAAGAACATAACCACAAAACCTGCTCTTAAAAAAGTAGAATATAAAACCGCTCCGAAACCTCAGGAAAAAACTAGAAGATTAAAACCAATCTACAAATATGCAGGAAAAGAAAGCCTAAATGAGACAGTAAGAAAATCTATACCCAAACAATTCATACCCACAAGCAGATTTGCATCAATACTCGGATTAATGTTTCTAGCAGTAGTGATATTTGCCTTAACACAATTTCCATTTGAGAAACTCTTATCAGGGAATACAGATATAATTATCAACATAGGTTATCCTTGGCCATTTTTAAAAATAGAATTATTAAACCCAAATACCCCTCCCCTTCGTCCAATTGGATTATTTTTAGATTTAGCACTTTACTTAATAATATCTTACGGAATAGATGTAATAATAAACATCATATCAGATGCTAAAATAATAAAATCAAAAAAAGAATTAAGAGGACAAGCCAAAATTTTCAAAAACGCAAAACCAACCATTGCAGACAAAGTAACAAAAAAAATCTTCAATACAAAAACTAACCTAAAACCATAATCACATTTTAATCAAATAATTCGGAGTATAAAAATTTTCGATGTATCAGCATACCCAATCAAATTATAACATATATGAGAACTAAAATACATAGGGAAAAATTTGCCAAAGAATTATAGAATAAAATTAATCATTCTAAAACTTCTTCTTCAACAGGAACCCTACTCAAATCCGAAACAATATCATTCCCTGCCAAATTAATAATACGAACACCCTGAGTAGCTCTCCCCATAACCCTCACATTAGAAAGCGGCATCCTAATAACAATACCTTTTTTAGTAGTAATAATTACATTATCATTACCCAAAACCGATCTACTAGAAATAACTTCTCCCGTCTTATCCGTCACATTCATATTAATAACCCCTTTACCTGCACGACCA
>VAPK010128376.1_pt1 | contig 14829 bp, 17 predicted proteins | sample 3395031 | NCBI WGS metagenome assembly VAPK01 (sample SAMN08290443, study PRJNA428436) | hydrothermal vent metagenome | isolation source: Deep-sea hydrothermal vent chimney 1 | place: Pacific Ocean: Juan De Fuca Ridge
GGCGGTGATTCGTCTGCCTTTCCACCCTCTGACTTTGGCGTCTGAGGAAAATAAAGATACAGGAATAATTGATGGCTGCCAAGATATTGATACTTGAGGATGAGGCGCGTATGCGCCGTCTGTTGGAATTGATCCTGCGGGAACCGGGCTATCAGGTGCGGGCGGCCGCCGACGGCCGGCAGGGAATAAAAATCTGGCGGCAATGGCAGCCTGATTTGGTTTTGAGCGATTTGAAGATGCCGGAGATGGATGGTCTGGAGGTCTTACGGTTTAGAAACGCCCAGTTCCCAGCCGTTCCCCTGATTATTCTCACCGCCTTTGGCACGGTGGAAACGGCGGTGGCCGCCATGAAGGAAGGGGCCTATGACTATCTGACCAAGCCGGTGGATAATAATAAGGTGCTTGCCCTGGCGGCCCGGGCGTTGACAGCCGGGGCTGGCCCCGGCAGGCGGCGGATGATCGGTTCATCGACGGTTATGAAGAAGTTGCGGGCGGAGATTAATCTGCTGGTTAAGACGGATAGTTCCGTTTTGATTACCGGTGAATCCGGCACAGGGAAAGAGCCGGCGGCGATGGCTATTCACGAGGTCTATGGCAGCCGGGATTCCCCCTTTGTACGGGTCAACTGCCCGGCCATCCCCAAGGATTTGCTGGAGAGTGAACTTTTCGGCCATCGGCGCGGCTCCTTTACCGGTGCTGTTGAAGACCGGCCCGGAGCCTTTGTCCGGGCTGATGGAGGTATCTTGTTCCTTGATGAAATTGGTGATTTGCCGTTGAGTCTGCAGCCGAAGCTCCTGCATGCGGTGGAAGAAAAAAAGGTGATGCCGGTGGGGGGCTCACGGGAACGGCGGGTTCGGGTCAAGATTATCGCCGCCACCAATCGTGATCTGGAGGCCATGGTTGAATCCGGTGGATTCAGGCGGGATCTCTTCTATCGTTTAAGCGTCCTGCAACTTCGTCTCCCCCCCCTGCGGCAGCGCCGGGAGGATGTTGAGGAGCTGGCCGATTATTTTCTTAAACGCTTAACCGAGCGTTATGGCGGCAAAACTCCGTGTCTGGATCAAGAGGCCCTGGAACTGATGCGTAATTATGACTGGCCGGGAAATATTCGTGAACTGCGTAATGTTATGGAGAGGGGCTTTCTGCGCGGCGGGGGACATGACTTTAGTGTTGAGTTGCTGCCTGAGATCATAGGGCTGGGACAAAAGAATACGGGGGATGGCGGCCTGGGACGGGATAATTATGATCTTGCGGGCCGGGAGAGGGAGCTCATCCTCCTGGCCTTACGGGAAAGCGGTTGGAACCAGTCACGTGCTGCACAGAAATTGGGTTTGACACGTAATACCTTGCGTTACCGTATCAAAAAACATGGTATCCGCCAGGATGAATAAGCGCCTTTATAAAAAAAAGGCAAAGCCAAATTAATGGCTCTGCCTTGCAAGGGGATGATGCTATGAATTTTAATTTACTCGGCTAACTATAAAGATTTATCAGAGACAGATTTAAATTTGTCTTATGTTTTCTTTTTACGGTTTATTCTTATTCCCAACAAACCTGCTAAACCGGTGCCGAAAAGCAGCATAGTGGTCGGCTCCGGAACTGGAGCTGATTCGTTATTATAGGTGAAATCATCTATTGTAAAATATCCTCCACCTAAAAAATCAACGCGAGTAACATTATTAAAAGAGGAAGCAAGGTAGGTGTTTACGCCAACGGTAACAGCCATCCAATTGGTTTCAGCAACTAAATTCCCCAAATTATCAAATCCTTGTGCTTTAACTTGTGAAGGAGCATTAAAATGCCATCCAGAGATCCAGGCGCCATTAAAATCGAATGTGTTGCTACTTGCAATTGATAGACCTAATGGATTTGTGCCAAAGTTATTGACAATCCCATAATCGCCTGAATGGGCAGGCGTATTATAAAAGTTGTCATTATAAAGGTACCATCCCGCATCCCATGTAAAACCGCCGTATCCTTGATTATTTGTTGTTATATTTTGGACTTGAGATGTTGTTAATCCTTCAAAATTTAAAACCGTTGCATTTGAGATTGAAACCATCCCAAACATAAAAACCCCGGCTGCCAATCCTGCTAAAAATTTCTTCTTCATTTTTGATCCTCCTTGTCATTGTTTCTTTTTGAGGGTTGCCTTTTGTTGAGTTATAAAGCAAGGTATATGCCGCTCTTGATTGTTTTTATAATATCCTTTTATCTCAGCCTGTTATTGCTTGATACATAGTGGCGGTGGATAATGTGTTAGGCCCTGGCGGTTCATATGCACCACCATTATTGGTTCATATGAATCGCTAGAGGAGGCGGGCGGCAAGGAGGCAATAAATTTCTTCATCAAACCGGAAATTCATTGAATTAATCTCCTAAAAAAGGCAGTTTAAATAAAGGTAATAAAATTATAGAAAAACAGGATATAGCGTTATGGGAAAAAAACCTTTAAGCCCCTTGGTGGTTAAATATTTTCTACTGCTCTTTTTTATCACCATCCTTATGGCTGGCCGTCTTTTGTGGCCTTTGGCCTCTACCCTGATTCTGTCACTGCTCCTCGTTAATCTCTTTCGGCCTGTATATAATTTTTTGCACCGTTATATATCCGCTTCATTAGCCTCTCTGCTCACCTGTTCTCTCATCGTGATTCTGGTATTTGTACCCCTCTTCTTTTTTGTTAATGCCCTGTCAAGAGAGGCGGCGGCCTATCTGCAATATATTCAGGAGATGCATCTTGGCGTTAAAATTAAAGATTTTTTGCAGCACAGCGCCATGCTGGACCGGCTCCAGAGTCGTTTCCATGCCCTCGGTATCACCTTTAATCCCGATACCCTCAGCCAGGAATTAAATAATTATGCCCGGATAATGGGGATGTTCCTATACGGCAAGGCCAGTGCCTGGGCGGCTAATATCGTTAATTTTGTTATTGATTTCGCCCTCATGGTCTTGATAAGTTTCTTCCTGTTGATTGATTATGAGCGGCTGGTGGATTTTGTGAAGCGCCTTTCGCCGCTGCCTGATGAGCAGGAGGAACAATTAATCGGAAAATTTCAGGGTATATCCCAGGCCATTATCCTTGGCAACGGTATTTGTGGCATCCTGCAGGGGTTGGCCGGCGGGATTCTTTTTACCTATCTTGGAGTTAACGCCCCCATCCTCTGGGGTGGGATTATGGCGGTTATGGCCTTTTTGCCCATTGTCGGCATCGGTATTATTCTGGTTCCCACAGCTGCCTTGTTTTTTGTTAAGGGGCATCTCGGCCTGGCAATTTTTATCATGATCTTTTATGTCATCACCTCCATCTCCATTGATTCGCTCTTAAAGCCCAAACTGGTGGGGCGCCAGATGAAGATGCATACCCTGCTGGTTTTTTTATCACTCATCGGGGGTTTAAGTGTCTTTGGGGTTTTGGGAATTATTTACGGCCCCCTGATTATTACCGCCTTTTTGACCATGGCCGATATCTACACGAAAAATTATGATTCATATGTTAAGAGCACGGGCCGGAATGATTAATCTTCATTCCGCCCGTCCTGTAAATTCCATGCGAGTCAGCGTGGTTACATTCCCTGTCATAAAACGGTTGCTAGTAATTTTCGTACTTTTGGTTATTTCCTGGCCTATGGCCTCTCCGTGCCAGGCTGCCGGACTAACGGCTTTGAGGACGCGGGCTGCGGCTGGTGAAGCTAGAGCCCAGGTGGATTTGGGGCGAGCCTATGAAAGCGGCCGGGGGGTGAAGAGGAATCTTGCTCTGGCCGTGCAGTGGTATAAAAAGGCGGCGCGCCAGGGCTATGCCAGAGGGCAGCGGCCCCTGGGGGCCATGTATGAGCTGGGCCTGGGGGTTAAAAAAGATTTTGAAAAGGCCGTTTCCTGGTACCAGAAGGCGGCAGGGCAGGATTTACCGAGGGCGCAGGTTAATCTGGGCTTGATGTATGAGAACGGCAGGGGAGTGGGGCGGGATTATAAGGAGGCCCGGCGGTGGTATGAAAGGGCGGCGGCCCATAAATACGCCAGGGCGGATGTCCAGCTTGGTCTTTTGTATGAGGGGGGGCTTGGGGTGCAGCGGGATGAACATAAGGCCCTAAAACTTTATCTACTCGCCGCTCATGATCGTTACAGCCGCGGGATGTTTTATGCCGCGAGACTCTATGAGCATGGCCCGTCGGATTTGCAAGATAAGGATAAGGCTCTGTATTGGTATAAGAAGGCGGCCAGGCATTATGACCCGGCCCGCCGGGCCTTAAAGAAATTGCGTGCCAAGCCAGTGGGCAAGGCCAAGGTAAAGTCCAGCGAGGCGCGTAAAAAAAAGCGTAGCGGCGCGACGCACGGGCAGACTCCGTCCCAGGCCTCGGGAGTGGCGGAGTTTGAGCGTCTGGCCCTGAAATACATGACTGGTGATGGGGTGAATCGTGATTCGGCCAGGGCGGTATCATGGTACGAAAAGGCTGCCTTGTTGGGCAGTGTCAAGGCCCAGAATGCCTTGGGGCGGATATATACCGAGGGGGCGGGCAGTGTCAAACGTGATTTGAACCGGGCCGCCTTCTGGTTCAAGATGGCCGCCGCCTGGCAGGGCAGCGTGGAGGCCGAAAACGATCTCGGAGTGATGTATCTTCAGGCTGATGGGACGAAGAAGGATCTGGGCCGGGCCGCTCATTGGCTGCGGCTGGCGGCCGAGGCTGGTAACCCGGTGGCGCAGAATAATCTGGGGCTGATGTATGCCCGCGGCGCCGGGATGCGCCGGGATATGAAAAAGGCGGCTCACTGGTATGAGGAGGCGGCGAAACAGGGCAATGCTGGGGCGCAGAATAATCTGGCTATTTTATATACCAAGGGGTATGGGGTAAAACTTGATTTTGAGCGGGCTCTTTATTGGTACAAAAAGGCCGCCGTTCAGGGCCAGATTGATGCCATGAATAATCTGGGGCTGATCTATTCCGATGGCCGGGTTGGCAAAAGGGATCTGGATAAATCGGCCTTCTGGTATCAACGGGCGGCGGCGATAGAGGGCAATGGCCCGGCCCAAAACGAGCTTGCCCTTATGTATATTGAGGGCAGGGGAGTGAAGGTGGATAAGCCCCAGGCCTTTAAATGGCTGAGTAAGGCGGCGGCTCAGGGACTGGTCAGCGCTCAGAACAATCTGGCGGTGATGTACGCTAAGGGCGAGGGCGTGAAGCGTGACGCGGTTAAGGCGGCCTATTGGTGCAAAAAGGCCGCTGAGCAGGGTAATGTAAACGCCCAGAACAATCTGGCGATTATGTACAGCGAAGGGGCGGGGGTGGGAAAGGACATGGGCAAGACCGTTCATTGGCTGCAGGAGGCTGCGGCCCAGGATTCTGCCGTGGCCCAGAAAAATCTGGCCCTGTTATTTGCCGAGGGCCGGGGAGTGGAAAAGGATATGGGCCAGGCGGTTTACTGGTTTACCAGGGCTGCCAAGCAGGGTAATAAAATGGCTCAGGGCAATCTCGGGGTGATTTACGCCAGTGGTAACGGTGTACCCCAGGATCTGAATAAGGCCGTTTTCTGGTTGAGCAAGGCCGCCGCCGGCGGCGATAAGAACGCGGCTCTGAACCTGAACAGGGTAAAGGCGATGCGGGGAAAAGAGCTCCCTAAAAATCCTTGAGCGGGCATTCGGCGCAGCGGGGTTTACTCTTGCGGCAGAAGTTCTTGCCAAGCCGCACCAGCAGGGCATGGTATTCGTTGAAAAGCGCACTGTCCAAGGGCAGAGAATCCATAAACATCTCCCGCACCAGATGGTAATCCGCCTCATCTTCGGCGAGAAACTGGTGACGGACGAGGATGCGGACGGTATAGCTATCCACCACAAAGGCGGGCTGGTTCGCGGCGTAGAGGATAATGGAGTCGGCGGTTTCCGGGCCAATACCCTTTATGGATAGAAGTTCACGGCGCAGGTCGTTAATCTCCTGGGCCAGGAAATCTTCCAGGTTGTCGTATTCTTGTTGAATAAAGCGCAGGAGATTGAGCAGGCGGCCAGCCTTGAGATTATAGTAGCCGCAGGGTTTGATTTGCTCCGCCAATACTTCTGGGGCCAAGCTGGATAGTATGTCAAAGGTCAGGAGATCCGCCTCTTGCAGGTTGGTGACGGCCTTTTCCACATTTTGCCAGCTGGTGTTTTGGGTAAGCACCGCTCCGGTCATAATTTCCAGGGGCGTATCTCCCGGCCACCAATGCTGCGGGCCAAAGGCCTCCAGCAGGAGGCGGTACATGTCTTGGATGCGGTTACTCAAGGTGGCTTAATCCTGTTTGATGAATAAGATATAGATTAAGATGGCAATCCCGGCCACTCCCACTCCGGCGATGGGCAGGATATGGCCGATCTGAACCTCACCATTGACTACTGAGTCCCGGACAAATTCTGTGCCGCTGAAATACCAGAGTCCTATGATCAGGGCGATTATCAGCAGGTTGTTGAACGCCTGCCGGTAAAGGTAATTAATAATCAGGGCAATGAAGGGCACCAGGAAATAAGGATTTTTAAATAAACCGCCGACGTCAACCGTTCTGATCTGCGCTGGTACCTCGGTATGGTTAATCCAGGTGGTAATGGAATTAAAAAACTCCGGTATTGCCATAGTCTGCCCTCCTTATTGTTTATGCCGTCTGTTGCTCCGCGTCTATCCGGGAGGCCTTTTGGTAAACCTTGATAGCGCAATAGGAACCGCACATGCTGCAGGCATCGCCCTTGTACGTGCCGCCGTCTTCCCGAAAACGGCGGGCCTTTTCTGGATCAATGGAGAAGTCAATCTGCCCCTTCCAGTCTAAGTTGTTGCGGCAGTCGGCCATGGCAATATCGCGCTCCATGCCGCCTGGGGCGCCCTTGCATATATCTGCGGCATGGGCGGCGATTTTGGAGGCGATTACTCCTTCCCGGACGTCGTCGACGGAGGGTAGTTTCAGGTGCTCGGCCGGGGTCACGTAGCAGAGGAAATCAGCTCCGGCCCGGGCGGCTATGGCCCCGCCGATGGCCCCGGTTATGTGATCGTATCCCGGTGCGATATCGGTTACCAGGGGCCCTAAGACATAAAACGGCGCCCCGTGACAGATCCGCTTCTGGAGCATGACGTTGGCCTCAATCTGATCCATGGGCATGTGGCCCGGCCCCTCGACAATGACCTGCACCCCGGCATCCCAGGCCCGCTGGGTAAGTTCTCCAAGGTGGAGTAATTCCTGTAACTGGCCGCCGTCAGTGGCATCGGCGAGGCAGCCGGGCCGTACTCCGTCACCGAGGCTCAAGGTCACCTCGTGTTCGCGCAGAATAGCCATTAATTCATCAAAATGCTCGTAAAACGGGTTTTCCTTCTGATTACGGGCCATCCATTCTATGATGAATGAGCCGCCGCGGCTTACCACTCCCATGCGGCGCTGGTGACCACGGAGGCGTTCCACGGTATTTCTGGTGAGGCCGCAATGGATGGTCATGAAATCCACTCCGTCCTCGGCCTGCTGGCGGATGGTTTCAAATATGCGTTCAATACTGACCTCGCCAATGGCCTGTTTATTGATTTCCACCGCCTCGGCTACCGCCTGGTAAATGGGGACGGTGCCGAGAGGGATGGGGCAGCTTTTGAGGATCTCCCGCCGTACCTCGTTTAAATCACCGCCCATGCTTAAATCCATTACGGCGTCGGTTCCGGCCTTTAAAGAGACGCACAATTTATGCAGTTCCTGCTCCACGCCTTGGTGATCTTTGGAGGAACCGATATTGGCATTGACCTTGGTGGTCAGGCCCTTACCAAAGGCGGTTATATTGGCAAAATTGTGATTCTTGTTTTTGGGTATGGCTATTACCCCTTTGGCCACCCCTGCCATGAGGAATTCCGGGCTGACTCCCTCTCTAAGGGCGCAATTTGTGAAAATTTCGGTCATCCTGCCCTGCTGTGCGTCTTCTCTTATGGTCATGTAATACTCCTGAATAGACAATTAAAAATGATGGCACCCGTAAACACGAAATTTGCAAGATGCCTGAATAGTATCCCTTGCGGGGCTGAATTTGCCCCCCGCATCTTAAAAAATGAGGCCGTTCAGCTCTCCTGGCTTTCTTTGGCTAAGGACTTTCTCATACATGTCCTGCTTGATCCAGAAGTGATGCTCCAAACGTAATTTGTCAATCTATTTGATCAATATTTGCAACATCGCTGTCGAGCTCTTCGGTATCTCCGTGGATAGCCATATGACGCCGGGCAAGGAAATGTTCAAAAGACAGGCGGTTCATTTTAAGTAAATATGCTCCATGACCGGATGATATGATGCCCTCACCATATAAGCGTAAGAATAAGTTCTTCCATCAAAAGCTTTGGAGCTTGCTTCGGCGGTAGTTTAATCTGGGAAACAATTTCTGGTGGTATCCTGTAATAATATAGGCTCTATAATTAATCACCTAAGTCGTTTGTTGACGCCCCTTATTGTAGTGTGCCATTTTCCATAAGTCCAGTATCATTAGCTCCCAAAGAAAAACGCCGTGACTTTTCCAAGATGAGTGCTGTTCTACGCTGTAAATTGACCAAGGCAGATAAACTGTTGCTGAACAGTCGCCCTATCTTTTAAATAAATTTATCAGCACGGTGAGGACAATGCTGATGACAATCATTGAGGTAACGGGGATAAAAACCTTGCAGTTCCGGGACTGCCAATGGATATCCCCCGGTAAGCGGCCAAACCAGTTTATAAGCCAGGGCGCAAAAGACAACATACCCCCGGTTATAATCAGAATTAAGCCGAGTATTATCAACCAGCGTCCCATTTTATATCCATTGACTTAGCTAGCAGTCAGCCGCTATAATCTGTCCTCTGTCTTCTTGCTTCCTGAAGCGCCAGCTCGATAAGGCGGTCAAGGAGGGCCGGAAAGGGCAGGCCGGCCGCGGCGGCGGCCCTGGGCAGCAGGCTGGTTGGGGTCATGCCGGGAATGGTGTTGGTCTCTAAGAGAAAGATTCCCGCCTCGTTTACGATCATGTCGGTACGGCTGTAACCCCTTAATTTAAGAGCGTTGTGCGCCCGGAGGCCATATTCTTGAGCCAGGGAGGTGATTTCCGGGCTCAGTTCGGCTGGGCATACCTCCTTGGAGGCCCCGGTCTGATATTTGGCCTGGTAATCAAAAAAGGCGAATTCGCGGCCGGGGATGATCTCCACCAGGGGCAGGGCCTGGAGCTCATCATTGCCCAATACCCCCACGGTGATTTCCCTGCCCTGAAGATATTGTTCCACCATTACCTCCCGGTCATGGCGGAAGGCCAGCTCCATGGCGGCTTTTAAGTCCGTGTCCTGCTGGACGATACTCATCCCGATACTGGAGCCCTGACGCAGCGGTTTAATAACTAAGGGCAGTCCCAATTCCTTAATCAGCAGGCTGTGGTCAGCGCTGCCGCCCTGGGCCATCCGCCAGTCCGGGGTTGGCAGCCCGTTATTCCTGTAGATGGTTTTGCTGAGGGATTTATCCATGGCCAGAGCGCTGCCCAGTACCCCGGTTCCCTGGTAAGGCAGGCCCAGGAGATCAAGAAAACCCTGTACCGTGCCATCTTCACCCATGAGACCGTGGAGCAGAATAAAGGCGGCGTCAAGCTGAGGGGCATCGGCCGCCAGACTTACCATGTCACAGGCCGGGTCATAACGGCAGACTTCATATTTGTGCGGGTCAAGGGCCTTCTCGACCTCGGCCGCCCCTCGCAGGGAAACTTCACGCTCACCGGATTTACCGCCAGCCAATAAGGCTATCTTAATTTTCTGGCTCATCTTCGTTATATTTGCCTAAACTGTTAAGCCCGGAGTATAATCAACCAACTGAATATAGATTGGAGTAAAACTAACTATTTTACACCATAACACAAAATTTAAAACAGATAATCTGAAAAGGCCGCCTGATGGATAAAAAAATTATTCGCCAATTACGGGAAATTGTTGGGCCGGAAAACCTCCTGCACAGCCCGGAAGACCTGCAATGTTACTCTTACGATGGTACGACAATGGAGTACATGCCGGAGGCAGTGGTTCTTCCCGGCACGGCTGCCGAGGTCAGCGCTGTCATGCGGCTGGCGTTTAAGGCTGCTTTGCCCGTGGTTCCCCGCGGAGCGGGGTCGGGCATGACCGGCGGCTCTCTGCCTGTTGCCGGAGGGCTGGTGATGGGCCTGGGCCGCATGAACCGGATACTGACCATAGACCGGGATAATCAACTCGCCGTGGTGGAGCCGGGGGTGATTACCGGTGTATTACAGGCCGAGGCCGCCAGGGTGGGGCTTTTCTATCCCCCTGACCCGGCCAGTTCCAGGTTCTGTACCATCGGCGGTAACGCGGCGGAATGTGCCGGCGGCCCCAGCGCGGTTAAATATGGGGTAACGAGAGACTATATCAAGGGGCTGGAGGTGGTTCTGGCCGACGGCCGGATCATCCATACCGGGGTCAGAACCGACAAAGGGGTGGTGGGCTACGATTTGACCCGCCTCTTTGTTGGGTCCGAGGGAACTCTGGGTATTATCTGCCGCCTCATTGTCCGCCTGTTGCCGAGGCCGGCGGCAAAAACAACTATTTTGGTGGAGTTGGATAATATCCAGCGGGCCGCTGCCCTGGTGGCGGAGATTCTCTGCCGCTTTACCCCCTGTACCCTGGAGTTTATGGATCGAACCGCCATCGGTATTGTCGCCGACCAGCTGCCCTTTGTCTTATCTGCTAAAACCGAGGCCCTGCTGCTCCTGGAGCTGGACGGGCAGCCGGCGGCCGTGGCCGCCGAAGGGGCCGCGCTGGAGGACTTTCTGCGCCAAGGCTCAGGGGTCATGGCCCTGCGCCGGGGTGAAGATCAGAAGGAGGTGGACAAATTATGGCGGGCCCGTAAGGGGGTGTCGCCGGCGGCCTTTAAGCTGCGGCCCGATAAATTGAGTGAGGATATTGTGGTGCCCCGCACCAGCATACCGGAGATTGTCGCCTTTACCGAGGCCCTGGGCCAGGAGCTTGATCTCCTGATTTTTACCTTTGGTCATGCCGGTGACGGCAATATTCATGTCAATATCATGTTAGATAAAAGCCGGTCGGGAGAGGAGCAAAGGGGGCATGAAGCCCGGCGGCGTTTATTTATCCGGGTGGTGGAACTGGGCGGCACCCTGTCAGGAGAACACGGTATCGGCTGCCGCAAGAGCGAATTTTTAACCTTAGAGGTGGATGAGGCGACCATGGATGCCATGCGTTTAATAAAGGACGCCCTGGATCCGGCCGGTATTCTTAATCCTGGGAAAATATTTCCCCAAAATGGTTGACACGATGGCGCTTTATCAGCTATATTCCCTCTTTTCGTTGAAATTTAAGAAAATCTAACCCCCCAGGATGTGAAATATGATTCAAGTAGAGGTAAGAGGCGATATCGAAATCGCTATTCGGCAGTTAAAGAAGAAGATACAGTTAGACGGCATTAAACGTGAATTAAAACAGCGTGAGTATTATGAGAAGCCGAGCGTTAAGCGGCGTCGCAAGCAGGCCGAGGCCCGCCGCAAGATGCGTAAATTGCGTTTCCGGATGAGAAACGCCTGAGCAGCTAAGTTGCTGCCGATCTATGGTCAATGCCTTATGTCTGCGGCCCCTTGTTCGGGGCATAATAATCTGCCGATTGCTGACGCTCCTTATATTTTCGGCGGATGAGGAGGAATCGCCGCTGATTTGTCATAAACTTCATCCCGTCTGGCCATGCAGGAAATAACCCTGGCCGTTAGTCTGGATTTGTTTCTCCAGTATCTGACCGGCCAGCGGCGGCTGGCCCTGAACACGGTTAAGGCCTATAAGGCCGATATGGAATCTCTGTTCAATGGCCTGCCCGCTTCGGTCACTTCGCCCGCTTTGATCAAGGCCTCTCATCTGCGTTCTTATCTCGTTAGATTTCACGGCCTGGGGGTATCTAACCGCAGTAATGCTCGTCGTCTTTCCGCCTTTCGACTCTATTTTAAATTCCTGCTTACTGAAAAATTTCTCTCCTTTGACCCCTCTTTCGGGATCGACCTGCCTAAATTAAGTAAAAAAATTCCCCAAGGACTTAGTATCCTTGAGGTGGATCAACTGCTGGCCCCTGAACCTACACCCAGCCCTCTTAATCTTCGGAATACGGCTATGCTGCATCTGCTTTACGCTACAGGGCTCCGGGTCTCTGAATTGGTGGAGATTTATGTGGTGGCGGTAAATATGAGCTCTGGCTTTATCCGGGTTATCGGCAAGGGGGATAAGGAACGTCTGATTCCCTTTAGCGGTGAGGCTAGGGAGATGATTGAGCGTTATCTGCGGGGCGGCCGGCCCCTGATCCTTAAAGGACGGCGGAGTAATTTTCTCTTTGTAACTAACCGCGGCAGCAATATGAGCCGCCTGCGGTTCTGGCAGATAATTAAAGAACTCTGCCAGCGGCGGGAGATTAAGGTTAGAGTCAGCCCCCATACACTGCGCCACGCCTTTGCCACCCATCTCGTGGAAAACGGGGCCGATCTGCGTAGTGTGCAGATGATGCTCGGTCATGCCGATATTGCTACCACCCAGATATACACTCATGTTGACGGCCGCCGCTTGAAGGACTGCCACAAAAAATTTCATCCCCGCGGCTGAGTCCCTACCAGCCCCAGAGCAGGTCTCGTCTTATCCAGCCGATGAGGCCGTGGGCATGCTTCACCTTTATCCAGCCTCTTTTTTTGCTCAGGGTCGAAAATACCACTCCGTAATTGGCCTTACCCAGCAGTCTATAGCGGGAACCGGGGCCGGTGCGGATATTTACCACTTTGCGTTTTACGATAACGTGAGGCCGGGAAGACAATAGCTTCCGGTAAATCCAACCTCTGTCACCTTCAAAATCTCTTACCTTATACCAATTACCTTTGCGCTTCAGAACCTGCACCGGGAATCCCCGGCCATATTCCCAGCGCACGGCGTATTTGCTGCCGGGGCCGGTACGCAGGTTGACCTTGCTGCCTGCGACACTCAGCATTTTGGCCTGGGCGGCGGCGGCAAAAAGGCAGAAAATTAATATAAAGGTGAGGCTTCGCATATCAGGATTCTTGGTTTTTGAGTTTTGAACGGCAGTTAAAGGCTGCCAACGGCATACCGCCCGCCTCCAGTTGAATGGCCCCGAAATCGCAGGCCTTGACGCAGGCCATACAGGAGATACACTCGGTGTCATTCGGTGATTCATTGAATTTAACCCCCATGGGGCAAACCTTATGACAGGCCTGGCAATTGGTGCAAAGTCCGGGGTCAAGATGCAGCTTTATCATCTTGACCTTGCTGAACAGGGCGTAAAAAGCTCCTAGGGGGCAGGTGGTACGGCAGAATGGGCGGCTGACCGGTATGCTCCAGAGTATAAAAATGGTTAGAAACATTAATTTGTTATAAAACAGCCAGCCCACGGTTGCCCGCAGAGTGGGCTGCATAAATAACAGGGGTAGCCCGGCCTCCAGGGTACCGGCCGGGCAGAGATACTTGCAGAACCATGGGTCGCCGAGCCCCATTTTGTCCACGACCATGAGCGGCAGGATGAAGACCATCACGGGCAGGATAACAAATTTAATATAGCGCATCCAGCCCGGCACCCCGGATTTACGGCTGGGTATTTTATGCAGTAATTCCTGAACCAGGCCAAAGGGACAGGCCCAGCCGCAGATCATCCGGCCTACAAAGGCGCCGATAACGCCAATGGTGCCGACGATATAGAAACCGAAGAAATACTGGCCGTTCTGGACGGCCATCCGCACTCCGCCCATGAGCTGCTGGAAAGCTCCTATGGGGCAGTAAGTTGTGGAGGCCGGGCAGGAATAACAGTTAAGACCCGGCGAACAAATGACTTTGAGCGGCCCCCGATAGATCATTTTGGTAAAGGGAAAGCTCCAGCTGCCGTTAATCAGCAGGACAAAAATACTCTGCACCCATTTTCTGATAAAGCTCATGTCAGCCTATCCCGATACAGCTCAGGCAGATCTGCCAGGCCTGATGCATAACCCGGCTGGGTTCCTTAAACATTATGCCGGTCAGCCCCATAAGCAGGAAGATGGTGATGAGTAGGAATGGCGCTCGTCTGATGGTGATTGCTTTTTTTGCCATATCTATTTAGTCCCCAGTAATTTTTTTACTGCCCTTTGTTTATCTCCTAAACGTACAACTTTATCGCGGCGGTCGTCAATACTGATCTGAGTCAGAACCCGTCTTACTCCATGAGCGAATGGCATTTGATGAATTTGGGCCGCCAGAGATAGAAGTTCATCCGCCTCACCCTCGATAATGGTTCCCATGTCGTGCATGGTAAAAGAAAGGCCGCAGGTTCTGAGCCGATCTTGGATTTCGGCTACAAAACCGCTGATGGACTTCACGCCCATGGGAACAATGGTTAGTTGCATTAAAGCCATAATTACTGCCTTAAAGTTCCAGATGCAGGTGCTCTGGGCCGTCGGAATTGTAATAGACAATGTTTTTCAGGTGGTAGAAGCTGTCCAGATCAATCTCGCTGAAATGGAGGGCAATGCCATCCGCCTCCACCCGCACAACTTCGCCTTTCATATACAGTAATAACTGGCTGCTGCTGCCGCTTAAGGCCAGTGATATATTGCATTTCTCACCGATTTTATGATTATTGGTAATACCCTTAACGGACATGCCTTTGAGGCTTAAATTGGCGGTTTCGCAGTGTTGATAATTGTGCTTGGGAAATTTTATGTCTGCTGTGGTTTGAAAGGATACCCTGGTGTTTTTACGCCGTTCCATAGTTAATCTCCTGAAATAGAAGGGCCGTCCTGATCCAAAGAACGGCAGTTATATTAATCGGCTAATAATAAGAAACCTTCCCGCTTTAATATCTGCAAGGCATCA
>VAPK010052953.1_pt1 | contig 14827 bp, 11 predicted proteins | sample 3395031 | NCBI WGS metagenome assembly VAPK01 (sample SAMN08290443, study PRJNA428436) | hydrothermal vent metagenome | isolation source: Deep-sea hydrothermal vent chimney 1 | place: Pacific Ocean: Juan De Fuca Ridge
AAACAAAATGATCTTTGCAATTACTACGGTTTGGATGAAAATCCCGGCATTACAAAAAGAGCGGACTTAAAACGCAATTATGATTTTTTAAATGACGCGAAGTTAAAGGAAGAATTACTGGATTTTTCCGATGGGGAAATAAGCAAAATCACTTTTAGTATTCCGCAAATGCACTGCAGCTCTTGTATTTGGGTTTTGGAAAATCTTTTCAAATTAAACACAGGAATTAAATATTCCAAAGCGGATTTTCTTAAAAAAATTGTTACGGTTCAATTTGCTGAAAATGAAATATCGCTAAAAGAAGTTGTTGAACTTTTGGATGCAATTGGTTACCGGCCTGACTTGAATTTAGAAGGTAAGCATAATCAAAAATCGAATGACTATAATAAAAAACTTTATTATAAAATAGGTATTGCCGGATTTGCTTTCGGAAATATTATGCTATTAAGTTTCCCCGAATATTTTGCACTTAATAGTTTTGTTCACGGCACGTTAAGAAATACGTTTAGTTATTTAAATATATTACTATCGTTACCTGTGTTTTTTTATAGTGCAAATGAATATTTTATATCTGCATACAAGGGTTTGCGAAAGAAAATATTTAATATTGACGTACCTGTTTCTCTTGGTATAATTACATTATTTACAAGAAGTATATTGGAAATTTCCACACAAACAGGACCCGGTTATTTAGATTCGATGACTGCGTTAGTCTTTCTATTACTTGTTGGACGTGTATTTCAAAACAAGACTTATGATGTTCTTAATTTTGAAAGAAATTATAAGTCGTATTTTCCAATTGCAATTACTATCAGAAAAAACGGTAAGGAAACAACCAAGCCGGTTGAAAAATTAGAAGTTGGTGATAGAATAATAATTAAAAACAATGAGCTTATTCCGGCAGATTCGGTACTAATCACAGGCAAAGGTTTTATTGATTACAGTTTTGTAACGGGTGAAGCTAATCCGGTAGAACGGATAAACGGAGATTTAATTTATGCCGGCGGAAAACAGGTTGGCAGTGCGATAGAAGTTGAAACCATAAAAGAAGTTTCGCAAAGTTACTTAACACAGCTTTGGAACAATCAAGCATTTACTAATAATTACCGGAGCAAACTTGACACACTTATAAATTTAATTAGTAAATATTTTACATTCATAGTGCTTTTCATTGCAAGCCTATCTGCTCTTTATTGGTATCCGAATGCTTCGCTCGCATTTAATGCTTTTACTGCTGTTTTGATTATCGCTTGTCCTTGCGCCTTAGCTTTATCAACTCCGTTTACACTTGGAAATACATTAAGAATTTTTGGGCGTAATAAATTCTATTTGAAAAACACAAGTGTTGTAGAAAACCTTTCTGCAATAACAAATATAGTTTTTGATAAAACAGGTACCTTAACGGAAACCGATAATTCGGAGATTAAATTTGAAGGCGAATTACTTTCGGATTATAAAAAAAGCCTTGTTAAAGGATTGGCACAAAATTCATCACATCCTTTAAGTATTGGTATATGTCAAATTTTCGACGTTCAACCAAACAATAGTATAATAAATTTTGAAGAAATTCCTGCTAAAGGATTAAAGGCAACTATTGACGGGCAAGAAATTCAAATCGGCTCAAAAATGTTTGTCGGCAAAAATGAAGAATCGGACGAGGTAAATTTAAGCACCAAAGTTTATCTTTCAATCAATGGCAAAATTAGCGGTTTCTTTTCGATAAAAAATAAATATCGCAGTAATGTTAATAAAGTAATAAATAGTCTTGATAACGAATTTAAGTTATCATTATTATCAGGTGATAATGACGGGGAAAAGAAAGAATTACAAAAAATATTTTCTGATAAAACCAAAATGTTATTTAAACAATCTCCACAAAACAAATTGGATTTTGTTAAAACTCTTCAGCAAAAGAGTTCTACGGTTTTAATGATTGGAGACGGATTAAATGATGCAGGGGCACTTAAGCAAAGTGATATTGGAATTGCTATATCGGAAGATGCAAATAATTTTTCCCCGGCTTGCGATGGTATTTTGGAATCTTCGATGTTTGGGAAATTACCAGCTTTCATAAAGTTTGCAAAAACAAGTAAAAATATAATTATTTTAAGCTTTATTATTTCATTTTTATATAATATAGTTGGACTTTCATTTGCAGTTCGTGGAACGCTTTCTCCGGTAATAGCAGCAATATTAATGCCACTTAGCTCAATTTCAGTTGTGATTTTTACTACACTAAGTACAAATTTGCTGGCAAAAAAACGGAAATTATTGTAATGTCAGCCATTTTAGTATTAATTGGTTTTAGTTTATTTGTTGCACTGATATTTTTAGTCGCATATTTATGGGCTGTGCAAAACGGGCAATACGATGACAAATATACTCCGTCTGTCAGAATATTATTTGATGATAAAGACGTTACTGAAAAAAATGCAAATATTAAGAATAAGAATGATATTGGTTCTAAAGATAAACACAAATAATAATTAATTATAAGCAGGAGTTCTTATATGAATATTGAAACATTCAAGTATGACAATCAGACACCGAAATTGTTTGCTATAGCAACAATGTTTTGGGGTGTTGTCGGATTGCTTGTGGGGCTTATTGTTGCAATTCAATTCTATGTTCCGTCACTTAGTTTTGGTTTGCCGTATTTAACATTCGGTAGGCTAAGACCTCTCCATACAAATGCTGCAGTTTTTGCTTTTGTAGGAAATGCAATATTTGCCGGAATATATTATTCGTTGCAGCGTATAAGTAAGGCGCGAATGTATAATGATGTACTGAGTAAAATTCATTTTTGGGGTTGGCAGCTAATTATTGTTGCAGCAGCGGTTACTCTTTTAAGCGGAATTACAACCTCGAAGGAATATGCCGAATTGGAATGGCCCATTGATATTGCCATTGCCGTTGTTTGGGTAATTTTTGGAATAAATATGATTGGAACTCTAATTAAAAGAAGAGAACAGCATATTTATGTTGCCGCTTGGTTTTACATTGCCACTTTTGTTACGGTAGCAGTTCTTCATATTGGCAATTCCATTGAATTACCTGTTAGTTTTCTTAAAAGTTATCCTGTATATGCCGGTGTGCAAGATGCTTTGGTACAGTGGTGGTACGGACATAATGCGGTTGCTTTTTTCTTAACAACACCGTTTTTAGGATTGATGTATTATTATTTACCGAAAGCGGCTAATCGTCCGGTTTATTCTTATAAACTCTCCATACTTCACTTTTGGTCGTTAATATTTCTCTATATTTGGGCTGGACCGCATCATTTACTATATACAGCACTGCCAAATTGGGCTCAATCACTTGGAACCGCCTTTTCAATAATGCTAATTGCACCTTCCTGGGGTGGTATGTTAAATGGACTTTTAACTTTGCGCGGTGCTTGGGATAGAGTTAGAGACGATCCGGTTCTCAAATTTTTTGTTGTAGCCATAACCGCTTACGGAATGGCAACTTTTGAAGGACCGATGCTTGCTCTGAAAAACGTAAATGCTTTAGCTCATTATACTGATTGGATTCCCGCACATGTACACATTGGTACTCTCGGTTGGAACGGATTTATGATTTTTGGTATGCTGTACTGGATGGTACCAAAACTGTGGAATACAAAATTATTTTCTAAAAAGATGGCTACTTCACATTTTTGGATTGCAACTCTCGGTATTGTAATGTGGGTAATTCCAATGTACTGGGCAGGATTAACCCAATCATTAATGTGGAAAGAATTTACTCCGCTCGGCTTATTAAAATATCCGAACTTTTTGGAAACAGTAACACAAATTATTCCGATGTATATTATTCGCTCAATCGGCGGAGCACTTTATTTTACCGGACTTTTAATGGCTGTTTACAATCTTGTTAGAACAATGAAAATGGGTACATTTAAAAAAGAAGAAACTGTTGAAGCTCCCGCATTTGTTTTGCAGAAAGAAAAGTTCCAAAAAGGAATGATTCACAGATGGCTGGAAAGCAAACCGATTGTATTTACCGTATTATCGTTAGTGGTTATTTCCATTGGCGGACTTGTAGAAATTGTGCCAACTTATTTGATAAAATCGAATATTCCTACTATTGCAAGTGTTCATCCATATACTCCGTTAGAATTGCAAGGTAGAGACATTTATATTAAAGAAGGCTGCAACAATTGTCATTCCCAAATGATCAGACCTTTTAGGTCGGAAGTTGAACGATATGGAGAATACTCCAAAGCCGGAGAATTTGTTTACGATCATCCTTTCCTTTGGGGTTCAAAACGTACAGGTCCTGATTTACATCGTATTGGCGGCAAGTATTCAAATATGTGGCATTATTTACATATGCAAAATCCAAGGCAAATGTCTCCAGGTTCTATTATGCCTGTTTATCCGTGGTTGTTAACAAATACGATTGATGTAGAAGGAACAACCCCTGCTAAAATCCATGCAATGCGTACACTCGGAGTTCCATATCCGGAAGGGTTTGAAGATGTTTGTGTAGATAACTATTACGCACAGGCGGATTCAATATCAGATAACTTAATGGATAGCGGCATTTTGGCGGAATCAGATACGGAAATAATTGCCTTAATTGCTTATCTGCAAAGATTAGGCACTGATATAAAAGTTAATAAAACAGAAAAGGAATAAGATAGAATGTTTTCAAATAATTTAAGTTCAATAAAAGATGTTTCCATTTATCCGATTATTGCTCTATTACTTTTTTTTATTCTCTTTATAATAATTATTGTGAAACTATTTGTAATGGATAAAAAAGTAATAAAAGAAATGGAAAACATTCCTTTAAATGATGATACTGGAAAATCAAAAACAAATTCAGAGAATAAAAATGAAGAATAATAAAATTTTGAAATGGTTACTGTCCGGTCTTTTTCTGCTAAGTTTTTCATCTCAGATATTTGCAGAAAATGGTTCAGACTCAGGTTCCCTTGAATCGGTAATTAAAATAATGATTGCTCTCACAGCGTTCTTAATCGCTTTTGTATTATGGCTGGTATTAGTTTACGCAGAAAAAAACGATACTAAAGGTTCCGGATTTCTTGAACCTGTTAAACATTTTATTCATATGCTCACAAAGTCAACTCCTATTACGGAAGAAAGTAAGATTTTGATTGATCATGAGTATGACGGCATTCGTGAATTAGACAATAAATTACCACCGTGGTTTATCGCTCTTTTTTACGGGACAATAATTTTTGCTGTAATTTATATGGTTAACTATCATATAATTGGTGATGGAAAAGTAATGGAAGATGAATATGCTGCTGAAGTAAAGCAAGCAAAAATTGAACAACAGTTACTTTCTAAAAGCGGTGCAATGATTGATGAAGAAACGGTAACACAATTAAAAGATGCTACTTCATTGGCAAACGGCAAAGCAATATTTGTAAAAGATTGTGTTGCGTGCCACGGGCAAAATGCTGAAGGAATTGTTGGTCCGAATTTAACGGACGATTACTGGATTCATGGCGGCGGTATTAAAAACGTATTTCATACTATTAAGTATGGAGTACCGGCAAAAGGAATGATAAGTTGGGAAGCACAGCTAAGTCCCACAAAAATGCAGGAAGTAGGCAGTTACATTTTATCATTGCGAGGTACCAAACCGGCAAATCCGAAAGCAGTTGAAGGAACTCTTTGGAAGCCCGACGAAGCATCTCAGCAAAACAGTAATTCAAAGTAAATGCTTTATTTCTATTAATGAGTGTCTTTAATAAAAGGCACTCTTTTTTTGTGTAATAATAATTAAGTTTATACTCTAAAATAATTTTAATCGGAAAAATTTGAATGAGCACGGAAAAAGAATACAAGGATGAAGCGTACAGGGATAGGATGTCCAACATTGCTGAAGATGGGAAAAGAATTTGGATATACCCTAAAAAGCCCAACGGGAAATTTTATAAGGCTCGCTCAATAGTAAGTTATTTTTTGATTGCTTTTTTATTTATAACTCCTTTTATAAAAGTAGGCGGACATCAATTTATTCTGTTAAATATTCTTGAACGTAAATTTATTCTTTTCGGTATTCCCTTTGGTCCGCATGATTTCCACTTGTTTGTAATTGCAATGATTGCAATTATAATTTCTATATTTTTATTTACAGTTGTTTATGGAAGAATATTTTGCGGATGGATTTGTCCGCAAACTGTTTTTATGGAAATGGTTTTTCGCAAAATTGAATATTTAATTGAAGGCAATTACAAAAAACAACAAAAATTGGATAAAGCCCCATGGACTTCTGAAAAAATATTTAAAAAATCATTAAAACATTTAATTTTTTATGGACTTTCATTTCTGATTGCCAATATATTCCTTGCTTACATTGTAGGTTCTGATAAATTAATGCAAATTGTTACAGATCCGCCTTCGGAACATTTTGCAGGATTAACAGCAATCTTAGTTTTTTCCGGCATTTTTTATTTTGTATTTGCCCGTTTTCGCGAGCAGGCTTGTACGATGGTTTGTCCTTATGGCAGGCTTCAAGGAGTAATGCTTGATCCAAATTCTGTTGTTATTGCATACGATTATTTGCGCGGTGAACCGAGAGGAATTGCAAAAAAGACTTCAACAGAAGATTCTCATGGTGATTGCGTTGATTGTAATCAGTGTGTTGAAGTTTGTCCTACCGGAATTGATATTCGTAATGGAACACAGTTAGAGTGTGTTAATTGCACTAATTGTATCGATGCTTGTGATGAAGTAATGACAAAAGTAAAAAAACCGAAAGGGCTTATCAGATATGCTTCGCTAAATGATATTCAAAGAAAAGGGCATAAATATTTTTCTCCGCGAGCGATTGGATATACTGTTGTTTTATTTGTTTTATATGGTTTACTTGCGTTTCTGTTGTTAAACAGAAGTGATTTTGAACTTTCTATTTTAAGAACTCCCGGAATGTTATATCAGCAGCAGGCAAATAGCACAATTAGTAATTTGTATGATTTCACACTTACAAATAAAACTTTTAAATCAATTCCGGCGAAAATAAATTTGAAGGGAATTGATGGTGAAATTAAAATTATTGGTAGCGACTTGAAGTTAAAACCGCAGCAGACAATTGTTGCAAAAATTATGGTTATTGTACCGGAAAAGGAAATTAAACAATTAAATACACCAATTGAAATAGAAGTAACTGCAAATGGAAAACCAATTGATGTAATGAAAACATCCTTCCTTGGAAAAATAAAAAAAGGTATAAGAAGAAAGCATAGGCATAAACGATGAAAATATCATGGGGAGTAAGCTTAACAATTTTTATTGTTTTTTTTCTACTATCGACTCTTGGTGTAGTTTATTACACAACTACAGTTGATGTTCAGCTTGTAACAGATAATTACTATGAACAGGAATTAGTTTTTCAAAAGCGAATAGACAGAATGAAAAGAACCGAAAAATTGGCTGAAAAATTAAAAATACTATCTTCAAATCAAGTAATTGAATTTAATTTTCCCAAAATATTTGATTATCGTAATATTTCAGGAGAAATTTATCTTTACAATCCTGCTGACGAAAAAATGGACGAGAAATATAAAATTCATTTGGTTAATGGATATCAATTGTTGCTGCCGACCGATAACATGAAAAAAGGATATTGGAAAGCCGAAGTAAACTGGAACGTTGGAGATACGTTGTTTTATACGGAAAAGCGACTGATGGTAAGGTAATATGGAAATTTGGACAGGATTTATAATCGGATTTTTCGGTAGTTTTCATTGTGTAGGAATGTGCGGTCCCATTGCATTGGCTTTACCTGTTGGAAAATCTTCTAATTTTGAGCTAATTCTTAGTCGTATTTTTTATAATTTCGGACGCATAGTAACATATTCTGTTTTGGGCGCAATATTCGGACTATTTGGAAAAGGAATCCAAATTGCAGGAATTCAAAGTTATGCTTCCATTGCAGTTGGTTTGTTTATTCTAATATATTATTTAATGCCGGCTAAATATAAATACAAATTTTCATTAACCTCACCTTATAAATTATTTAGCGGAATTGTAAAAAAAGGATTTGCAAAACTTACAAAAACCGGCTCTCCGCAGGCTTTATTTTTATTTGGAATTATAAACGGACTTCTTCCCTGCGGATTTGTTTACGTTGCACTTGCAGGTGCAATTACAACAGGAAGTTTCATTTCAGGAGCTTTGTTCATGGCTTTGTTTGGTCTTGGAACAACCCCGATTATGCTTGCAACATCTCTTGTAGGCAAATTCTTAAATATCAATTTGAAACAAAGAATGAACAAACTAATTCCTGTTTTTGCAATAGTACTTGCAATTGTTTTCATCCTACGCGGTTTAAATCTTGGTATTCCGTATCTGAGTCCGCCGAATAAAATGCTAAAACCTCATTCAACAATGATGATGCATTCGCAGAAATAAAAGAGAGTAACTTTTAACTTTTGGTTACTTCGGTTATCGCGTAACGTCCTTTATCTCTTGATAAATTAGAAGAAAAACGGGGTGAAAAATATCCTTATCCTAACAACTCATGGCGAAATAATTGGAATAACCTTGCTGTATTTTTCAAGTATCCTGAGCAAATTAGAAAAGTGCTTTACACTATCCGACAGCTGCCGGACTGTGGAAAACTTGCACCGCAATTTAGAAAGATCATAAAAAACAGAGCCCTTTCCCTCCCTGATTTATCGGGAACGATGCTTTAACAAAAATGATTTATCTTGCTTATCGGGATATTGCTAAAAAATAGCCTGTCCGGCCAGACAGAGACTATGCCTATTAGAGATTGGGTGTTCATTTTTTCTCAATTTTCAATTATATTTGAACAATGGCTAAAGCCGTTTCTCAAATAAGCATTCTGCCATTTATACAAAATATTTTACAGTCTCTTAAAAGATGATGGCAATGTAAAAATAAATTTACTGCCTTTACCTACTTCGCTTTCGACTGAAAGTTTACCTCCGTTTTTCTCTACAAATTCTTTACAAATTAACAATCCGAGTCCGGTTCCTGTTTCATTGGCAGTACCTAAATTACTGCGGTTTTCTGCAAGATTGAATAAATTTTTCCTAATCTCATTTGAAATACCGATGCCGTTATCTTTAACTATAATAGCGTTATATAAATTATCTATTTTTTGAGCAAATAGTTTAACTTCACCATTTTCATTTGTAAACTTAATTGCATTTGTTAACAAATTACGAATTACAGTCTCTATCATAAAGCTATCAGCATAAGCATAAAAATCAGCGGAACAATTTTTATGCAACCTAATTTTTTTACTTTTTGCCTGTGGTAAAACTTCGTTTATAACAGATGTGCACAGTGTGTTTAAGTCTAATCTCCTCTTATCAATACCAATTGCCCCCATTTGAGAACGGGACCACTGCAATAGATTTTCTAAAAGTGAATACGAATTATGAATGGAATTCCCCATAGCCGTAATGTATTTAAGTTTTTCATCTTCTGTTAAATCATCGTATTCTTTTATTATTAAATCATAAAATCCTAAAATTGAATTGAATGGATTTTTTAAATCATGTGCAATTATTGAGAAAAACTTATCCTTTGTTTCATTCAATTGTTTTAATGATTTTTCAGAATCTAAAAGCATCTTATTTGCGACATTTAATTCATCATTTTTTGTTTGTATTAAATCATAAGTTCTCTTTTTTAGGTGCGCTCGGCTATAAATCATTATTACAAAAATTAGTAAGAACAAAGACAAAAAGATTAAACTAATTCTATAAGATTTTTCTTTTTGAATTTCTAACTCATGAATTTTCGTTTTGTGTTTTAGTTTCTCAATTACCCTTTGAAACTCATCTACTCTATATTTAGAATCCATTTCGGCAATTTTCTTGCTGTTATTATTATTAAAAAGAGAGTCTTTCAAATTTGAATATTTGTGAAAATACTCGTATGCCCTTTTAAATGAAGTTTGTTTTGCATAATACTCTGATAAAAGTTTATAGTACTCTTTAATAAGATCTTTTGCCCCAAGTTTATTTGCAATAATTTTCCCTTGCTTTATTGAAAGAAAGGCTGATTTAAAATTATTACTTTCCAGTTGAACAACAGCAATTGGAATAAGCAAAGAGGCAATCCCATATTGGTCGTTTGTTTCTTTTCTTAATGATAACGATTTTTGATAATACACTAATGCTTTTTGCGAGTTATTCATTTCTTTGTAAATATTTCCAATATCCTGAAATGAAAAACCCATTCCGATTTTATCATTCAATGATTGCTTTACATTTTTTGCATCAATTAAATACTTTAATGCTTTTTCGTATTTTCCCAAGCCGGCAAAACTCAAACCTAAACTATTTAGTGCGCGACCTCTTATATATTTATTGGCTAATGAATCGGAGATGGTTAAAGCCCGTTCTGAATATTCAATAGTTTTTTTATAGTCTTTAAGTTCGTTATACAATTTTCCTATATTGTTTAGAGTAACACCAATTTCATATTTATTTCCCATTTCGTTTTCAATCTTTAAAGAAGCAATTAGATTCTTTAAGGCCTGTGGATAATCTCCTTTTTTCCAATAAACAAGTCCAATATAATTCAGTGATTTCGCAACAGTTTCAAAATGCTTTTCAGTTTTGCTAAGCGTCAGAGCCTGCAAATAATTTTGTAGAGCAATATTAAATTTTCCACGTCTCCAATATATTAGTCCTTTCTGAATATAACTTTTAGCAACTCCAACAGAATCGCCAATAGTTCTGTATATTTTAAATGCCCGTGATAAATATTTTGAGGACTCAGACATTTTATATCTTAAAAATTCGTAAAAACTTAAAGACAATAATGCTTTTGCTTGAAAAGAACTACTATTCAATTTGCTTGCTAAGTCCAACGCTTTTTTGCTATATTCAAAACTTAAATCCAATGAGGAATCCTTGGCTAAAGTAGCTAATTGAATATATATATTGAGCTTTTTTTCTCCGGTTGTTGAGAGACTTTCTTTTTTAAGACTGTCAATTTTGCTTTTATTTTGAGAAAAAATATTGGATTGAAATATTAAAAATAACAGTAGAATTGTTTTTATTATTAATTTCATTTAACCATTTATTTAAGTTAGATATGGAACTAAAGTTTTTAATTAAAAATAACGGGTGCAAAATAGTTAAAAAAAATAAAAAGGATTTTTAATTTTGGTCTTCAAATGATTTATTGTAATAGTTTCGGTATTGTTGAATAGCTTTTAATATTGTTTCTGCAATTTTTTGTTGACCTTTTTTACCGGCAAGATATTTTTCATCGGCTGGGTTTGTGATAAATCCGGTTTCAATTAAAACACTCGGCATCGAAGCCCCAACAAGAACAAAAAAACCTGCCTGCTTAATTCCCCTTGCAGGAATATTTACACTCTGCTCCCAATCATGTAACAGCAATTCTGAAAATTTTTCTGAATATCTCATATATTGCGAGTGTGCCATACTTACGAGAATAAAATTTTCGTCTGTTAATTCACGGTACTGTTTTGGATTATTTTCATATTTTATAACACTGTTTTCTACTTCAGCTATTTCTATTGCCCGTTTCGTTTTACCGGGACGAAGTAGATATACATCAAAACCGCGAACATTTTTTCGGCTTCTTCCCATTGAATTTGCATGAATGGAAATAAATAATTTGCCTTCGTTTTCATTTGCAATTTTACCGCGTTTGTAAAGTTCAATAAACTTATCGGTTTTACGCGTATAAATAACTTTAACACCCTGCAATTTTTTATCGATAAGTTTTCCTAATTTCAGAGCTATTCCGAGGTTTATGTCTTTTTCCTTTTTACCGTTAACACCAATTGCACCGGGGTCTTTTCCCCCGTGCCCGGCATCGATAATAACAACATCAAATTTCCATTTTTTTCTTAAAGATTCTGACTTTCCCTTATCAACGGCGACAGTTTGTTTGTCATAAATATTTGTATGTATTGCGATTAAAATATCATTGTTGTCAACATCGTAAAAGGTTTCGTGATTTTCGTAACCTTTTTTTAAAGTAAATTCAAATTGAGGGTTGCCCGAAACATTTTTATATCTTATTTTACGCACCAAACCGATAGGTTTTGCATTGCGGATTGAGTCAGGATCAACTGAAACACCGGCAAGAAATAGAGTGAGTTTCCCGTTGATTAGAGCACTGCGAGGCTGCTGTACGATTTTTTTTTGCGATTTTATTCTTATTAAAGTACCGTTGGATTTTTCTTCAATGTCAATTCCGTAAATATCATATCTTGAATTAATATTCTCATTTTTATGATGAGCTTTTCGTTTTGTTTTATTTGCAGTTGTTCCGGCAATGCTTTTATTAAAATTTTCAGAAGTTACAATTATATTTTTAGTTCGGTTATCAAAAACAATTTTTTTGCCGTATGCCAATTCCAAATACTTAAGACTGTATTTTAAAGGAATAAAAACATCTCCCTTAACAAGCATTGTGGAAACGGGCATTTGGTAAATACTTTGTCTGTTTGTGATTTTTGATAAAACCGTAACGAATTGATTACGACCTGTGTACTTTATGTAGTAGTCGGAAAATTTTATTTCTACTTTTGAAGTTTTGCCGTTGTAAAAATACTTGCCTGTTAAAAGTTTTGCCATATCTTTTGCGGAGACATAAACATTGCCTTTTCTCGAAATAAAAGAAACTTCTTTATGCTGCCCGTTTGCCTGTGCAGTAATCTTCAGTAATCTTTGTGCATTAATAAATGCAGAAGATAATAACAGACAAAATATTAAAATATTTAATTTTTTCACTTTGAATTAAATTTCAGATAAACGGCAAAAAGAAACCACTGCGCTTTTTATAACTTGAAAATTCTTCGCCGAAATGTTTTGTAAAAAGTTCTTCTTCCTTTTTTGCACGCATAATAAACAGTGGAAGTTCAATTAAAATAACAATCGGTACAACTAAATAACTTTGCAAAGCTATGCCTGCCCCGATATCACTTATAACTTGAAACAAATATTGCGGATGCCTTATAATTTTGTAGTAACCTTTTGTAACTAAACTTTGTCCTTTTAGTACAGCAATATCCTGTGTGTAAAAATTACCAAGGGTTTTGAATGCTCGAACTTCGAGATTAGAAAATATTACAAATATTAAAAGTCCTGAAATACGCCAAATCATTATTGAATTATCATTGGTAAACTTTTGTGTGCCAACTCCGAAAATACCTGCAATTATTAATACTAAAATAAGTGCGGAAACATTCGGCGGAATTTTTTGAAGATATGTCTTCGGCTTTTCAAGAATACCCGAAATTTTCTTTTTAAATCCCTTTTTCGCTCCGGAAGCATTGGCGAACATTGAAACAATTAAATTTATTCCTACAAGAATATTTATCGGATCCATACAAATTTATGATTTTTGAAATGTAATTTTCAAATATAATAAATTTTGACGGAGAATTTATATTCATTCAAAAGTGAAAACACAAAACTAATTTTTCAGCACTAATTAATTATCAAAGAGTTGATTACTATAATAAGCTTCAAAGAATAATTTTATTCTCCGGTTTCGGTAAATTCAGCGTCTTCAACATTAGCATTTTGCACTCCTGCCTTATCTTCTTTTATATTTTTATCCTTTCTTACAACTTCAATTGTAAAATTTGCAACTAAACCGGCAAGTGCTCCTATTGCAGCCATAACAGGCGCGGCAATTGTACCGATAACACCAATTGTCAACGGAATTTCGATGAAGACTTTACCTTCGGAATCTTTAATAATTATTCTTCGGATGTTTCCTTCTTTTATCAGCTCTTCAATTTTATGTAATAGTTCTTTTCCCTTTACTTTAAATTCGTTAATCATGTTATCTCCATTTCATTTGAAATAATAATTGCACAAATATTTTGTATGTATTCTTTAGAAGGAATAAATTAAAAAATGTTCCGTTTGATGAATCTTCTCACGGCAAGCGGAAGGGGAATTAACCCTTAGAGATTAAAACTATTTGTATTTGGAAAGTTTGAAAATGAAAATCCGAAAACCACTTTGTGAATAGGATACTTAAAAGTTATTGCATCACATATACAATTTTATTGAGAGAGAGATTATTATTCAAACATTAACATATTTTCAAAAGGTTCAGTCCTTTTTTTAGTTAATTCAATATATGATAGGTTTGTTTCAAAACCTGCATACTTTCTGTTAGTTTTTAATGCTGCAACAGCCGTTGTTCCATTACCCATAAAGGGATCTAAAATAATATCGGATTTAAATGAGTATAGTTGGATTAGTCTATACGGTAAATCAATTGGGAAAGGGGCAGGATGCCCAATTCTTTTAGCAGATTCAGCATTAAAAGTCCAAATAGATTTTGTCCATTCCATAAATTCTTCTTTAGTGATAGAATCTTGTTTTATTTCTCTTTCTTCTTTACTTCTTTCCCTCTTATAATCTCCTTTTGAAAACACTAAAATATATTCATGAATATCTCTTAATATAGGATTTGAAGCCGACATCCAACTACCCCAAGCAGTGGAAGGACTTGCACTGGCTGCCTTATTCCAAATAATTTCACCGCGCATATTAAAACCGATTTCAATCATCATTTGAGAAATATAATCTGAAAGGGGAATGTATGGTTTTCGTCCAAGATTTGCCACGTTGATGCAAGCTCGGCCGCCATTAACTAAAACTCTATAAGTTTCTTTAAAAACATTTTTCAGCATTTTTAAATATTCAGATAATGACAAGTCTTCATCATATTCTTTTGAAACATTGTATGGTGGTGATGTAATCATTAAATGCAAAGAATTGTCAGGTATCATTGACATATCTTCAGCCGAACCAAATATTGTTGTGTTCAATAAATCTTCCGGGAAAAAGTAAGTCTCTTTCTTA
>VAPK010360746.1_pt1 | contig 14824 bp, 11 predicted proteins | sample 3395031 | NCBI WGS metagenome assembly VAPK01 (sample SAMN08290443, study PRJNA428436) | hydrothermal vent metagenome | isolation source: Deep-sea hydrothermal vent chimney 1 | place: Pacific Ocean: Juan De Fuca Ridge
CAGGTTCAACAGGTTCGGGCAGGGCAGGTTGGTACAATAGCCCCCCGGTGTCAGAGACCTTGCTGGTGCCGCTGTTGCGTAACACCCGCAGGAATTCTAAACGCTCATAATCCGCGGTCAGCTTTACCCGCAATCGTCTGTCCGATCCAAGGGCCACTTGGCCGACCAATAAACCGGGGGGAAAAACGCCGCCGTCGCCAGAGGAAACGACCCGGTCGCCGGGGCGTACGGCCTCGGGTGTTTCCAAAAATTCGATTGGCGGCACGGCGGTATTATCCCCTGCCAGTATTGCCTTTTGACCAGAGGGTTGGATCGTAACCGGTATCCGACTGTTTGAATCGGTTAATAATATCACCCGTGATGAATTTTGCCCAACTCCAGAAATCCGCCCCACCAGACCCAAGCCATCGGTGGTGGCCCAGCCATCAACGATCCCGTCCCGCTCACCGATATTCAATAGCACTGATTGGCGAAAAGGTGAGCCACTGTCAGCCAATACGACACCAGTGATAAACGTCAATTTCGGATCGAGCCGCACGTTGTTCAGATCAAGCAGCTTGGCGTTTTTCTGTTCCAGCTGTAGTGCGGCTTCTTTCCAGGCTTTCATTTGCTGCAACTCACGGCGAAGCTCTTGGTTTTGCTCATAAATTCTATTGTATGCCTGAAAGTCCCGCGACATCCCGACCACTTTGGTAACTGGAACCAACGCCCATGAAAAAGAGGGAACAACCTTGTCGATTAGCGCTGTGCGAAACCGCTCTACCCTTGGGCTGTCAATACGCCAGAGCAGGAAAAGCGCGAACAAAAACAACACCAGGCCGCCGACCAGAATACGTCTGATCGGGCGCACATAGACGTCGTTTTGGTTTCTATCCTTTGCCACGGCATCCCCAGTGACTAGCTGTCGTAATCAATTACGTGACGCAGCTGTTTTTCATATTCCAGCGCCTTGCCGGTGCCAAGCGCTACGCAGCTAAGTGAATCGTCCGCCACCGATATTGCCAGCCCGGTTTGTTCGCGTAATGCCAGATCGAGATCCCCAAGCAATGCACCACCCCCGGTCAGCATCACGCCGCGGTCAACGATGTCTGCGGCCAGATCAGGTGGCGTGGCTTCCAGCGCGGTCATTACCGCTTCGCATATTTGCTGAACCGGTTCCGCTAATGCCTCGGCAATTTGCGCCTGATTGATTTCGATTTCTTTGGGCACGCCATTCAACAGATCACGCCCCCGAATCTGCATACTAGCGCCGCGCCCATCATCGGGCATTCGTGCTGTACCAATAGATGTTTTTACGCGCTCTGATGTGCTTTCGCCAATCAGCAGGTTTTGTTGGCGGCGCAGATAGCTGATGATTGCTTCGTCCATCCGGTCTCCACCCACTCGCACAGAACGCGCATAAACGATGTCACCCAGGGACAGTACCGCCACCTCGGTTGTACCACCGCCGATGTCCACAACCATGTTACCGGTTGGGTCGGTGATCGGCATACCGGCACCAATTGCCGCTGCAATCGGTTCCGCAATCAGCCCAGCGCGTCGCGCGCCTGCGGATAGAACCGACTGACGGATGGCACGTTTTTCTACGGGTGTGGCCCCATGGGGGACGCAAACAATGATCTTGGGTTTGGAAAACGTGGTGCGCGGGTGGACCTTGCGGATGAAGAACTTGATCATTTCTTCGGCTGTGTCAAAATCTGCAATCACCCCTTCGCGCATCGGGCGGATAGCCTCAATAGATCCCGGAGTACGCCCGAGCATCAGCTTGGCATCTTCGCCAACGGCCAGTACATTTCGAGCGCCATCTTTGACATGATAAGCCACAACCGACGGTTCATTAAGGACAATTCCCTTGCCCTTAACATAAACCAGCGTGTTCGCTGTCCCAAGGTCGATCGCCATATCCGACGAAAACATACCCATAATTCCTGCCATAACACGAACTTCCCGTTCACAAATTTCAAAAGGCCCGCGACTCTGTCAGCCACGGGCCCTCAGTTACTATAGGCATGCATTGATGCGGGCGAAAGACCCTTGCGCGCGCTAATCAGCGCGAACTTGCCCGCCCGCCGTCAGGACATATCCCTGAAATCTACCGATTTCACGTCTGCATCCGGGGCTGATTTCAGACGCCGGACCAGCAATTTGTTCAATGCTGTGACATAGGCCTTGGTGGAGGCGACGACCGTATCGGTATCCGCAGATTGCCCGGTCACGATGCGCCCGTCCTCTTCTAAACGCACTGAAACCGTGGCCTGTGCGTCAGTGCCTTCGGTGACAGCGTGTACCTGATAAAGCTGCAAGTGTGCATCGTGCGGAAACAGCTGTTTTATTGCGTTAAAAGCTGCATCTACGGGTCCGTCGCCGGTGGCGTTGAACTGGCTGTCTTCACCGCCAATTGACAATGTAAGGTCGGCTGTTTGCGGTCCTTCTGTGCCACATACTACCTTCAGGTGCTTTACCTGAATGTGGTCATGTTCAGCGTCGGTTGAGCTGTCACGCATCAGGGCGACCAAATCATCGTCAAAGATTTCTTTCTTGCGGTCGGCCAGTGCTTTGAAGCGCACGAACACGTCTTTTAACTGGTTATCACCCAGATCATGCCCCAAATCTTTCAGCTTGGCTCTGAGCGCGGCGCGCCCTGAATGTTTGCCCATAACCAGATTGGTCTCGGACAATCCAACATGCTCAGGGCGCATTATTTCGAACGTCTCAGCATTTTTCAGCATGCCATCCTGATGGATACCGCTTTCGTGGGCAAAAGCGTTTTTGCCGACGATGGCCTTGTTATACTGAACCGCAAAGCCGGATACAGTGGCCACGCGGCGGCTGATGTTCATAATCTTGGTGGTATCAATACCGGTGTGAAACGGCATTATGTCATTCCTGACTTTCAGGGCCATCACCACTTCTTCCAATGCGGTGTTGCCAGCGCGTTCGCCTAAGCCGTTGATTGTACATTCAATCTGGCGGGCACCACCTTCCACGGCGGCCAGCGAATTGGCAGTTGCCATGCCCAGATCGTTGTGACAATGGGTGGCGAATATTACCTCATCTGCGCCCGGCACTTCGGCGATCAGCATCCGGATCAGATCAGCGCTTTCTCGGGGCGCAGTATAGCCAACGGTGTCCGGGATGTTGATCGTGGTTGCCCCGGCTTTGATGGCGATTTCCACAACCCGTTTCAGATAGTCGATTTCGGTACGTGTCGCATCCATAGGCGACCATTGCACGTTGTCACACAGATTTCGCGCCAGTGTTACGGTTTCGTGGATGCGTTCGGCCATTTCGTCCATGCTGAGACCCGGAATGTCTCGGTGCAGGGGCGAAGTGCCAATGAAGGTGTGTATGCGTGGGCGCCGCGCATGTTTTACCGCTTCCCAACAGCGATCAATGTCGCGTGGCACGGCGCGGGCGAGGCCGCAAATTACTGAATTTTCAGACAGTTTGGCAATTTCGCTTACGGCTTCAAAATCACCTTCGCTGGCAATGGGGAAGCCTGCTTCGATAATATCGACGCCCATTTCATCAAGCAGACCGGCGATCTCTACCTTTTCGTTATGGGTCATTGTAGCGCCGGGGCTTTGTTCGCCGTCGCGCAAAGTTGTGTCAAATATCAGGACATGGTCCTGTTCAATCTGGTCGGTCATCGGGGTGTCTTTCGTTCTAAACTTAGCTTTGGATTTTGGCGCTGTTCAACCCGTGAGCGGTCGCGCCAAAGACACGCTCAGGGGTTAGCTAAGTAGAAGGAGTGCGCAAAGCGGAGCTGCGAACCGAAGTTCGCCAGTGGAAATAAATGTTACCGCATACGTCATGGCGGCAACTATAGATCGACAATTTCTGTTTGGAAAGAACAATTGGCCGGGCTGGATTATTCGGACGCGGTCGCCCCATCCGTCAGTGCGCCATTAGTCCATTCTCCGCTGGTTTCCTGTCCGGTGGCGTAGCGGATTGTGCCTGCACCCTCGCGTTTTCCTGCCTTAAACGTGCCTTCATAAACGTCGCCATTGGCATAAGTTGCAACGCCCTGGCCTTCGATTTCACCAGCTTTCCAGTCGCCGGTATAGGTAAAACCATCGGCCATTGTGATCGTGCCTTTGCCATTGCGTTGACCATTGGCAAAGGCCCCGGAATAGGTAGAGCCGTCAGCATAGTTTGCGCGGCCAACTCCGTGGCGCTGGCCCTCCAGCCATTCTCCGACGTAGGTGTAGCCATCCGGGAATGTCATGGTGCCCTGACCGTGGTTCTTGGCATTACGAAACTCACCCTCATAAACCAGACCATTGCCATAACGTGCAGTGCCTTTGCCGTCGATGACGCCGGCTTTCCATTCGCCTTCGTATGAATTTCCATCGGGGTAGTTGATGGTCCCGGCCCCGTCAGCCAGATCATCACGAAACTGGCCCTGATAGATCGATCCATCCGGATAGGTGACTTTACCCTCACCTTCGATCCGGCCATCAACCCAGTCGCCTACATATATATACCCGTCTGTGCCGGTAAACGTGCCGGACCCATGGCGTTTGTCGCCCTGAAATGTGCCGATATAAATGTCACCGTTGGCATAGGTCACCTGACCGTTGCCGTTGCGCTGGCCTGCTGACAGATTGCCTTCGTACAAATCGCCATTTGGCTGAGTCAGTGAGCCTTCTCCATCAATCTGGCCGTCTTTCCATTGGCCGACAAATTTCAAACCATCCGGCATGACCAATGTCCCAGTACCCTGACGCACATCTTGGGATAATGTGCCTTCATAAACAGCGCCATCTGGATAGGTAATTTTACCTTCACCATCTTTGATGCCATCAATCCAGGAGCCTTCATAGACATAGCCGTTCGGGCTCTCCATTCGGCCCTGACCGTGATGCAGGGCTTCTTTGAAACCGCCTTCGTATCTAACGCCATTGGAATAGATCGCTACGCCAGAGCCGTTGATCTTACCGTCAACCCAGTCGCCTTCGAAAGTGCCGCCGTCGGCAAAGGTGATTTTACCAAAACCTTCGGGTTTGCCCTTGGCAAAAGCGCCTTCATAGATTGAACCGTTGGGGAAACGGGCCAGCCCCTGACCCAGAATTTCGCCATCAACCCACTCGCCAGTATATTCGTAACCATTGGGCAATTGATAAGTGCCGGTACCGTGCTGTTTGCCGCCTTTGAAGGTGCCTTCATAAACGCCGCCATCATCATATTGTTTGGTGACTACATCGTCATTTGTTTGCGCCGCAACGGGCATGGCCAAAACCAATGCCCCAAGAATTCCTACAAATTGCGCTTTAGCGCGACCCTTAATATCCAGCACGATAGCCCCCAATAGCCTGATTCCGTTTAATGGATCAGATGCCTGCCTGAGGTTAGAGGAGCCGCCCCCGGCTGACAACGCTTTTTGGTGGCACGCGGAAATTTGTGAGGACTTTCGCTTGCGCTCAGGTCTGCTAAGACTTCGCTGGAACTAGTGATGGATGCTTTGATGACCGATAAATTTCGCCTGACTCTGGCGCAGTTGAACCCGACGGTGGGTGACCTGGCGGGCAACGCGACGCGCGCGCGGGATGCCTGGCAACAGGGCAAGTATGCGGGTGCCGATCTGGTGGCGCTGAGCGAGATGTTCATCACGGGTTACAACACCCAGGATTTGGTGGCCAAGCCAGCTTTTACGGATGCGGCTATGGCGCAATTGGAGCAGTTGGCGCAGGATTGCGCGGATGGCCCGGCGCTGGCTATTGGCGGGCCGCTGCGGGAAAAGGGAAAACTTTTCAATGCTTACTATGTTTTGCAAGGCGGTGAGATTAGCTGCCGTGTGTTGAAGCACCACCTGCCAAATGAAACCGTGTTTGATGAGGTTCGGATCTATGATGTGGGGCCTCTGGCAGGGCCATACAGTGTGTCAGGTATACGGATTGGCAGCCCGATCTGTGAGGATGCCTGGTTTGAGGATGTTGCCGAAACCCTGGGGGAAAGTGGTGCCGAGATACTGTTGGTGCCCAATGGTTCGCCTTATTATCGCAACAAAATGGACGTTCGGATCAACCATATGGTGTCGCGCACCGTTGAGACAGGGTTACCGCTGATTTACCTGAATATGGTGGGTGGTCAGGATGATCAGGTATTTGATGGTGGCTCCTTTGTACTGAACCCGGGTGGTGAGCTGGTAGTGCAGTTGCCGGTGTTTGACGAAGTTATCAGCCATGTGGATTTTGAACGCACCGAAAAAGGCTGGCGCGCGCTGCCGGGGGTTCTGACCACGCTGCCGGATGAGTGGGAGCAGGACTATCGTTGCATGGTCGAGTCTTTGCGCGACTATATGGGAAAACACAGGTTTACCAAAGTGTTACTGGGGCTTTCCGGGGGGATTGATTCGGCGATTGTAGCAGCGATTGCCACCGATGCACTGGGGCCAGAGAACGTGCGTTGTGTGATGTTGCCGTCTGAATATACATCACAAAACTCACTGGATGATGCCACGGAAGTGGCGAAAAATCTGGGATGTAAATACGATACTGTGTCGATTGCTGAAGGGCGGCAGGCGATCACCAGCACACTTGCCCCACTGTTTGAGGGACTGGAACCGGGGCTGACCGAAGAAAACATTCAGTCGCGTTTGCGCGGGCTGCTGCTGATGGCGATGTCGAACAAGTTTGGTGAAATGTTGCTGACAACCGGGAATAAATCTGAGGTCGCAGTGGGCTATGCAACAATTTATGGTGATATGGCCGGCGGCTACAACCCGATAAAAGATCTGTATAAAACAAGGGTTTTTGAGACCTGCCGCTGGCGCAATGCCAACCACCGGGATTGGATGATGGCACCGGCGGGGGAGATTATCCCACCCCGTGTCATTGAGAAACCGCCAACCGCAGAGCTGCGGGAAAATCAGCGCGATGATGACAGTCTGCCACCCTACAATGTGCTGGATGCGATCCTGACCGAGCTGATCGATAATGAGGCGTCAGTGGCGGATGTCGTCGCAAAGGGGTTTGAGCGGGACGTCGTAAAAAAAGTGGAAAACCTGATTTACACGTCTGAGTTCAAGCGCTTCCAGTCGGCGCCGGGCACGCGTTTAACAATGCGCAGTTTCTGGCTGGATCGGCGTTATCCTATGGTTAACCGTTGGCGGGATTTGAGTTGAGTGTCTGTATAGCCTCGGGTTTTGGATTTAGGCCTGCTTAATAGTTGCCAATGACGGATGCCTGTGGCGGAAATATTATTGGAACAAAGATATGGTGAGGGAGTTGGTGAAAAAAGAGGCTATTTTTTCACGACTGCGGGGGGAAGCGTTTGAACAGGACGACGCCAAGTCTGAAGGGGGCCGGATTGATTTAAGTTATGTCTGAATTAAACCGTCCCGCGTTTTCGCTTTTTGGTGGATGTGATCCGCCCGTCGAGCTTAATCGCACCGCAGTGTCCCGAGGAAATATCGGGCTGGCGCTCTGGAATTGGCCGCGATGGACCATGGGTGAAGTCATGAAGGCTGGGTGCTGAAAACCCGGGTTGGATCAGGAGATAGCTGGATTGCGAGCTTGCTTGTAAGTCGGTGAAGTTTTGACCGTGCAAAGTGTAAACGGGAGGACTGAGGATGTCAGACAACAAGACTAAACAAACCGAGGTAATTCCCGAAAATTTTCTACGACAAGTTGATCATGCCGGGCGCCGTGATGACGCATTAGTGCTGGATCAGTTGTTTCGTGAAGCCACTGGGTTTGAGCCGCGAATGTGGGGGCCAACCATCGTTGGCTATGGCCAGTATCACTATACCTATGAAAGCGGGCGACAGGGAGATATGCTGGCCTCCGGTTTTTCGCCGCGAAAGGCCAATATGGTGGTCTATGTGGTGCCGGGATTTGACGGGTTTGAGTATCTCATGCGCGATCTGGGCAAATACAGGATTGGGAAATCCTGCCTCTATCTGGGGCGATTGAAGAATGTTGATCTTGACGTTCTGGGGCAACTGATCCGTGCCGGTCTGGAAGATTTGGCGACACGCTGGACGGTTAAACCCAGTTAGCGGCGCAATTTGTACGTGGGGTGTTCTTGTCACCGGCTGGCTATTTTGGAACCGAAATTCGGGGCGCCGGTTTTCTGGTTATGGACAAGTGCGGCTTGCTGTGGAACATGAACCGTCACAGGAGTTCAGCCATGACCGTAACCCGCTTCGCGCCTTCCCCGACCGGATATTTACATATCGGCAACCTGCGCACTGCATTGTTCAATTATATGATTGCGCAAAAGGCAGGGGGCCAGTTTATTTTGCGTTTGGATGATACCGACCCTGAACGCTCGAAGCAGGAATACATTGACGGGATCAAGGAAGATCTGGAATGGCTGGGGCTGACATGGGATCGGGTGGAGCGGCAGTCGGAGCGGATTGAGCGCTATCAGGCAGCGGCTGATACGTTGCGCAAAGCGGGGCGGTTTTATGAGTGTTTTGAAACGCCGGTAGAACTGGACCTGAAGCGCAAGAAGCAGCTGAACATGGGCAAGCCGCCGGTTTATGACCGGGCGGCGTTGGCGTTATCGGAGGCCGAAAAGGAAGCGCTGCGGGCTGAGAGGGGCAACGGGCATTGGCGGTTTAAGCTGGACCATCAGCGGATTGAGTGGACCGATGGAATTTTGGGTGATCTGTCACTGGATGCAGCGAGCGTATCTGATCCGGTGTTGATCCGGGGCGATGGACAGTTTTTGTATACGCTGGCGTCGGTTTGTGACGATATTGATTACGGGGTTACAAATGTTGTACGCGGGTCGGACCATGTAACCAACACGGCGACGCAAATACAGATTATCCGTGCGTTAGGTGGTGAAGTTCCTGAATTTGCACACCATTCACTGTTGACCGGGCCGCAGGGTGAGGCGTTGTCAAAACGTTTGGGCGTACTGGCGCTGCGAGATTTGCGCGCGCAGGGAATAGAGCCGATGGCGATGCTTTCCCTTATGGCACGACTGGGCTCATCTGATCCGATTGAACTGCGTGGCTCAATGGATGAACTGGTTGAGGGGTTTGATATTTCAAAATTTGGCTCGGCCCCGACGAAGTTTGATGAGAAGGATTTGTTCCCACTGACTGCGCGGCACTTGGCTGGGCTGGAAATTGAGGATGTTGCGGCGGATGTTGCGTCAGTCGGAGTGCCTTCGGATCTGGCGGAACAATTCTGGCGTATAGTGCGTGAGAATATCACAGTTATGGGCGACATGAATGCGTGGTGGGCGCTGTTTAAGGATGGCGGCACGGCTGTTGTTGCGGATGAAGATCGGGAATTTGTAACAGAAGCGTTTTCGATGCTGCCCGAGCTGCCCTATGGGCCAGAGACCTGGGCGAACTGGACGGCTGCGGTCAAAGAAAATACCGGCCGCAAAGGAAAATCCCTTTTCATGCCGCTGCGTTTGGCTGTTACTGGGCGGGCGCGTGGGCCGGAAATGGCGGACGTAATGGCGCTGCTACAAAAGGCGCCCCATTTGTAAGGGTAATTGATGGCTGACGCACAGGCGAAGTTCCTGCAAGGCAATCTGTTTCGACATATCACGGTGATGTCGCTGACAGCCTCGATCGGGTTGATGGCGATATTCGTGGTCGATTTTGTTGATATGATTTTCATATCGATGCTGGGCAAAGCCGAACTGGCAGCGGCGGTGGGTTATGCTGGCGCAATCCTGTTTTTCACCTCATCCTTTGGTATTGGCATGTCAATCGCGGCTGGATCACTTGTGGCGCGCGCCCTTGGGGCTGGAGACGAGAATCTGGCGCGGCAAAGAGCCACCAATACGTTGGTATTTGGCGTAGTGTTTGGAGCAATATTTGCGGCGGTGGTCTGGTTCAACCTGGAGACACTGGCGGCGCTGATGGGGGCCACCGGAGAGACGCTGGAATTGTCGGTGACTTATCTGGCGATCATTGTGCCGAGCCTGCCGTTTTTGCTGGTCGGTATGGTGGGTGGTGCGATATTGCGGGCCCATGGGGACGCGCGCCGCGCAATGATGGCGACGATAATTGGTGGCGTGGTCAATGCGGTGCTGGATCCGATATTGATCTTTGGGTTTGGGCTGGACCTGACCGGCGCGGCGCTGGCCAGTGTGGCGGCGCGGGTGTCTATTGGCGCGGCGGCGCTGTACCCGATTGTCAAACATTATGGCGGCCTGCATGTTCCAAAATTCCCGGTGCTGATGGCGGATCTGGGGCCGGTTTTGACAATTGCGTTCCCAGCAATCCTGACGCAACTGGCGACCCCGATCGGGCAGGCCTACGTGGTGCGTTCAATGGCGGAATTTGGCGAGGCAGCCGTTTCTGGCATGGCGATAATTGGCCGGATGACGCCGCTGGCGTTCGGGGTGATATTTGCGCTTTCGGGGGCAATTGGACCGATCATCGGGCAAAACTACGGGGCCGGACAGCATGACCGGGTGCGCGGTGCGATGCGCGACGGGCTGATATTTACCGCCGTGGTGGTGGTGTTCGTATCTTTCGTTTTGTTCATGCTGCGCGAACCGGTTGCGGCGCTGTTTAGTGCCGATGGGCTGAGCCGGGAATTGATATTTCTTTTCTGTGGTCCACTGGCGCTAGCGTATTTCTTTAACGGGCTGATTTTTGTATCAAATGCGGCGTTCAACAACCTTGGTCATCCGTTTTATTCGACCTGGGTGAACTGGGGGCGTCATACTTTGGGGACGATCCCATTTGTTATTTTGGGGGGAGCCTGGTACGGGGCCGCTGGGGTTCTGGTAGGGCAGGCGGTTGGTGGTGTGATCTTTGGTTTGCTGGCGTTGTGGCTGGCGGTGCGGGTGATCAATAATTCCTCAGCGACCGTTGCCCAGCCGTTGCCGAAGTTTCACAGACAGGTACGGTTGCTACAGCTGTTTCACAACCGACGATAGCGTGTTTAGGTAATGGTCTGTTAGCTCAGTTTCCTGTTTGCTCAGGCGCTGGTGCCTTGGATAGATCGGGTTGGTGCGATCATCAAGGATCGGCGCGCCCCAGCCGTGGGTGGTTTCAAAGAAGCCCTGCACACCTGTTTCGCCAAATTCGCGCATGTAGCCCTGCGCCACCACATCGATATAGCTGAGCAGAAGTGCTGAATTGGTGTGGCGAGGGCGATGCACCTTGGGTGGGATGGCGAAGACGCTGATGTCTGGCGCGGTTTTTGCACTGTGAGTGATGGCGTGGGATACCGGATGACGCACATAGGCCTGTTCGCGCTCTTCGAGTTTTGCGTCCAATGCCGGTGCTTGCAGCACCACGCCTTTGATCGTGCTTTCCGGGTCCGGAATGGCGCTGAGATAGGCCAGATCGCGCAAAGTTGTGTAATGCCAAACACGGCGCCAACCATTCAATTCAGCCACATGGGCTTGGCCATAATCGTGGGTGGCCGTGTTAACCAGCGATCCGTAGCCGAAGATGAACTGTTCAGTCATGGGCTCGGTTGTGGCTTGATCGGGTTTGGATGGCAAGGAAATTGACGCGCCTGACAGCGCGCCTGTTGCTGCCTCGCCCCTGAAGATCCCGGGGCTCGGGCTTGCCTCCGGAGGGAATATTTTTGAACAGAAGAAGGGGGTTGGATTTCAGCATACATTTGTACACGTTGGGGCTTGTCCGACTCAAACCATTGCAGTAGCGTCCGCCCTGTCAATGTAGGGAGAATCTGGTTTTACCAGTGCCGAAGGAGCAACCGCCCCGGAAACTCTCAGGCTTCAGGACCTGCCTTGGCGAGACACTCTGGAGAGAGGTGCGGCAAGCGCATCCGCCGAAGGGATAACGATCTCAGGCGAAAGGACAGGGGGGGCATCAATGGGCAAGTTTGTTTGCCTGTCTGGTGCCGGAATGTTTTCGGACCGGTTGGATGTTTTGAGGGGGCTAAATGGCTGATCTGAAGCGCACGGTTTTTTTTGATCTGCATGTCAGGCTTGGGGCCAAGATGGTGCCCTTTGCGGGCTATGAAATGCCGGTTCAGTACCCGGCTGGGGTGATGAAAGAGCATCTGGCCTGTCGCGCGGCTGCCGGGTTGTTTGATGTCAGCCACATGGGGCAGGTGATATTGCGCCCGAAATCCGGTGATGTTGCGGATGCGGCGCGCGCTTTGGAAAGTCTGATGCCGGTGAGTTTGCTGGCCCTCGCGGAGGGGCGGCAGCGTTATGCGATGTTTACGGGTGATGACGGCGGCATCCTGGATGATCTGATGGTGGCGAACCGCGGTGATCATCTGTTTTTGGTGGTGAACGCCGCGTGTAAGGATGCGGATTTTGCCCATATGGTGGCGCATCTGAGCGATGCCTGTGATTTGGAAATGCTCGAGGGGCGGTCCTTGATTGCGTTGCAGGGGCCGAGCGCTGAGTTGGCGCTGTCGCGCATGAACGGTGCCGCGGCGGATATGCGGTTTATGGACAGCGTTTCGATGGAGCTGGCCGGGGTTGAATGCTGGGTATCGCGCTCGGGTTACACCGGTGAGGATGGCTATGAGATTTCGGTTCCGGACGGGGCGGCTGTGGAACTGGCGCAGGCATTGCTGGACATGGAAGAGGTGGCACCAATTGGATTGGGCGCGCGCGATAGCTTGCGTCTTGAGGCCGGGCTTTGCCTTTATGGTCATGACATTGATACCTCGACCAGCCCGGTGGAAGGTGCGCTGGAATGGGCGATGCAGAAAGTGCGCCGAACGGGTGGTGATCGGGCTGGCGGATTTCCCGGTGCCGAGCGGATATTGGGTGAGCTTGAGAATGGGGCCTCGCGGCGTCGGGTTGGCATATTGCCGGAAACCCGCGCGCCGATGCGCGAGGGGACAGTCTTGTTCGCGGATGCCGAGGGCGATGAGCCGATTGGGTCGGTGACCTCGGGAGCTTATGGTCCCAGTATCGAGCGGCCAATGTCTATGGGATATGTTGGCATTGAACATGCAAAGGCTGGCACTACGATCTATGGTGAGGTTCGGGGCAAACGGATGGCTGCATTAGTTGCGGCAATGCCGTTTCGCCCATCAAATTACAAACGCTAAAACAGGAGAGTGAGATGAAATTTACCGAAGAGCATGAATGGATGCGGGTTGAGGATGATCTGGTGGTTGTCGGGATCACTGCACATGCCAGCGAGCAGTTGGGCGAGATCGTTTTTGTTGAACTGCCAGATGTCGGGACTACCGTGTCCAAGGATGATGAGGCCGTGGTGATCGAGAGCGTCAAGGCAGCGTCGGACATTCTGGCCCCGCTGGATGGTGAGATCGTTGAAGTGAATGGCGCGTTGGAAGATGAGCCGGGCAAGGTCAATGAGGACGCAACCGGCGATGGTTGGATTTTCAAGATGAAAATCGAGGATATGTCGGCGATGGATGACTACATGTCCGAGGCTGAATATAACGAATTTATCGCCTGAGGAGTCCCCTGCGATGCCATTTACCCCTACAGATTACCTGCCCTATGATTTTGCAAACCTGCGCCATATCGGACCTTCCGAGACAGAAATAGACGATATGCTAAAGGCGGTTGGCGTTAGTTCAATTGATGAGCTGATCGAGCAAACGATACCGGCGAATATCCGTCAGGATAAGCCGCTGGATTTCGGTAAGGCAAAATCCGAGCGGGGATTTCTGTATGAAATCCGGCAGGTGGCGAAGAAGAACAAGGTCTTCACCACGATGATCGGGCAGGGGTTTCATGGCACGGTTACGCCCCCGGCTATTCAGCGTAATATTCTGGAAAACCCGGCCTGGTATACCGCCTATACGCCGTATCAGCCGGAGATCAGTCAGGGACGGTTAGAGGCTCTGCTGAACTACCAGACCATGGTTTGTGATCTAACCGGGTTGGACGTGGCGAACGCTTCGTTGTTGGACGAAGCGACCGCTGCGGCGGAAGCGATGACCATGGCTGAGCGGGTATCCAAGTCAAAGGCCAAGGCGTTTTTTATCGATGAAAATTGCCATCCACAGAATATTGCTGTGATGCAGACACGGGCGGCGGCGTTGGGGATTGAGGTTATTATCGGGGCGCCGGATGCGTTGGTTGCCGAGGATGTGTTTGGGGCGATATTTCAGTATCCGGGGACTTATGGTGACGTCACCGATTTCACCACTGAGATGGAAGCGTTGCACGCAGCAAAGGCGATTGGGATCGTTATCGCTGATCCGCTGGCGCTGACATTGCTAAAGGAACCGGGCGCGATGGGGGCGGATATTGCTGTTGGATCGACGCAGCGGTTTGGGGTGCCGATGGGTTTCGGTGGGCCTTCTGCCGCGTATATGTCCTGCAAGGACGCCTATAAACGCAACATGCCGGGGCGGCTGGTTGGGGTTTCGGTGGATACCCATGGAAATCCGGCATACCGCCTGAGCCTGCAAACCAGAGAACAGCATATACGGCGGGAAAAGGCGACGTCGAATGTTTGTACGGCGCAGGCGTTGCTGGCGGTGATGGCATCGTTTTATGCTGTTTTCCATGGGCCTGAGGGCCTGAAGGCGATAGCGCAGCGAATTCACCGCAAAACGGACCGGCTGGCGCGTGGGCTGGAAGCTGGCGGCTTTAAGGTAGAGCCAGAGTATTTCTTTGATACGATCACTGTTGAAGTGGGTGCGATGCAGGGGGTGATCTATAATGCGGCGCTGGCTGAAAACCTGAATCTGCGCAAAGTTGGTGAAAACAAACTGGGGCTGACGCTGGACGAAACGGTGCGCCCCGCAAACCTGGAAGCGGTTTGGCGCGCGTTTGGGCTGAATTTCAGCCGCGACGATTTCCCGGCGGATTATCACCGGATACCACCCACCTTGGGCCGTAAATCGGAATACCTGACCCATCCTGTGTTCCACATGAACCGGGCCGAAACCGAGATGATGCGTTATATGCGCCGTTTGGC
>VAPK010521560.1_pt1 | contig 14821 bp, 13 predicted proteins | sample 3395031 | NCBI WGS metagenome assembly VAPK01 (sample SAMN08290443, study PRJNA428436) | hydrothermal vent metagenome | isolation source: Deep-sea hydrothermal vent chimney 1 | place: Pacific Ocean: Juan De Fuca Ridge
AATACGCATCTAAAGATTGTTGTGATCGCCAATTGCTCGCCAACACAGGAAGATCTCTGACAACCAAACCACTAACCGCCATCGAGGCAGACTCATTATCCTCCTCATTCACACCGACGTTACCGATATGAGGATAGGTCAACGTGACAATTTGTTGAGTGTAAGAAGGGTCTGTCATTATTTCTTGGTAACCCGTCATTGCCGTATTGAAGACAACTTCACCAACGGTTTGGCCTTGGCAGCCAATTGATTCTCCCCAAAAGAGATTTCCATCCGCCAAGGCAAGTAACGCAGGTTTTCTCAAATTACCTCTCCATATCTATCCAGTTTTATTGTCTATTTTTAAAGCTAGCCATCCAGCTTAAGCAAATAGCAGATGATTGATACCAACTGGACTCAGACTAAACTTTACTGGAGCAAGATTCTACTCATCCCAAGGAGCGCTGTCCATGCACGAAGGAGAGATTTCACTCATATCGCTAATGAATTAATCCATGATCCCGATGATTGACGGAGGAAAGGCAATCAATGACCGCCATAAGAATATCTTTCTAGCAATACAAGTTTGAGGCACATTTATACAATTTTGCAAAATTTAAACGATTAAATCCATACACCCTAAAAAAAACTAGCAACAACATCATTAAGCGACTAACATGATGCCCAGTTTGGACATCAGGGAGCATTAATTTGGCGAGGCGTTATCCGAAACCACTGAATGGCCAAGGCGACACGAGCAACATATCAATACTCGCTAGTTTTTCAACGATATTTCGGTACTGTCATGCCCGCTCCTAAGCTCTCATTATCAACTAAAAGGACTTGTTGAATATTGAATGAACAATACATCTTGCTTGTTGAAGATAACCCGGATGACGAAGCACTCACCTTACGTGCGCTGAGAAAAAACAACATTAAAAATGACGTCAAAGTGGCGCGTGATGGAGTTGAGGCCCTCGCATTACTCTTACCTGAAGAACAACAAGACAGCCATCATAGCCTGCCACTACCTGCCTTAGTTTTGTTGGATTTGAATTTACCCAAAATAAATGGCTTAGAAGTACTCAGACGCTTGCGATCTGACGCAAGAACGCAACGCCTATTAGTGATCATTTTAACCTCATCGGGAGAAAGCAGGGATGTGATTAGCAGCTATGATTTCGGCGCAAATAGTTTTATTCGTAAACCCGTCGATTTTAAAGAGTTTAATGACATGGTGCGACAAATGGGACGCTACTGGCTAGAAATAAACCATCCCCCCGTACTTTAGGATACTTAGTCACTCTTTCAAAACGGCGGCTCAAACCGATTAAAAATTCAGCTCGTAGCGCGCACCAAAGGATAATGTTCTGTCTGTATAATTTCGCTTAGCTAACAACACTTCATAGCGGGCATAAGCGGATAAACCAAAGGGGAGCACAAAACTGGCGCCCGCACCGGCGGAAAAAAAGTTTCGATCCGGTGCATCGGTTGCAAAACTAAACTGGTTTTGATTAGGATCATTCACAAAACTGCCTTCGATTTTGTTATCGTTGGCTTTGTATTCGTGCTCCCAAGACAACCAAACTAAAGGTAATACCACCCCCCATGACAAAGTTTGCACCGACTGCGCTTGTCCACCGATCGAACTAATGAGTGAATTCGCACTTTGTGAATTGATGTTAACATCTAAGCCCTGCGCCCCTGTCTCGCTAAAAGCATCGATCTTGTACGTGACGTATTCCAACCGCCCAAAAAGATTGGCCGATTGATTTTTATCACGAAAAAACTCATAACCCGCCCCGAAACTTAGGCCTTTTTGATTGCTATCCGTTTGGCTATCTGCGGTGCGATTCACATCCACATTCACATCCACTATCTCGATATTGCCGTCCGGCAATCGACGTTCATATTGATATTTATATTTGTATTTGATACCCCGTGACATCTCATAATCATTCCGACCCGCACTGATGATACCATCAATATAAATTTTTTCTGAATAATAATACGTCCCATAGACCGCTAAACTGAAACCATTGGCCTCTAATTCACCGCCATCACTGCTGATATCCACACCACTGCGAGACACGCCGAGTGCGCCACCTATTACCACGTCAGGTTTAACTCGATAATCCGCTCCAAATGTCAATCCATAGTTATCAAACTTAAAACCATCTTCCCGGTCGGTTTCACTTTTTTCACCCGCGTTAATGCTGCCATTGACAAAAACGCCCAAGCGGTTATCTAAAAGACCCCCATCAGGCTCCGATGCTGACAACCCATCGCTCGCCGCTAATGCCGAGGCGGGCAATAAATACGAGTACAACTGAGACGGTATATATTTGCCATTGAGTCGAAAGGATAATTGATTCATTGATACCCCTCGAACTCCGCTACGTAGTGCGGCCAACCGGGAAGTAATGTTACCCAATTGCTGCAAGGTCACATTCTGGCTAATTAACCGAGTCACAGCCACCTCTTCAGGGGACATCTCAGATAAAGCTTTATTTGCCTCTGAGTCTTGATTATTTCCGGAGGCCACCACAATCTCTGTGCATAAATTAAGTAAGTCTTTTTCATTGGCGTTGAGTTTTTCTTCATTGCCTTTGAGTTGTGGGCACACCGTATCTACGGTTTTTGCCAAAGCGGCGGCGGGGGTACCGGCAGGCGCAATATTTTCCAGTCCAACCGCCAGTTTGAATACCGTCTTAGGCGCTGACTCATCATCGCTCAGCGTCGCCGTTACTTCGTATGAACCCGGAGCCCCACCGGTTTTTAATTTAATGGAGGCAATGCCTTGGTCATCAGTCATCACCGTCACATCATCGGAAGTGGTATCTATATCTGTATTTTCAGTGAAAAATCGCCCACCACGATCGATGGCTTCCTCATTGAGCGACCAGACAACAGCTCGATTGACAAGTACTTGTCCTCCGCCATCACGCAACTTGATCGACAGATTCTGCTTTGCATTCAAATGTAAAGTGCGAAGTTCGGCGCCAGAAATTTTATCAAACTGGGGAATAGAGTCGGTGGAGCGAGGTCGCGCCCTGCCCTTAATCACAATGGTTGTTTTATCCGCATTAATAACCGTCCCCTCGGGGTTACTTAACAGAATCCTAAAAGACTCATCTCCCTCATCGAGGTCATCGTTTTGCAACGTAAAATTAATATTTTTGGGGCCGAGTTCGCCAGCGGCCCAATTCAATATCCCGTTGCTAAAAACAACGTCGTCACCCACCGAGACAGTACCCGCCTCAATGCTAAATGCAACCGAAACAGCCTGATCCGCATTGCCTATGCGATCCACCGGAATGGTCACTTGCCCCGAATTTTCTTCAAACTGGTACTCACCTTGCTGAAATCCCACCGCATCACTCGCATCGTTGTCTTCAATGGTAAAGGTGGCCATTTGGGGTTCAAGCCGTTGGTAAGTATCCCCAGCTTGCAAGTTCACAATCACCGTTTCGTTCTCTTCTTTTTCACTGTCGTCAACCACTTGAAATAAGATAACCGCTTCGGTTTGCCCTGCAGGGATAGTGATAGAGCGACCTAAATCGCTATAGTCGCCCCCTTCGGTCGCGCTACCACTTACCTCAAAATTAATGGTCATACCATTGGAGGCTGCTGGCGCATTGAGTTTCACAATAAACCGGGCATCGCCAACCTCCCCTTCTTTGATGTTGATACCCGCCGTAATACTGGTCGCGATCGCCGTTACCACTACCGTACTCGTTTGTTTTACATTGATGTTTTTCTCATCATTCAAGCTATCTCGTTGAAAGCCTTGAAGATCAAATATACTCGTAAAATCTTGCTGAAACACACCCTCGGCAAGCTGGGGGTATACATCGACGGTTACCTCCGCTTTCTCATTGGCCTCAATCGTGCCGAGATCACAAGAGGCAGAGGCAAGGCTACAAGTCCCTTGATCCGCCTGAATGGAGGCAACGTTCGCCGCCGATATCAACTGGGCCGTCAGTATAGCCAGCTCAATGGCATTATTTGAGTCATTCGTCACCGAAATATTAAAAGTAACTAACTCACCTGAGCTTGCCGTGTCAACCGCCTCCACGCCTAATACGGCAGCATTAACCGTGGAAATTAAGGTGGGGCTTGAAAAAACCAGCCAAGAAAATGTTGTAATAACACAGCTTCTATTTTTTATGGATTGTCCACATAACATGAACAACATTGTTGTGAACTTCAAATCGACATCTCCCTCAAAAATACCCAATCTATATTCGTTGTTTAACTAAAAAAACACCATCCATAGAAAACGATGAATCCGACAGTTTCCATCATGATTAACTTTCGAGACGCACCTGAAACAATATGAGTTGATTAGACCTTTTCTATACCTTATGCCGCTCGTTATAGACAACGCCCACCCCCCTACGACCATCGCTGTTAACCGCAACACTATAGCAAAAACCATAGCAAAAAGTGCATTTTTTGATCTAGCTAACGCTTTTTGCACTCATCGACATCAATAAACTGAGAAAAACATATCGCCATATCATATGTAAAAACAGCTACATAAGATATCATATGTGGGTGGCTTGCATTATACTATAATCCTTACAATGCACTTGGGGTGGCGAAACTATCCATAGCCTCACCTTTAAAGAAGGGTGTTAAAATACGACAATGTTTGGTTGCAATTCACACTGCCTCATTGTCGGCCAGCTCGGCTTGGCGAGTATCCAGGCCATACGATACAGGTGAGATCCAACGGATGCAAGTGTGAACTGCACCCGATTGTTTATTTTTTAATCGATCAAATCACATTATGCGGCACAATACTAAACGGTCAAGAAACACAAAACATCACACAGATATACTCGCTAATTTTTTCATAGGTCGGCTCATGGTTTTTCTGTTTACATCCGGCAAGCGCTTACTATGGGCTTTATCCATATTACTTGTCGCCGCTTGCTCATCCTCAAAACAAATATTTGATCCGAGTCAATTGGTACTGGATGACAGTCAAATGGTTCAAAACCCGGATAAGTTAATGATTGTCGATTGCCTGTTACCTGGACAAGTCAGAAAACTCGGACAAATGACCTATCTATCACCACGCCGCCCCATCAAAACCAATGCGATTGACTGCGAAATTCGTGGCGGGGAGTATGTTGCCTTTGATCATGCCAATTATGCATCCGCGCTACGGGTTTGGTTACCGATGGCCAAAGAAGGTGATGCCAATGCCCAAGTATATGTGGGAGAAATTTACGAAAAAGGACTGGGCCTTTCTCCCGATTACCAAGTCGCGGCCCAATGGTACCAAAAAGCCGCCGACCAAAAACTCGCTCGCGCCCAAATTAATCTAGGATACCTCTATGAAAAAGGGCTCGGTGTCGAAAAGGATTTGACCCAAGCACTCAATTATTATCGAGCCGCCTCAGGCGTAGAGACCAGTGATGACCTGCAATTTGCATCAAGCCTCGAAGCACGCCACCAAGAAGATATAAAACAAGCCGTTGCCGGACTCAGCAGTGAAGTCTCTGAATTACAATCTGCCGTGACAGGACTGGAAGCCGCACTCACTGAAAAACAAAAAAAGATTGAGGCACTAGAAACTCAACTAAACAAAACACAACAAAAAATCAAACGCCAACAACAAGAAGTCAAAGACACTGAACAAGCCATGCAACAAACCCAACGGGAAATGGATGACCTAAAACAGCAACAGAAAACGCCACAAAATAACAAACTATTAGGCCAACTTGCCCGCTTACTGAAAGCACGCAAACAAGAAATATCCGCCAAACAATTAGCCGTTGTAAGATTACAAACTACGGTTGATAAACAACGTCGCCAATTAGCGGCATTTCAAAGCGAAAATACAGTCGCCATGAATTTACCCGGCCCGACCATTGAAATCATTGATCCGCCGATGATGCTGACCCGCAGTATCCCTACCGCTCACTTGCGGCCCATGGCCAACGAACAAGAAATTATTGGAAAAATCATTGCCCCAGCCGGCTTATTAACATTAAAAGTTAATAATAAGACAGAAATTTTACGGCAAAGCGGTCTATTTCGATCAATAATTTCTATCGATAAAGCAGAAACCTCGGTGAAAGTCATCGCCATTGACAAACAATCAAAAAAAACGGCCTTAGAGTTTGTTCTATTGGTCAATGGCCAACCCATCCAAACGGCAGAACCCACCCCAGAAATCGAGAGTTTTATTGCCCGTAAAGATAGCCAGTTTGGCAACTATTACGGCCTAGTGATTGGCAATGACAACTATCAAAATTTGCCAAAGTTAGAAAGTGCCACCCAGGATGCAAAATCCGTAGAAAAAATATTACGAGAAAAATATGGATTCAAAACAGCCCTCCTGCTTAATGCCAATCGTCGACAAATCTTAACCTTGCTAAATACCTTTATGCGCAAGTTAACCAGCGGTGATAATTTGTTAATTTATTATGCTGGCCACGGACAATTAGATCGAGTCAACGACCGGGGACACTGGTTACCTGTTGATGCAGAAATAGATAATAGTGCCGAGTGGATTTCAAACATCGCATTAACCGATATCATTAATAGCATGCAAGCAAAACATGTGATCGTAATTGCCGACTCTTGTTATTCAGGTACCTTATCACGCACCTCCTTAGCACGGGTGCCTAACATGACATCAGGGGCACTACGTACCAAATGGTTAAAGATCATGTCCAAAGTTCGCTCTCGTACCGTACTTACCTCAGGCGGACTTGAACCGGTATTAGACACCGGAGGAGACGGCAATCATTCGGTTTTTGCGAGCGCCTTTCTAGCAGCGTTACAGAATAATGATTCAATCTTAGAAGGGCATACGCTGTTCCGAGAAATTGCTCAAAATGTATCAGCGGCTTCATTAGCCCTCGGTATGGAACAAAAACCGCAATACGCTCCGATTCGGCATGCAGGGCATGAATCGGGTGATTTCTTTTTTATCCCGGAAAAGTTATAAAACAAACCGACAGGCATAAGCAAAGCAGTCCCCTTAGGAATAGGCATGTAATAACTTCCCTGCTTGGCGCCCAGATTGGGTTTGTATTCGTTCGTTCTGAGTGAACAAAAATGCAGGAATAGTCGTTCTATTTCGAGCTTTTGTGATGGAAGAACGGGCGAAGACAAGCGGAAGATAGGAGGCGAAACCGGGAAGTTATTGTGTGCCCATTCCCTACCCAATTAGTCCTCGGTTGCTTGTTTCACTCTGGCAATTAAATCAGATAACGTGCGGCCTCGGGTCAGCGGGTAATGCACTTCGCTGATCTGCTGATCGACAATTCGATCTAAGCGAAAGTGACGAAAATCATCGCGACTTTCACACCAGGCACCTAACACCCACACTGAGCGCCAGAAAAACAAACCTAAAGGCCAAACAACTCGTTGACTTAGTACCCCATCCGCTCGCTGATACGTCATGTTAATTTTTTGTTTTTTATTGATCGCGTCTCTTAGTACACTCATCATATCCGCCACTTTCGTGGAAATCTGAGTGGCCGGCGAAAATAAGCTCACGGTACTCAAATATTGGCTTAACTCGGTAGGTAATACCGATTCTATTTTGCGCATGGCTTGATCTGCCGCTTTCGCTAAACCCACGTCAGCCCAACTGCTCACCAGACTCGCTCCTAAAACCAATGCCGTTAATTCTTCTTGGTTAAACATCAAGGGCGGTAAATCGTAGCCATACCGCAGCGCATAGCCAATACCCGCCTCCCCCTCAATATGCACCCCGGTCGCCATTAAATCGCGCATATCACGATAAATGGTTCTTTCCGACACTTCCAATTGCTCAGCTAACCATTTAGCTGTCGTTACCTGGCGAGTTCTTAAATATTGAATAATTTGAAATAATCGATCTGCCCGACGCATGTCTGCGACTAGGCTTCGCTATGATTAGGGATCGTCATTTAAAAGTGAACACCTCAGCTAAACTCCTTTAAAATATAAAAATGGTGATTGTTGATGAGATGATTTGAATTGTACAACATGACAACTGACAGCCTGGTGTCAGTAGACAAAAATCACCGGCCCCCATTCCTTATCCACTATCGTTTTATGTAAAATATACTAAAAACGCCCATTATCCACCAAACGCGCTTTATATTTCTCCCATATCAGATTAACAATCGCATAAAAAGGATCCCATCCCAGCATGGCTGTTGTCCAAATATAACAAGTCACCACATGTAATAATGCAAACTCTAAAATGTGCATCGGAATAAAATAGGCGTAGGCCAAAATTAACCCACCTAATGTCGTACGAATAATGCGGTCAAGTGGCTTTACTAGGTTATTATCTTTATACATAGTATTTCTCCCACGGATCAAACTAAAGTACAATCTACTTACTTATATAGTATATATCTGTTATAGGGCAATGACGTAACGTTTAAAACCTTTTGGAATCAAAGGTTTTCTGGAAATTAAACCACGAACAGCCCTATCTTAGAGACAGAATTCAACCCGCTTAACTTATGGTGAGACAAGTTATTATGAAGGACGTACAACGCTTATTAATTTATAGTGTAGGCACGCTTGTTGTTATTTTACTGCTGATACAAGTAGCCTCGATGGAGATGCTTTCTGATAATGTACTAGTGATTGCCTCTATTTTAGCCGTCGTGGTATTGCCCATTGTCATTAGCATCAAAATGGTGAATAAAGAAAAAAGTAAACAAAAATCCAACGTTCAATAACAATCAATACATACTCAGCCCAACCATAAAGTAAAATTTATGGTTGGGCTGAGTATGAGCAGGTCAGGATAAACTGAAAATAGCTTGTACATTAGTGGTCGTTGCCAAGGCAATCGTGGCTAACGATGACTGAGTCAATTCGGCTAAGGTTTGTCCGATGCGTGGAATATTTTCCGGTGAATTTCTCTGACCCACCCCCCAGCTCGGCGACATATCGGGGGCATCTGTTTCTAGCACCATGGCAGCCAAGGGTAATTTTTGTGCTAATTGACGGATATGCCGGGCTTTCTCATGAGTAACCACTCCGCCGAACCCTAATTTAAACCCCAAGTCAAGATATTGAGTCGCCTGCGGCCAACTGCCATTAAACGCATGCACCACCCCGCCAAGCAACGACCGACGCCGCAACGCCTGTAATACATCATCATGAGCTTTACGCACATGTAAAATTACCGGCAGTTTAGCTTGTTGAGCGATGTCTAATTGCGCGTCAAAAAACTCGCGCTGCCGTAATCGATCCAACGCTTTCAAATAATAATCCAGACCAATTTCACCAATGGCCACCGGACGAAACTCGGCAATCTCTTGTTCCAGTTTGAGTAAATCAGCCCATTGATGCTGCTCAATAAACAAGGGATGAAGCCCCACCGCTCGATACAATCGTGGTTGTCCTTCCACCAACTGACGCAGCGCCGGCCAAGTGCTTGCTTTAACACCAGGCACCAACATCGCCATCATACCCTGCTGTGAGCAGCGGCGAATCACTTGCTCACGGTCCACATCAAATGCTGGAAAATCCAAATGGCAATGTGAATCGATCCAAGGCAGTACGTGGTTAGGAATGAATTAATGCTCTCTAGTCTGCAAAAACTGAATATCCGGCCAACGCTCTTCAGTTAAAGTTAAATTGACACGCGTCGGGGCAATATATGTCAACTCTCCCCCGACATCTAAGGCTAAATTATCAGCCGCTTTACGCTTAAATTCTTCTAAGCGTTTTACATCACTGCATTCAACCCATCGAGCGGTGGCCACATTGACCGACTCGAAAATACATTCCACATTGTATTCATTTTTCAGACGATGAGCGACCACATCAAACTGCAAAATACCGACGGCTCCCAAAATTAAATCATTATTGTTAAGAGGCTTAAATAACTGAGTGGCCCCCTCCTCGCTGAGCTGCTCTAAACCTTTTAATAACGCTTTAGTACGCAATGGATCTTTGAGTCGGGCACGACGAAACAATTCCGGAGCAAAATGGGGAATACCGGTAAACTTTAGATCTTCACTTTGTGTAAAAGTATCCCCAATTTGAATAGTACCATGGTTGTGCAAACCGATAATATCCCCAGGATAAGCTTCTTCCACATGTTCCCGATCTTGCGCCATGAAAGTCAGCGCATTGGCAATTTGCACATCTCGCCCGAGGCGCACATGACGTATTTTATGTCCTTTTTTATACACGCCAGAACAGATACGCAAAAAAGCAATGCGATCACGATGCTGTGGGTCCATGTTGGCTTGGATTTTAAAAACAAACCCAGAAAAGGCTTCTTCTTCGGCTTTCACTTCCCGATGCTGTGTGGGCCGCGGTTGCGGAGGCGGCGCATATTGCGCAAAGGCATCCAATAATTCTTTGACCCCGAAATTATTAATCGCTGACCCGAAAAATACTGGTGTCAATTTGCCCGACTTAAAGGCCGCTAAATCGAACGGATGGCTGGCCCCTTGTACCAACTCAATTTCCTCGCGTAGCTCTTGTGCAAGCGGACCTAACAACTCATCTAAACGGGGATTATCCAAGCCCTGGATAATTTCCCCTTGCTGCACTTTACCACCATGACTTGGGCTAAAAAGATGCACCGTATTTTCGTGTAAATTAAATACCCCCTTAAAACCTTTCCCCATACCAATGGGCCACGTCACCGGGCTGCATTGAATTTTTAAGATCGCTTCCACTTCATCAATTAAGTCAATGGGGTCACGTCCCTCACGATCTAATTTATTAATGAAGGTAATAATTGGCGTATCCCGTAACCGGCAAACTTCCATCAATTTAATGGTTCGCCCTTCGACCCCTTTAGCACAGTCAATCACCATCAGCGCCGAATCAACCGCAGTTAATGTCCGATAGGTATCTTCCGAAAAATCCTCATGACCCGGTGTATCCAGTAGATTCATAATATGATCGGCATACGGAAACTGCATCACCGACGATGTCACTGAAATACCGCGCTGTTTTTCCAACTCCATCCAATCGGAAGTGGCATGCCGGGCGGCTTTACGCCCTTTGACGGTCCCTGCCAGCTGAATGGCACCACCGAACAGTAACAACTTCTCAGTCAAGGTGGTTTTTCCCGCATCAGGATGCGAGATGATAGCAAAAGTCCTTCTGCGCCTTGTCTGATCGGCAATAGAGCCAGATGACATACTTGTGTTTCCTATAGTTTGTACATTAATTCCAACTTACTCCCCCTTGCTGAATTTGCCTAAAATCTTTGATTTTCTGGTGATGTAGCAAGAGGCGTTACAAAACAAATTATTATAACCCAGATATAACCTAGGTTTTAATCTAAAAGCTCTGTAATAAAAGAAACCTCAATTACAAGAAATACACTTTCAAATAATAATTTGTTTTATTCAATCAACATATAGATTGTATATGTTGACTCAATTCAACACAAGGGAATTATTATATTGACTCTTCCTACACATGGGTGATATGTTGAATTGAGCCAACATATTACTATTTTAAGTGGATTCAATGAAACATAGGAACAAACATGGCAAGAACCAGCAAAGCCGCCAAGGCACCGCCAGCCGCAGTAGAAAAAACCCTGCTACGACTGGGAAGAAATATCCGTACCGCTCGCCTACGCCGTAAAATGCGGCTTGAGGACTTGGCTGAACGTGTTGGTATATCACGCTATGTCATGTCAGATATAGAGAAAGGCAAGCGAACAACTGCCGTTGCCTCTTATCTTGGGGCACTTTGGGCTTTGGGGCTTATCGATGATATGAAAGATGTGGGCAATCCTGATAATGACATTGAAGGCAAAACACTGGAAAAAGCCCATGCGCCCAAAACAGCGGCAAAACGCAGAAAGGCATTAGATAATGACTTCTAATCGTGAATGCTATGTTTATATCGCCCCCCCAAATGAAACAGATTTTGTTACAGCAGGACGTTTCCGCATATCCAGAACCAGAGACGGCGAAAAAATTGGTGAGTTCGTCTATGGTAAGCGATACATGGAACGCAAAGACGCTGTAGAGCTTGATCCTGTTGAACTTAAACTTAGCCCTCAAAATTATGAAACAGCCAGAATGGGTGGTTTCTTTGGTGCTATTCGAGATGCTATGCCAGATTATTGGGGCAGGTGCGTTATTGAACGTCATGCGGGTAAAACCGTGTTAGATGACTTTGATTATTTATTGAATAGCCCTGATGATCGGGCGGGAGCATTAGCCTTTGGGCTAAATGTTGAGCCACCAGCCCCACGAAGAAAATTCAATCGAACGCTTGATCTGGAAAGACTTCAAGAAATGGCGGAAGCCATCATTAATGACGATGCCACCCTTTTTGTTGATAAAAGCGAAGATCAAAATGATGCCAAACAAATCCAAGAACTGCTTTTAGACGGAACATCAATGGGTGGCGCTCGCCCAAAAGCAGTCGTCGAAGATAATAACAGCCTGTGGATTGCCAAATTCTCAAGCCCTCAAGACAAATGGAACCAGCCGCGTGTAGAACATGCGTTTTTAGAGCTGGCCAAAGCATGCGGACTTAATGTTGCCGATAGCAAAACAACAAGCGTGGCTGGGCAGGATGTATTGCTGGTACGCCGTTTTGATCGGGATGACACCGATAATGGTTATCGCCGCCATCGCATGGTGAGTGCATTAACCTTATTCAAATCCGAAGAAAGTCCAGCGGTGAAAGCTGGTTGGTCTTATCTGCTGCTTGCCGATGAAATTCGTCGAGCCAGTGCAAGCCCCGAAGCAGATTTACGTGAATTATATGGGCGCATGTGCTTTAACGCTGTGGTATCAAATCTTGATGACCATCCAAGAAACCATGCAATTCTGGCAAAAGATAAGGGCTGGCGTTTAAGCCCTGCCTATGATCTAACCCCCACCCCGACTATTGCACTTGATGACAGGCATTTGGCGATGGCTTGCGGAACTTTCGACAGGTCAGCTAAAAAGGCCAATCTTTTAACTGGCTGTGAACGCTTCCTTTTATCAAAAGATGAAGCTGAAACAATAATAGATAATATTTTGATGGTAGTACAAAACCAGTGGGACAATAGTTTACGCCGTGCGGGTGTTAGTGAAAAAGATTGTAGGGCAATATCCAGTGCTTTTATTTATGATGGTTTTTTCTATGACATGGAGAGATGACTTTAATACAAATGCAACTCTACCGAATAACCTAAATATCGCATGACACTAAAACCTAAAAATAAGATGGGATTTGGGTTGTTTTGAGATTTATTGGGAATATTCGTTTTTCGTAAGTAGCGTTTGTGTCTACGATTTTTTAGCCTCTGCCCTTTATCGTATTTTTTAATTCTTCTATTGAATAAGCTGGTCTTCTTTTATGCAGCATTGCATGCGGAACGTGTCAACCTCATATGGACAGCTATTTAATAATTAACATCTATTTGTCACCTGAGTATCGAGAATGTTATCTATCATTAAGCGATACTCTGTTTTTTGTCGCTGTTTCCCCGCTGGCATAACCTGCCGCCGTTAGCGTCGGAAAGTTCACGCAATCACTGGGCGCTGAACGGTCGTCTGCTTCGCTAGCAATGGGGTTGATAGCGACAAACTTAGGGGGTAATTTACCGTGTGGTCGGCCTTGGACAAAACGTTCTGGGTTTTTCTCAAAGCGCGCATCCAACACCTGTTGCTTCTGCCTTGCCACTTCATGGTAATGACCGGTAAACACTTGTTCTGGCGTAAATCCCGCTAAACCACTGTGGTGATGTTTAACGTTATACCAATCGAAATAGTCTTCACACCATTGTCGGGCCTGCGTCATACTCTCGAACCGTCCTGGATAATCTGGCTGGTACTTTTGTGTTTTGAACTGACTTTCACTAAAGGGGTTGTCACTGCTCACCCGTGGCCGACTGTGACTGCAAATGATATCCAGCTCCTTCATGTTCTCCAGGTATCCATGGGCTGTCATCGGTGAACCTCGGTCTTGATGCACCGTCAGTTGCCCTTGCGTGATACCGTAACGTGTGGTGGCCTCGTTCATTAATTGCGTAGATAAGGCGCTATTTTCCTTCACTGATAGCATCCAGGCTACAACGAACCGACTGTACAGATCAAGTACGACATACAATGACAGGTAGACACTGCGGCTTATCAGCGGCAATTTGGTGATATCCTAAGTCCAAACTTCATTGGGGCAATAAGCCAATAAACGTGGAATGGCGTGATGTTGAGCCGGACGTTGAGGCCGTCGCTCACCATTTTCACCGTCCTGACGGAGCAAGCGATACATCGTGCTGACGGAGCATAAGTATTGATTTTCTTCAAGCAGGCATTGATAGACCTCTGCCGGTGGTTGATCTCGATAGGGCTCACTGCGCAGTGTCTCAATAACCTGTGTACGCTCTTGGCCACTCAACGCCCTGGGTTGCACGGCTGTTTTGCGTGATCGTTTCGGTGGCGTATCATTATTCATGCGCTTGCGCCGTTCATAGACGCTACTGCGGTTGAGTCCGAGTGCTTGACAAGCCACACTCATGGGCAAACGATCAGGACGTTGTTCAATAACCATATTCACGCATTGCTCCCACTGCGCAAATAATCGAGTATCGATAAGGCTTTTTTTGGAGGCTCAAGCAGTCGTTAGCCATTTCAAGTTGACGGATTAGCTGCTCGTTTTCTTTGTTCAGTTGTGCGATCTGACGTTGTTCGGGTGTTTGAGATGCCACAGGACCGGGAATGCTTTTTTGGAGTCCGTCGAATCCGTTCGCGGCCTATTCACGTCGCCAATCAGCCAGTTGATTGCTATACCCGTAGCGTTTTAAACTTAGGTGTTTCTAAGCACTTGATATTTTGTTAAGTATAACCTAAGCTTCTGATCCATGAAAAATTTTCATCTGAAGAAA
>VAPK010748958.1_pt1 | contig 14816 bp, 13 predicted proteins | sample 3395031 | NCBI WGS metagenome assembly VAPK01 (sample SAMN08290443, study PRJNA428436) | hydrothermal vent metagenome | isolation source: Deep-sea hydrothermal vent chimney 1 | place: Pacific Ocean: Juan De Fuca Ridge
ACACTTACACCCGGAAGTGGATTACCATCAAGGGCATCTGTAATTGTTCCTGTTACCGTTGTTTGTGCATAAAGGGACTGTAAACCCAGAACACACACTAAAAACAACAGTTTTAGTGAATTTTGGTTCATAAATAATTTGTTTTTGAATTAATAAGGGATAAATTTATGTAATATCTGATAAGATAGTTTATACTTTTCGACAAATGACTGTAATGAATAGATATAAAACATCGTTTAATTACTCAACAGAAAATAAAAACTCTAATTTTAACCATCTATTTTATTTGGATAAATCTAGTCTCTGATAAATAAATAAAAAATAATCCTTTATGAAAAAAAAACATTGTTATTGGTGCTGATGTGGGTGGAAGTCACATTACCAGTGCTGCGGTAAATCTGGAAAATTTACAGATTATAGAAGGGACTTTATTTTTTAAAAAAGTTGACAACAAAGCTACTAAAAAATCAATTCTTGCAGCATGGAGTGAAGCCATCAATCAGTCAATAAAACATGCAAATATTACCGGAACCCAAAGAATCAGCTTTGCGATGCCCGGATCTTTTCAATATAAAAACGGAATCGCAATGTTTGAAACAAATGATAAATATGAAAATCTTTATCAGGTTTCCATTACAGATGAATTACCTGCATTTTTAGATGGAAATGATTTTAATTTCAGATACCAGAACGACGCTACTTCTTTTGGGGTTGGTGTTGCAAAACTGGGAGAAGCAACAGGTAGTAAAAAAGTGATTGCAATCACCCTGGGAACCGGGTTTGGATCTACATTTATCCATAATGGTATTCCACTGGTGAATGCTCCCGGCGTACCTAATGGAGGTTGTTTATGGGATAAACCTTATAAAAATGGAGTTGCAGATGATTATTTTTCAACAAGATGGTTTATCAAAAAATACAAGGAATTATCATCAAAAGAAGTCAATGGTGTAAAAGAAATTGCTCTTTCAGAAAATGAATATGCAGAGGAAACATTTAATAAATTTAGCCACAACCTTGCCGAATTTATGGCACCTGTAATTCAAAAATTTCAACCGGATCTTATTGTTCTGGGAGGTAACGTCTCCAATGCGAATAACAGGTTTTTGCCCAAAGTAAAAGAAATCCTCAAAAAAGAAGGTGCTGATGTAAATTTTAGCATTTCTACCTTAATGGAAGAGGCTGCGATCATAGGTAGCACCCGATTATTTGAGTCCAATTTCTGGAATCAGGTTAAAAACAATCTGCCCGAGCTATAAATTTAATGATAGTGAATACTAAAATCAGCATTCAAAAGACTATCCTAATATCTCTTATATTTATGTTGTCACTGTAGAAAATAGAACCAACCCTTTCGATTAATTTCATTCCTTTAAATTCTGATAAATTGAATTTAAAAGTGTTCCGTTGTCCCCATTAAACTGCCAGAACATGACACCCCCTAAATGCTTTTCCTTAACGTAATCAGCTTTTATTTGAATTGATCTTACATCATCAAAAGTGACAAAAAGTGAATCCTTTTGACGCCATATATACGGTGAGTTTGCAGACGAATCCCAATAGGATTTGAAGTTGTTATTTTTAAGACTGTCTGCTATCGTACTAAAACTGTAACTACTGGTTACACCTGTGGAAAGTTGGTATAATCCATTATTTTCTGGCAGTACCTTATTCCACCATCTCCCATAAAAAGGAACTCCTAAAACAAGTTTATCTGCTGGAATTCCAGCGTTTATATGCTGCTGTACCGCAATTTTAGCACTTTTCGGACTCTTTTTATTGTATTTCGAGTTATACAGGTTTGCGTGATGTCCGGTATATTTACTGCCACCTGTATAAAAATCATAGGTCATGATATTGATAAAATCCAAATACTTCTGAGCTTCTTTCATATTTGTATGATCCAGGTAACTTTGGTTTGCAGCGGTAGCAATAGTCAATAAATAGTTTGAATTGTTCTTATCTAATGAATCTAGCTTTTGTCGTATCAATTTTAAAATCATAGTAAAATTCTTTTTATCTACTACTCGAAAAATATTATTATCTCCCATTTGTCCAGGATATTCCCAATCAAGATCAATTCCGTCAATTTGATATTTTAGTATAAAATCTATAGCACTGTTAGCAAATACTTGTCTAGATTTTTCAGTCAGAACAGCATCTGAAAAATTACCTGACCAACCCCAGCCTCCTACGGAAATTAAAATTTTTAGATTGGGATTTACTTTCTTTAGCTGATTCAGTTTTATAAAGTCATCTGCATCTTTTTCATTTCCTAAAATGACTTTTCCTTCTTTGATATTTGCAAAAGCATAATTGATGTGAGTGATTTGCTTTGCCTTTTCAAAATCCTTACCCCAGTTATCCTGATACCCTGCCACATAAGCAATTACTCTATATTTATTTTGAGTTGATTCTGTTGCTGTTATTTTTTCTTTTTTGGTAGAACATGCTAAAATAAATGGTATTAACAAAACAGTTATAAAATATTTTTTGATCATGATGCATAGGTTTTTAATGAAATGAGATTTGTTTTAGAGTAATATTGAATATTTTTTTACCTGATTTATTAATTTTTAAAATATTACTTCCTGAAGGGAATGAAATGATCTAAAATTCATCTTCTTTACTGCATGAATAATATTATATGAGCGAAGTGGTATATAGCTAAAATCAAAAAAATAGTTATCTTACCTGAAACATTTTATATTACTAAATTAACTAAAGATGTACAATTCCAACTCTTAAAAGACATTCATCTAAATTAGTTTCAAAAAAACAGAATTAAATGAATAATTCTGTTTTCTTCAAACATCTATATAACTCTAAAACCAATGAATAATATAGATACATTCTTTCACTAATTTCTTAGCTTATTTTCTTTTCCCTGAAATGGGAAGTGACCCTTCTGAATAAGATGCTGTACCTTCAAAAATTTTCTTTTTAAATACCAATTCAAAAAGAATAGATTCACCTTGAATATATGCTTCACATGTGAGTTTGTCTCCTTTTCCAACTACGTCTTCCAAATCAATTTTATAACCATCAATAGATATATAACCGACTAATTTACCTTCTTTTTTTGCAATAATGATTTCTCCTTCCTGATATTCATAGGGTGCATCTGGTGCTTCATATTCCCAGAATCCAATAAAAATCTTATCACTTACAGTAGTATCTATTCCTGTAAAACTCATCATTACTAAAAACGTTAAAACGAACGACCCCTTAAAAATCAAATTTTTCATACTTTCTTCTTTGTTTAATTATACTTATTTATAATGTTCAAATGTATTAAAAACTATGCTTCAAACACAGATTCTTTCCCTTTTTGAGATAAAAAATACTCATTGGGGTTAGATTAATCCAAATCATATACGTTACCTTCATGCTATTTCATTTCTATCATCCAATTAATTCACATCATTCAATATAAACCTACTGACTATTACACAAGGTTTCACAAAGAAAAATAAAGTTTTGCAAAGAATTATAAATTATACTTCTATTATAAAATGACGTATTCTTTGTATAATCTAGCCCTATTTTGTTAAAGTAAGCATATATTCCGCTACAGCTATTTTAGCTTCTTCTGATAAATAATCCTGTGGTGGCATTTCAGGATAATCATCACGTAAATTCTTTGGATTATTTATGTATTCTACAATTCCTTTTGGATTGTTTTTATAGATCATCTGTATCACATTTATCGGTAAACCAATCAATCGAATATCATACGCATGGCAACCCGAACACACTCCAAAATAGGTATACTCCCCTAATTTATTCTTTGATAATTTTCTTGGTTCTGCTGGTTTATCAAGCAAAAGTGATTTCACATCTCTGGTATCTGTAATTTTAGGTTCACCAAAACCTTTCAATCCGAAAGTCACATATTTATCTCTATTCAAAATACTGCTTCCAGATCCTTTTCCAATAGCCAGAATATCTGGTCCTTCTGATGATAAATTAGCAAGCATCAAAGCCTTGATCTCACCTATTGGATCATAACCATTGTTTACCATCAAATTATCCAGTATCACAATATTATCAGGGTTTGGATCTGATTCGGGATCTTTAGAAGCCTTTGCTCCTCCATTGGCAAAGTCGGTAATTACTATCCCTACATTTTTGTTTCCGGAAATGATATTATTTTCAATAATCACATCATCAGCCGCCATGACTAAAATTCCTGTTCCGGCAGGAATTCCGGAAACGATAGAACCAGGAGCACCAAAATTCTTATGGTTATTGTCACGAACAAAATTATTTCTTATAATTACATCATAAGTGGTTTTTATAGGTAAACCCGGTGTAATAAATGCTAAAATTCCACCTGTATTATTGTAAGCATTGTTGTTTTCCACCAGACAATGACGCGAATTTTCAATTTCAATTCCAGCAACATTTCCATAAACCTCATTATGCAGTACATCTATATTATCACACATACCAACATAGATTGCAGCATCTTCAATTTCGGTCAAAATATTATATTCAATTAAACCATTTTTTCCATATTGAGGAAAAATACCATAAACACCCGTATCAACAACCCAATTATTTCTGATCACAAAATTATTACCGGCCTGCCCCATGATACCATTACCTTTGTATTTGATAATTTTAAAACCTTCTATCTGAATACCGTTACCGGAATATAAAAAAGCATCATTCAACTCTTTTTCCCCATCCAGAGTTGGCCAGTTGCCATCCTGCACAATTCCCTGAAACGTAATATCATCTTTATCAACATAAACCGTTTCAGAATAAGTCCCGGGATATACTCGGATCAGATCACCTGATTTTGCTTTTTTAACAGCATCCATGATCAGGTCACCATCTTTTACCTCAAATATTTTTCCCGTGAATTCTTTTGTCAGACTTGAAATACTATCGTTTCCAGATACATTTCTAAATAAGGTATTTTTAACCGGCATGGTAGCTCCAGCACTTTTTGGATTGAATATTTTATATCCGCCAAAGAAACCTAATAGTAAAATGAGTGTAGTATAGATTATTTTATTAAACGTTGTTTTATTATTTCCCATGGTGATTTTGATTCATTAAGTATTGATATGTTGTATTTGGATTCCTGAAGGTAATTTTTTAGGAACTTTTGGTTTAAAAGACTCATCGGTCAGTGTTTTTAAAAAATCAACCAGCCTGTCTAATTCTGTATCGGTTAAATTTGGCTCCCAGATATGCCAGTGTAAATATAGGTTTTCTCCTTTTGGCACTGCATGACCTCTTCCCTTGGTATAAAACTCAACGGTTTCTCGTAAGGTTTTAAATCTTCCTGAATGCATATATGGAGCTGTTTTCTCTATATTTCTTAAACTAGGCACTTTAAAACCACCTCTTCGCGTTTTATCATTAAAAGTGATTTCAGCTCCTGCATCAAAAGGTAATTCTTCCGGTTCTGGTGTACCGATAACTGCTATTTGCTGATTAGTAAATAGTGGTGGTGTATGGCATTCGGCACATCGTGCAACAAAGGATCTAAAAATATTCAATCCTTCAATTTCATTTTCATTCAAAGCTTTGGCATAACCATGTGCGTATTGATCATAACGACTGTTCAATGAGATCAGTGAAGATTCAAAAGCAGCCAGTGAAGTGTAGATCTCATGCAATTGAATACTATCATTTGCTTTCCTTTTCGGAAATGCCTGAACAAATAATTGCTTATAATTCTCAATATTATTTAAGGTTTCTATTAGTTTTTCTGGAGTGTTTCCCATTTCATCATCGGCAAATAACGGGCCTTGCAATTGTTCTTCCAGAGTGGTGGCACGAGCATCCCAAAAAAACTTATTTAAATAGGCAACATTCCATAAACCAGGTGATGATCGTTTCAATTGTGTATGTTTTATCCCAACCCCTCTTTCTTTACCATCGCTAAACCCAAGTTCTGGATCATGACAAGTTGCACAGGAAACTGTACCATCAGCAGAAAGAACGGGGTCAAAAAATAAATATCTTCCCAAATCAATTTGTTGTGGACTAAATCCATCACGTACTTTTGGTAAAGCAGTTTTTAAACCTCCAACACCTTTATTTTCTAAAGATTCATACTGCATATATAAATTTCTGGAGACACATTCATTCTCCTCATTTAATTGAAACCCAGGTGGGCAGGTTTTACAAAGTTCAAAATCTGCATTTAAAACCTCTACATATTCCTTTACTTGCTTTTTATCATCATGATTTAAAGTAAAAACCAATAATAAAACAGCAAGAACTATAAAAAATATGTAAATTATTTTTTTCAATTCAATTTTAATCTATGAAAGTATTTACTCATTTAACAAAGTTTCCATTGATTCCTTTTACAGAGTTTATGGTATTATAAACCAATACAAAAGTATAATTTACAGTGATTTAACCAAATTAACATTACTAAATTTCTATTAATTTTAGGTTTAATCAGTTTATTTTTAATCCCTATTTTATTATGACTGAAAACATTTAAATTATAAAAATGCCGACTGTTTGCTTGCTAAAGTATTACTTTTTTTAAAACGCATGCTTTTTTTATTTTTTATTAAACTATATATCATCCTGTCAATCTAAAAAACAAATAATAAAATAGAAATATTAACCCTTAAAAATTTAAAATCACTTTTAAATCTTTCAATTTTATTAATTGACAACCTGTTTGTTATGCGGAACTTTAAAACCTAAAACAGGAGTATCTCTCTTCCCTAATGGCATAAAATAATTTAATAAAAAAGTCATCTGCATTATTTTTTTAATAACTTGCGTACTAGTGTGTTTCTATACCAAATTGGTGGAAAGAATTGCAATTAAAGGTATTGTATGACAACTTCATTTTCATTATTTCACAGATTCAAGAGCATTAAGAAACAGTTCAAAGGTAAAGAAGGAAACTGTTAATTACACCAAAAAGTAGGATTATAAAGTAAATTTAAAATAGAATTATGTTAAAAGGAATATCACCAATAATCAGTCCTGATTTATTAAGTGTTTTAGCAAGAATGGGACATGGAGATGAAATTATCTTTGCAGATGCTCATTTCCCGGGGGAGACATTTAACTCCAATGTGCTTAGAGCAGATGGAATTAAAATACCAGATCTGCTGGAAGCAGTTTTACCACTTTTCGAACTTGATAGTTATGTGGATGCACCATTGATTATGATGGCTGCAGTTGAGGGAGACGAATTAGACCCTTTAGTAGAATCTTCTTATTTAGAAAGAATTAAACTGACAAATCCTCAGATTTCAGCAATAGCCAGAATTGACAGGTTTGCATTTTATGAAAGAGCCAAGAATGCATTTGCTGTGGTAATGACGGGAGAAACTGCAAAATATGGTAATATTATATTAAAAAAAGGAGTTACACCTTGCTAAATGATGTGATATATTTCATAAAGTATTGTCAATAATCTGCTATTCAGGTTACTCTCGATAAAAGTCTTAACGAGAAAAATCAGGATAATCTATCTGACTATTCTATTTTTTTGATTATTCTTTTAAAATAATACATCATCAATAATCTCCTCTTGTTTATGCAGGATTAAAATCAGTGGTGTAATTATGATAACTAAAATAACAATCAATCATAATGAATATCTGAATACAATGATGAAAGTTTTTTTACTTTCTGTTGTTGCATTTATTGTCGTATTGTTTATGAAGGAATCAGACATAAAAGAAATAAAACCAAAACAGTAGGAAAAAATCTATTGAGCTGCCTAAAAAAATGGATGAATTAATTGACATATTAAATTCAGATGGTAAGAAAACAGGTAAAACCTGTATGAAATCAGAAGCACATCAAAAAGGTATTTATCATGCAAGTGTACATGTATGGATCTATGATAATAATGGTAATATTTTGGTACAAAAACGAGCTATGCTCAAAGACACCCATCCAAATCACTGGGATGTTTCGGTAGCAGGACATATTGTAGCTGGTGAATCGCCCATAGTTTCAGCTATTCGAGAAATAAAAGAAGAAATTGGATTAGAAATAAAAGAAAACAATCTGAAAAAGATAGGCTATTTTAAAAGTGTATTTATACATAATGAAAACCTAAAGGATCTTGAATATCATTACACCTATTTGTGTAATTACCCTATTGATATAGAGAAACTTATTCCTCAGGAAGAAGAAGTGGCTGCATTGAAACTTTTATCTTTATATGATTTTAAAAAAGAAGTAATTGAATTGAATGGTGATTTATTATTTGTCCCTTACGGGAAGGAATACTATCAATTCATCATAAATCAAATTAAAAAAAGAACAAAAAACATTAAGAATGGATAAAATATATTAATGAAATGGGGTTTAGTTCTTTAATTTTGCATGATTAGAAAATAAAGATGATTTTAAAAAATAAAATAAGGTCTCATTTTAAGTTAAAAACTACAATTCTGTTTGCAGTTTTATTTTCTTTCACTTCTTGTGGAAATAAGGATAACACAGAAAAATCAATACTATTATATTGTGCTGCCGGTGTAAAACCTGCTGTTGAAAAAATTGCTAAGGAATATTACAAAGAATATGGTGTTCGTGTGAATCTGCAATATGGAGGCTCGGGAACATTGCTTTCCAATTTACGGGTTGCCAAACAAGGAGATTTATATCTTGCCGGTGACAAAAGTTATATCGATGAGGGTATTGCCTATGGATTTATCAAAGAAACACAGCCTTTGGCTTTTATGAAGCCAGTGATTGCAGTTGCCAAAGAAAATCCAAAAGGAATACAGTCTGTTGAAGATCTGATAAAAAAAGACATCAAAATAGCTATTGCCAATCCGAATGCCGCTTCCGTCGGTCGTTTAACAAAAAAAATATTAAGTAAATCCCAGCAATGGGAACCTCTTAAAAAGAAGGCAACAGTCTTGATGCCAACCGTAAATGAAGTAGCAAATAGCATTAAAATTGGAGCAATTGACGCTGGTATTATCTGGGATGCTACTGCAAATCAGTATAAAGAACTGGATTTTATTACCGTTCCAGCTTTTAGTAAAAGTGTGAAAAATATAACTGTTGGAGTTTTAAAATATTCCAAACAGCCAACAGAAGCCCTTAAATTCTTAAGGTATTTATCTGCAAGAGATAAAGGATTAATTATTTTTAAAGAATTAGGCTACCAACCTATCAAGGGAGATCAATGGAGTGAGAATCCAGAATTGCTTTTTTTTAGCGGCGGTGTAAATAGACTGGCAATTGACAAAACAATTCAATCTTTTGAAAAGCGTGAAGGCGTAGAAGTAACACGAGTTTATAATGGTTGTGGTATTCTGGTTTCACAAATGAAAGCCGGACAAAAACCCGATGCTTATCTTTCCTGTGATGTTTCTTTTATGACTCAGGTAGAAGATAGGTTTACCGATATTACCGATATCTCTAAAACAGGAATTGTAATCGCAACTAAAAAAGGAAATCCGAAGAACATTAAAAATCTGAATGATCTGACCAAAGAAGGTTTACAGATTGGGATTTGTAATCACAGACAAAGTACTTTGGGCTCCCTAACAAAACGCCTGTTGGAAGGAAAAGAAATATGGAAGGACGTTTATAAAAATGTAAGATCTCAGACTCCAACGGCAGATCTTTTAGTAAATCAGATCAGAACTGGATCTTTAGATGCTGTCATCGTTTATAATGCCAATGTTTCACAGGTAAAAGATAAACTTACTATTATAAAACTAAATGATCCACAGGCAACAGCACTTCAAAATTATGGTATTTCAAAAAATTCAGATCATCAGTATTTAATGAAGCGACTTTTAAATGCCTTAACAGATGTACAGTCAAAAAAGAATTATCTGGAATTAGGTTTTTCATGGGAGTTTAATAATCCTAAAATAAAAGAGTAACCATTATCAAAAGTAATTACGCACATACAAAAACACTAAACGTTAAATCAAATACGCCGTTTTATTTAATGATGGGGATCATGGCTTCCACTTATATTATTTTGATCATTGCCATGATAGCAGCCGATCTTTCCTATACAAGTCCACATCATATTTTAGCAGCATTAAAAAGTGAAGAAATACAATACGCTATAAAACTAAGTCTGATTACCTGTACTATTACCATGGTTTTAAGTTTACTGGTAGCAATTCCTTTAGGTTATATCATGGCACGATATGAATTTCGAGGTAAAAAATTACTGGATGCCATTATAGATATACCCATTGTTTTACCTCCATTGGTAATTGGTTTAAGTTTACTAATCCTTTTTCAAACAGCTCCCGGGCAATTTATTGAAAGTCATGTACGAATTACCTATACCGTTTACAGCATCATCATAGCACAATTTATGGTTGCGACTGCTTTTGCCGTTAGAACCATGTATGTTACTTTTATGCAGATCAATAATCGACAGGAACAGGTGGCATTGACATTAGGTTGCAATCAAAGACAATCTTTTTTCTATATTTTATTACCTCAGGCAAAAAACGGAATTTTAACTGCTGCATCACTGGCATGGGCAAGGGCTCTGGGTGAATTCGGACCTATTTTGATTTTTTCGGGTGCAACCCGTATGCGTACCGAAGTATTACCTACCACTGTTTTTTTAGAAATGTCTGTGGGAAATATTGAAGCTGCGGTTGCGGTTTCTTTGATCATGATCGTTTCCGGATTTTCGGTATTGATGGTGGTTCGCCTTTTTGGGGATAAAAAAACGATTCGATAAATGATACAATGTAAAAATCTTCATATTAAACAGGGAGATTTTACCTTAAAGGGAATTAACTTTCGGGTAAAAAAAGGTGATTATGTGGTTATGATGGGGAAAACAGGTTGTGGTAAAACAACCGTTTTAGAAACCATTTGTGGTTTAAGAGATCTATCCTCCGGTGAGATCTGGCTCAATGGCAGAGAAATTTCAGAGCTAAGTCCGGCTCGAAGAGAAATTGGTTACTTACCACAGGACAATGCTTTGTTTAAAACAATGACAGTTGCTCAGAATATCGGCTTTGCTTTAAAACTGAGAAAATGGGATAAACAAAAAATCGAAGAAAGAGTAAAGGAACTGGCACAGTCACTGGAGATCACAAAACTATTAAAAAGAAAAGCCCATGATCTTAGCGGTGGAGAACGACAACGTGTTGCTTTAGCAAGAGCTCTAAGTTTTTATCCGAATATTTTATGTCTGGACGAACCTTTAAGTGCACTCGATGAGAATACCGTGCAGGAAATGTATACGCTTTTAACCGAATTAAAAGAAAATAATAAAATAACAGTCCTTCATATTTCGCATGCAAAAACAGACGCTGTTAAATTAGCAGATAAAGTTTTATTGTTTGATGGTGGTACTTTAAAAGAATTAAAACCGGAGGAATTATAAAATAAATATAGAATATTAATTCTCCTTCCATTCAATATAAGCTAATTCACCATACAGATTACTCTATCAAATATCTCATTATCTTTATTTTAAGATCTGAATAGGGAGGATATTTTAGGCTTGATTCATACCAAAATGGCTTATCCAGTATACTTTTATAATGAGAAAAAGTACTAAATCCCGATTCCCCGTGATAGTTACCCATACCGCTAAAACCAACCCCTCCAAAAGGTAGATTGCTATTTGACAAATGCATCACAGAATCATTGATGGCTCCTCCTCCAAAAGAGATCTCTCTTAATAATTTATTGATTATTTTTCTGTTATTTGAATAGATATAACAAGAAAGAGGTTTCGTCCTTTTCTTCACTTCTTTTATTACTTCGTCAAGGTTACTAAATGATATTACCGGTAAAATTGGGCCAAATATCTCATCTTCCATAATTTTATCCTCAAAAGTCACCTCATTTAAAACTGTAGGACTGATAAACCTGTTTTCTTTGTTTGTTTTACCACCACAGTATAATTTTTCATCATCAATCAGACTATTCAATCGTTCAAAATTATTTGCATTGATAATTCGTAGATAATTATCTTCTATGTCATTTTCATTTTTATGATACTTATCAATTTCTTTTTTAAGTGCCGTTAAAAAATCTTTTTCAATACTCTTCTCCACTAATATATAATCAGGAGCTACACAGGTTTGACCAGCATTTAAATATTTAGCCCAAACAATTCTTTGTACGGTAACTTTTATATTACAACCGGCCAGAACAAAATTTGGGCTCTTTCCACCAAGTTCCAACGTGACCGGAGTGAGATGTTTGGCAGCTGCCTGATATACAATTCTACCCACATCGATACTTCCTGTAAAAAATATTTTATCAAATTTATTCTCTAATAGCTCTGTTGTTTCTTTCACTCCTCCTTCCAAAACATGAAAATATTCTGTTGGAAAATTTTCATTAATAATTTTTGCCATTATAGCCGATGTTTTAGCCGGAAGTTCACTTGGTTTTATAATAACGGTATTACCTGCAGCAAGTGATGAAATAGCCGGAATCAATGACAATTGAAAAGGATAGTTCCAGGCACCAATCACTAGAGTACTTCCAAGTGGTTCAGGAATAATATAACTTTTAGATGGAAAGTTCGCAAAATTTGTACTTACTTTTTTCCTTTTACTCCACTTCTTGGTGTGCCTGATAACCAAATTCAACTCATGATAAATCAAAGATAATTCAGATATATAAGTTTCATATTTTGATTTACCAAAATCCTCATAAATGGCCGTATAAAGCAGATCTTCATTGTCTTTTAACAAGGTTTTAAGTCTCTTTAATTGTGTAACTCTATACTCTGTTTCTTTGGTTTTATTAGAATTAAAAAAAATCTGTTGTTTTAAAATTAAATCTTTAATTTCCATTACCTATTGACATTTTACGATTAATACTGACTAAATTTGATTTAATACACTTCTGCAAATATTTTTTTTAAGATAAGTAATTATTTAACATAAAATTTTAAAAATGAAGAGTTCTACTTCTGAGATGTTAAAAAAGAATAAATAATTAAGAAACGAAATATCATCTTCTTGTAATCTAGCCTTTTTTCTTGGTTTTAATTAAAGAACTTTCTTACATGAATTAGATCTAAGCGAATTAGTCCCCTAATTGTTTTATCTTAAATTCATCTATTTCAGCTGGTGTATGCTCTTCTTTCATTATTTCTTCAATCTGGATAACGATATCAGGATGTCGGTCTGAAACATCTTTAGATTCAATTAGATCATCCTTTAGATTATACAATTCAATTTTCATATTTCCTTTAAAGATATTTTTTCTAATTCCTTTCCAGTCTCCCATTCGAACTGCCTGCTGACCTCCATAACTTGGGAATTCCCAATATAAAAAATCATGTTTCTTTTGATCTACTCCTCCGAGTAGTGTAGGCAATAAACTAATACCATCAATTCCTTTAGGATCATCCACTTTTACCAGTTCTGTAAAAGTTGGTAAAACATCCCAAAAAGCAGAAATATGATCAGTTTTTGTACTAGGTTTTATTCTTCCAGGCCAGCTTGCAATCATTGGAACTCGAATACCACCTTCATAAGTAAATCCTTTTGTTCTTCCATATACACTTTCAAAAGGTCGGGCACTGTTAAAAAATTCAGCATCCACACCACCTGTATATGTAGGACCATTATCACTTGTAAAAATAATCAATGTATTTTCATAGATACCTAGTTCTTTTAATTTACTAACAATTTCGCCAACCTGATCATCTAAATAAGTGATCATTCCGGCATATGCTGCATGCGGATATCTATTAGGAAAATATGCTTTACCTGTATAAGGTTTCTCATCACCAAATTTTTTTACATATCTATCGACATATTCTTGAGGAACTTGTAAAGGTAAGTGAGGTAAAGGAGTAGCATAATACATAAAATACGGATTATCATTATTCGTGGTAATAAATTGAATTACTTCTTTTTGCATCAGAGCAGGAGCATAATCCTTTTGCATATATTTTTTATAACTAGATAAATCCATAAAATCAGCATCTTTATCCAATGGGGTTCCCGGTGCAATCAGCTCATTGTCAAGCCATACTTTTTCTTCATTTTTCCAAAGATGTTTAGGATATAACTGATGTGCCTGTCGCTGACAGTTATAACCATAAAAAAAATCAAAACCATTTTTTGTTGGTATACCTGTTGTTAGTGGAGCTCCTAATCCCCATTTACCAACAATAGCAGTTTTATAGCCAGCATTTTGCATCAGTATACCAATGGTTGAAATATTATTAGGTATAGGGCGTTGACCTTCAAGATTTGGATCTTCAACCACTTTGGTATAATTCCACACCTCTCCCCGTGAAACCCATTCATCATTACCCCGCACATATGAATGCCCGGAATGCATACCTGTTAGTAAAATATCTCTTGAGGGAGCACAGACGGGAGCACCCGAATAATGTTGTGTAAACAGCATACCATTTGCAGCAAGATCATCAATATTTGGAGTTTCTATTTTTTCCTGACCATACACACCTAGTTCTCCATAACCAAGGTCATCAGCGAGAATATAAATGATATTTGGTTTTGATGATTTTTTAATTTTTGTTGACTGTGAGCTTATATCGTTCTTACAACTTGTAAAGAAAATAAGAAGTATAAAGAGTAATAAAAATCTAATTATTTTACTGTCCATACCTAATAAATTTAATAGCATATAAATTTATTGATTAAATATGAATCACAATAGTTATTTAGACAAATAACTATTTTTAAAAGATAAAGGAGTTTGCAACATTAAAAATAATTCCTTCAATGCACATCAAAAAAAAATCCTGATTCTTACGAATCAGGATTTTAAAAGAAAGGCAACGACTTACTCTCCCACCCAGGGGCAGTACCATCAGCGCTGATAGGTTTAACTTCTCTGTTCGGTATGGGAAGAGGTGAGACCTA
>VAPK010354475.1_pt1 | contig 14810 bp, 16 predicted proteins | sample 3395031 | NCBI WGS metagenome assembly VAPK01 (sample SAMN08290443, study PRJNA428436) | hydrothermal vent metagenome | isolation source: Deep-sea hydrothermal vent chimney 1 | place: Pacific Ocean: Juan De Fuca Ridge
ACTGCATCGTTGAATACTGGGGGTAGCTTGATAATTGCTTTTGATACTCCGGTGGGGCCACTTTATTTAGCAAAAGGATTCGCCAGTGGCGGGAAGTCAGAATACTATTTTTTTCTAGGACGGAGCTTTACGTTTTTCTAAAAATACAGAAAATTTAGGGGGAAGCTCATTCTGACCCTATTTATTAATGAGTTGTTTACAATAGCTAAACTATAAATTCATGCTTGTTTTTATTCTTTACACATAACGACCAAGTTCACCTGACGAAAACCGCATCGCGGTTTTCGTCAGGTGGAGCGCCTGGTTATGTGTTACTTTGCTTTTTTATATTGCCGTAACTTTGGTTGCACATGGCCCTTTCTCACCTTGCCCCACGACGTACTCAACCTTTTGACCGTCGTTTAAAGTGGCATAGTCGCCACCACTTTGTATTTCTGAGTGATGGACAAACAAATCTTTGCCGCCGTCATCTGGAGTAATAAAACCGAAACCTTTATCTGCGTTAAACCACTTTACTGTACCTTGACTCATTTTACTTTATACCTTTATGATTGATGATTAAATTTTATAAATGAACCAAAGATACTTGAATTCATTTGTGATTTTCCTTTACCTACACATAACATTTTAGTTAACCAGGAGCCGCGCCTTCTGCGGCGATCTGGTTTAACGATTTGTTAGCGTATTTCATTATTTTATTCATAGTTGAGTTTGTAATAATGCATCCCGCATTTGCATGTAGGCAATTAGAAACTCAAAAAACATTCGCCAAAATAGTTCCATAAACAGAAATGAAATTACGAAAAAAGCTACAAACTTAGTTTGTTGTTTTCTATTTAATGATTCCCATAATAATTTTTTCCCGTTTGCATATGCGGTATTTAATAATCTATATTTCCGGATAATCCAAGCAAGCAGGAGCCATATACCGATAGGCAATATAAGTGCGCCAAGGTAATAAAAAACTATTAAAACTTCAGTGCTAATAAAGCTTTTAAACGTAATAAAATCCATTGTGCATGAATACCTATATTTCTTATTATGACGCTAACGATTAAACGTCCTTTTTGATTGCCTTGTTATGGTTTGCATGACTTTTGTATAAAAATATTCGTTTTCTTACTTTTAACTGAACCTGTCCAGTTATTGAAATGATTACTATATTGTGATTTTATAATAATGCGATACCAATTGTTAATATGATTGCTGCAAAAAGAAACCACCTACCTAATTGCGCATTACCTTTATATTCTCCCTTGTACCTTTCTTTTAATTTTTCTACTTCGTAATCTGTTAATTCGCTGCAATGTGTACATTGCTTTTCTTTCCAACGGTATCGTAGTTTGCACCTGGAACATTTTTTTGTAATTACAATTCTAGGTGGTATAAACAAATTTTGTTTTCTCTTTTTTACACACAAACCACGCTGTGAAATATCTGTTGTATACTATTTGTTATGTTTTTTTTGCCACTGAACTATTTTTACTATGCGGTTGTGAAAAATAAGTATTATTGCAGTAACAAGTATCGTTTAAAATTTTCTGTAGGGCTACATCTAGGTGTATTTTTTTACTTGGTAATTTTCTGTAAATCCAAATATGGCAGATGACCTAACCTCATGCAACTGCAGTAAGTTGAGCGATGGTTCTTTCTTTTATTTTTGTGGATGAAGTCAGAGGATGATAACTAACTTGATGAATGGATTTGCCATTTTCTCTTAAAAAAGATTCTACTTCAAGGTTATGAACCGCATTCCCCCAGTCTTCTCCGATAACAAAAATGTCGATATCCAATTCTTTACAAGCAGAGGCGTATTCTAATTTATAATACGGATGCACAATATCGACACAACGCAATGCTTTTAGCATTTCTATCCTTTGCTCAAGAGGAACAACGGGAGCATTTTTTTTATAACCCGCAACCACTTCATCTGAAGCAACGCCAACAGCGACGATGTTACCTAATGATTTGCAATATTGAAGTAAGGCCAAATGCCCAACATGCAATAGATCCCAAGTTCCTACAGTGTATACAAGCATTTTTGAATTCGCCTTCAGTCTATGTAAACGTGTTATTATACCACAAACCTGCTGGCTAAATCGCTTTCTTATAGGTCCAAGCCCACTCTATAACTCATTCCCGCTAATAAAGGTAAACTAATGACCGTCGAAAATGCTGATTCTCAAGAATTACAACCCAATTCTATCCTTTCTTACGCCAAAGATCTGCCAAATATTTGTTCGCTTTCTGGGTTAGCTTGTACCCTTCTTGCGATTTATTTCAGCATTACAGGGAATTATGCGGCAGCAATGATAGGAATGATCTGGGCAGTTGCTTTTGACTGGGCAGATGGTCTTATTGCACGAAGGATGAAAGGTCGTACAGGAAATGACCGTGTTTTTGGAGGTCAACTTGATGTGTTAATAGATATCGTTAGCTATGGTGTTACACCGGCTATTTTACTTTTAAGTTATGGAAATTTTGAGTTTATCTATATGATCGGGGCGTTTGTGGTGCTTGCAACGAGTGCGCTACGACTGAGTTATTTTTCGACCTTCGGTCTTGAGGGCGGAACCCACTACAAAGGATTGGCGCTTGATAACAACAGTATCATACTCGTTTTTATATTTTTATTTGAAGGCCTTTTTAGTCAGGGTGTCTTTTCTATTATTCTCTATGCTAGCTGTCTAGGTCTCGCTGTTTTAAATGTATCGCAAATAAAAACACCCAAATTTTCCGGAAATCAGGTCAATGTCATTATTCTCGGCACCTATACGCTGATAATAACAGCTATCTATAGCTGGATGCTTTTATAGAGCATAAATGTGATAACTAGTTAAACCACTGAGTTATATCATTGATATCTTGACGAGTTTTGTTTAATTGTTTATTAATTCTATAACCAAAAGCGACCATACATGCCACACCAAATTCGGTATGGTCTACACCAAAATCTTCAGCCATGAGTTTTTCCATTTCTTTTGCTTTATAACCTTCAATAGGACAACTATCTATATTGATCATAGCCGCAGATGTCATCATATTGGCTAAAGCAATGTAAGTCTGTTTGCTAGACCAGTCAAACATGGCACGTTCACTTTCCATAAGGTTAAAATCAAATTCCTGAAAAGTTTTAAAAAAACCACGTCTTTTTTGTATCACGTCATCCGTTAGGTGATGAACATCTTGCATCATATGTTTTATATATTGGCTATCATAATTCATTGTTTTTTGTTTTCGCGCCAGAATAACAATAAAATGACTGGCTGTTGGCAATGTACCTTGTGCCCCCCAAGTTATTAATTTAAGTTTTTCTCGAAGAACCATATTTTGAACAATTAAAAACTTCCACGGTTCAAAACCAAACGAACTTGGACTTAGACGTGCAGTTTCAAGAATAAAAGCAAAGTCTGCGTCACTTATTTTTTTATTCTCATCAAATACTTTGCAAGCATGCCTGTAATTGTAAGCTTTAATAATTTCTATTTTATCGATCATTCAAATCCTTTTATTATCATGTTGAAAAAATGGTTGATATATAATTGTGCGCAATATTTGTCGATTTCACATAAGTTTCAGTTAACCTATTGACTGATCATAAAACATAACGCTTAGTTAAGTTGCGTAGCAAACGGGCGCATTTTTTGCGTTCTTGCAAAAAACGCGCCCGTTTGCGGAGTCAACTTGAACGTATTGTTAGGCATTTTACTTATTTTCCTGATTTCAGAGTTGAATATCTACATTTTGGGCAGACGTACTCCATCTTAATTATATAGCTGTATGTCAAAATTATTAACATAGAGAGCGTTATTAATATAATACCAATGATTTCGGTAAATCCGTTTCCAAAAACTACAAAAGCAATGCCACCAAAAAATAGTAATTCTTCGATGACAAATATAATTGTCGCTTTTTTCCCCCTGAGTATTGTTCATTTTTTCACTACACTCGGGACATTTTCTTTTTAGAAACATATTAAACATATATTGTGTGCCTAACAGTGATTTAGACCGCATACAGTCTTTTATTATATAGACGGATTCAGTCTATTACGTTTTCAATATTATGCAATGGTATTAAATTTATGGTTCAACCATGAATTAATACTCAATAAAAACAAGTATTTAGCTGCACTATCGTATTATTTTAGAAGCCATAGCTTAACTATATGTGTAAATAATGACGGAAAGGAAAAATTAATACATTCTATGACGGAATAGCCAGCCGGAAAATGTCAGTGTTGTTAAACCAATAATCAGCATAGGCCAGTACTGGTTGAACAATAATGCATAACTGTCACCTTCCAGAAAAACACCCCGGACTACAATAAGAAAGTAACGTAAGGGATCCAGATAAGTTAGCCATTGCACTACTTCTGGCATATTGGCGATGGGGGTGGAAAAACCGGAAAGGATAACTGCCGGCACTAAGAACAAAAAAGCACCCAGTATGGCCTGTTGCTGGGTAACGGCAATGGTTGATATCATCAAACCCATACCGGTGGCAGAAAGCAGGAAAAGTACAAGACCAAGATACAACGCACCAATATCACCACGCATCGGAATATTGAACAGCAACACCATAAGAATAAGAACAATGGTTGCTTCCACAAGCCCTATCACCATACCGGGAATCGCTTTGCCAATAAGGATTTCCACGGGGCGCAGCGGAGTAACCAGCAACTGATCAAAGGTTCCTGCTTCACGTTCCCGGGCAACAGACAACGCCGTCACCAGCAGAGTCACTACCAGTGTTAACAATCCGACTATGCCGGGAATAATAAACCAGCGGGATTGGAGGTTTTCGTTATACCAGTTACGCTTAACCAGTGTAACTCTGGGGCCAGCTTTAGCGCTGGCCTGTCCGTGAGTTCGCATCCAGTCCCGATTAAAATCAAGCAAAATCGTGCGCACATAATTCATGGCAATCATCGCGGTATTGGAATTACGCCCATCGAGGATAAGCTGTAATGGCGTGCTGATGCCGCGCAGCATGTCTGCACTGAAGCGTGGCCCAATATTTAATACCAGTAATACCTCTTTATTATCTATTAGCGGGGCAATACCTGCCTCATTGTTAATGATGCTGATGATTTGAAAATTTGGCGAACCATTAAGGTGGCTGATCAACTCACGGGAAGCAGGGCCGTTATCCTGATTATAAATAGCAATGGGAACATGATTAAGATCGTAAGTAGCCGCAAACCCGAACACCAGTAACTGCATAATCGGTGGTACGATAATCACGACACGGCTGCGCTTGTCGCGCAATAGTGCCAGGAATTCTTTAATAGCAAGAGCGATGATATGTCTGAAGGACATAACTTATTCCAACCTTTTATAAGATTTGCGCCAGACCAGGGTAAAAAAGAAGATCAACATAAGAAACAATGCCCCCATGTTTGCAAGTATTACTGGCCAGATGTCACCCGCCAGAAATAAAGTTTGTAAAATGGCGACAAAGTAACGTGCCGGAACCAAGTGAGTAATCATCTGAATAGGCACGGGCATGGAATTAATATCAAACAGAAACCCTGAAAGAATAAATGCAGGCAGGAAAGTCACGATGATGGCAATTTGTCCGGCAACAAACTGGTTTTTTGCAACAATGGAAATTAAAAGCCCTATCAACAGAGCCACAAGCATAAACAAAGCCGAACTAAGTGTAAGCAGCCAGAAAGAGCCACGCAAGGGAACATCAAACTGCCACACCGCAAGCACTACACTGAATAACATGCCCCCCATCCCAAGTAGAAAGTATGGAATTAACTTACCCGCAATCATTTCGCTCATATGTAACGGTGTCACCATTAACGCTTCCATGGTGCCACGCTCCCATTCCCTCGCAACCACCATGGCGGTGAGTAATGAGCCAATCAAAGTCATAATAATCGCTATCAAACCGGGAACCAGAAATAGTCGACTGGAAAGTGCTTCATTAAACCAGACCCGTTGTTCGAGTTGCACCGGCATGGACAAGGGAACACCGTGTATCTCGGCATAGTGCCCCAACCAGGACTGCCAGACACCCTCGATATAACCACGGGTAATATTAGCCTGATTGGAATCCACGCCATTAATAATGACTCCGATCGGTGCCTCTTGCCCGGACAGTAAGCTGGCAGAAAAATTACTGCGCATCCAGATAATACCTTCAATTTCACGCCTATCCATCGCTTGTTCAGCTTCCTGGATATTCGAGAAGTGAACAGGGCTGAAAAATTCGGAACGATTAAATGATCCACTCAGAGATTCCGTGGCCAGATCAGGCTGTTCGACAACAATGCCCACCGGGATATGTTTTGCATCCAGTGAAATGCCATAACCAAACAGAAACAACAATACCACGGGCATCACAAAGGCAATGGATATACTCGACGGGTCACGCAAAATTTGCCATGTTTCCTTGCGAATTATACCCAGCAATCGCATTCGGGCAGCTGAACTGAACATTAAGCTGCCTCTTCCTTCTGTTCGATGAGTCGAATAAAAGCATCTTCCATCGTGGGGTCGGGGTTATTATTACTGCGTGCCTGATTTTTCATTTCCAGTGGTGTGCCTTCGGCCAGCATTTCACCATCGGCCATAATCACCAGCCGATCGCAGTAATTAGCTTCTTCCATAAAATGGGTCGTTACCAAAACCGTGACTCCTATTTCAGCAAGTGCATTGGTCCTTACCCAAAATTCCCGCCGCGCCAGGGGATCAACGCCCGAGGTGGGTTCATCCAAAAAGAGAATCTCAGGTTCATGCATCAGTGCCGCAGCAAAGGAAAGGCGTTGCTTGTAACCCAGTGGTAGTTCTCCGGCATTGCTCTCCCGGTAACTTTCCAACTCAAAGGTCGCAAGTGCCCATTCAAGCCGTTCACTCTGTTGTTTGCCAAACAGACCATAGGCACTGGAAAAAAAACGCAGGTTCTGGATAACGGAAAGATTGGTGTACAGTGAAAATTTCTGCGCCATATAACCGATTCGACTGCGGGCTTGAGTCGCTGCAACTCGCAGATCATGCCCCGCCACAGCCACTTTCCCCGAACTAACAGGTAGTAAACCGCAGAGCATCCGAAAGGTTGTAGACTTGCCCGCACCATTAGCGCCCAGCAAGCCGAAAATCTCACCACGTTTTACATTGAAGCTAAGGTTATTCACTGCAACAAAGTCACCAAAGCGGCGCACCAGGTTTTTTACCTGAATGACGTTATCTTCTTTGTTACCGCTGATTTCAACATTAAGGGAAAGTTTTTGTTTGTTTTTTTGCGGCTGGGTTTTAAGTTTGGCAATAAACGCATCTTCAAAGCGTGGTTTAACCGGTGTTATTGTTACGTCATTCTCATCGGGTAGAATAACACTCGCGTCTGGCGAACCCGATGTTTGCATTACCAGGCGAACTGTTTCCCCTTCGATCAGGGCATCCAGCACATCAGGAGCCCGGTTTAGTTTTTCCTGTAACTGTCGATATCCCAAATGTTTCGCTTTAACCTGGAAGATTCGACCATCAACTGATTGACTGAAATCTTGTGGTTCACCCTGTGCCAGCACCTTACCTTCATGAAGCAGGATTACCGCGTCACAACGCTCCGCTTCATCCAGATAGGCCGTGCTTAACAACACCGTCATACCGGCTTGCTCTACCTGGCGATAAACAATCTGCCACAGTTCACGACGTGAAACCGGATCAACACCCACCGTGGGTTCATCCAGTATCAGCAATTGTGGTAATCGAATCAGTGTACATGCCAGCCCCAGTTTCTGCTTCATGCCACCAGAAAGCTTGCCAGCCAATCGGTTGGTAAACGGGCTGAGCCCGGTCATATTCATTAACTCAGTGTAACGAGCCGCCCGTTGTTGCAACGGAACATTTTGCAGGTCGGCATAAAGATCCAGGTTTTCCTGCACACTCAGATCTTCATACAGACCAAAGCGTTGAGGCATATAACTAACTTTAGTCTGTACTTGCAGCGGATCCTGCAATGCATCAATACCCGTTACTTTAATCTGACCCTGATCGGGTAAAAGTAACCCGCAGGCAAGCCGCATTAAGGTGGTTTTTCCAGCACCATCTGGACCAATTAACCCGGTAATCCGACCACTCTGGATGGTAAAGCTCACGTCAGATAATGCCTGCAATTGACGTCCACCACTGTGGAATGTTTTGCTAACTCCCGCAAGGACAAGAGCAGATTCAGTCATAACCGTTTAATCCTCGGTTTGGTTCCCGGATAGATCTGGGTCTTCACAATTTTTACTGGCGGGTTTCTGTAATGCAGGGGGTTGACCAGTCGCAATACGAACCGTTGCAGGCATCCCCAGTCGCAGCTCATGCTGCGGATTACAGGCAAAAATTCGTATTGAATAAACCAGACGGGTACGCAGTTCTGCTGTTTGCACATTCTTGGGTGTGAATTCGGCCGTGGGAGAGATGTAGCCAACCCAGCCCCGATAGATTTTGTCGGGAAAACTGTCCGTCGTAATAGTTGCCGCCGTGCCCAATGCAATTTTACCCAACGCTATTTCCGGTAAATAGGCGCGCACCCAGACAGGATTGCTAAAGGCCAGGGTAATAACCGGAGTCTGGGGGAAAGCCATGTCACCTGGCTCAAGAATTCGTTTACGAATAATGCCATGATCCGGAGCATACAGATTCGCATCATCGCGTTTCTGACGCGCTAACATCAATGCAGCGTTACGGTTAGCCAACTCGGCTTTTGCAATGGCAATATCTTCCTTACGGGGACCAATTTCCATTAGCGTAAGCCCCTGCTGAGCAGCTTCCACTTCTGCTCTAGCCGAGTCAGCTAGAGCTTTGGCATTATCCACGTCTTCCTGTGGAACCAGATTCTTACCTTGTAATCCCAACAAGCGTTTATACGTTGAATTAGCTGATTTGGTACGTGCTATCGCTGCATTCAGTTCTGCACGCGCCTGATTGATTTCCTCTTTTCGGCTACCTGCTTCCAATTTGGCAACTGTTTGCTGCTGTGCTTCCAGTTGAGCTTCTGCACCGGCCAGTTGTGCATCAAGTGCGACGCTATGCAGGCGAGCCAGTAGCTGTCCTTTCTTTACGTAATCACCTTCTTGTACAAGAATTTCGGCAATATGTTCACTACTATTAAAGGCCAGCTGTGCTTCACGAATTTCAACATTACCATAAAGGGTAAGTTGTTCTGCACTGTTATCCTGTTCATGTTGCCACAGAAAGTAACCACCAATTGCTGTTGTAATTATTAGTGCAGGTAGAATAGTAACAAGTTTGTTCATATCGCTTTACTCGCAATGACACAGACTTACTATACTATATAAGACCAATAAAAATATAATCAATATAAAATCATTCTATCGGTGTTCCATAATATTTATGCTGCAAAACTATAAAGACAATACCGAAAAAATAACAAAACGATAACAGCTCAATCAGATAGAGGCCATATCAATAAATATTATCTTACTGACAATCTGTACAAACACCATAAATCGTTAAAGCATGATCCGTTATACTAAAACCATTTTTTTCGGCAATTAAATGCTGCCGTTCTTCGATGGTTTCGTCATAAAATTCTTCCACTTTGCCGCATTTTACACACACAATATGGTCATGGTGTTTGCCTTCGTTTAATTCGAATACCGAATGGCCACCTTCAAAGTGGTGCCGCGTAACTAAGCCTGCCGACTCAAACTGTGTGAGAACTCGGTAAATGGTGGCTAAACCTACTTCTTCGCCACTGTCTAACATTGCTTTGTACACATCTTCTGCACTCAAATGCCGTATTCTTGTGGATTCTAGAAATTTAAGGATTTTTAATCGTGGCAGCGTTGCTTTTAAACCTACTTTTTGCAAGTCATTGTTTTCATTAATATCTTTCATTGGCTAATCCAACAGCTAGTGTTTATTTGGTAAATTGAGTATACTTTAAAACCGTTGTATTATATGCGAAGTTGACACTCAAATGCGAACTATTCTCATTCTAATTTCTTTTATTTTATCTCTTAGTCTCACTGCTTGCAGTGCGTACAAAATTGACATTCAGCAAGGCAATACCATTGATAATAACAAACTCAGCCAGCTCAAACTTGGCATGAGTAAGCAACAAGTGCAATTTTTAATGGGTACAGCAATGCTGATTGACCCCTTTCACCCCCAACGTTGGGAATATATTTATAGCTTTCGAAAGGGTGGCGAAGATATGCAGCGTAAATTGATTACACTTGCCTTTAAAGGTGACGTTTTAGCTAAAATCGATAAAAGTCAATTTAAAGAACAAGTTTTTAATTAAGTTAAATTTTTAACCTTACCTTTATTTTTAATGTGGAAGGTTACGTATTCTGGCGTTCTTTTTTAGCCGCGCGCGCTCGGCGCGATTCTTTCGGATCGGCAATAAGTGGGCGATAAATCTCAACTCTATCCTTTTCACGTAAGCTATCCGTTAACTTGACTGCCTTACCAAAAATACCCACTTTGTTTTTTTCCACATCAATTTCTGGAAATTGATTTTTTATCTTGGATAAAGCAATGGCCTGCTCAACGGTGCAAGATTCTTCTACATCAATTTGAATAATCAATTGCTTCTCTGGTTTTGCATATGCAACTTCTACAATCATTTTAATTACCTGAATAATAATTTTTACGTATAAACTTTTTGCGCACGTTCCGAAAAAGAGTCAACCAGTGTATTGGCTATTTGGCTAAACACTGGCCCCATTGTCATGCTAAGAAGTTTACTCTTAAATTCAAACTCTAACGCTAAACTCACTTTGCAACCATCATTACCCAATTGAGTAAATAACCATTCACCTTGCAACCTCTTAAAGGGGCCTTCCACCAACTGCATTTCTATTTTTGTTTCAGGGGTTAATTTATTTAAAGTCGTAAAGGACTTATTTAAACTTCCATAAGCGATGTTTAAACTGGCTTTAATTTCCTGTTCTGTTTGCTCTAAAATAATTGATTTATCACACCAAGGTAAAAAATCGGCATACGATTCAATATCATTAACTAGCGAGTACATCTGACTGGCACTAAAAGGCACCAACGCATGTTTTAATACTTTTTTCACTGCAATACCCGACTACACTCTGGTTAAATTAGGCCCATTAAATTAGCAAATACAAACAATACCGCTAACGGTGTAATATAACGAGTCATAAAATACCACAAATTATATCCCAATGACTCTTCCTTCATGCCCAGTTCATCCGAAGTAGAACTTCTCGACATGATCCATACACTAAAAATAGCAATGGCCAGGCCACCAAGAGGTAACATAATATTAGCGGTTAAATAATCCAGTACATCAAAAAATGTTTTATTCCTGAATACCCAAAAATCAAGTGGATGCACATTTTTCCAAACATTAAATGACAATACCGTTAATATTCCAAATAACCAGCAGCTCCCCCCCATAATGACAGAGGCTTTAAGACGCTTCATATTTTTATTTTCAACTAACCAAGCAACGGCTGGCTCAATTAAAGAAATACTGGAAGACCATGCAGCAAAAACCAGTAGTATAAAAAATAACGTGCCAAATAATGTGCCTCCTGGCATATTGCCAAAGGCTAAAGGGAGTGTTTCAAAAATTAAACTCGGGCCTTTAGCTGGATCCAGATGGTTTGCAAACACTATAGGAAATATTGCCATCCCCGCCAATAACGCAACGAGAGTATCGGCACCTGCAATAATAAAGGACGCTTTTACAATAGACGTTTTACTCGGAAGGTAGGAACCATAAATCATAATAGCCCCCATACCCAAACTTAACGTGAAAAATGCGTGTCCCATTGCAATAAGTACATATTCCAGCGTAAATATTTTTTCACCAGATGTATTTAAAATAAACTGTCCACCAGCTTCATGCTTATATAATAAAGTGTTAAAATTAGGTTCAAATAAATAGGACAATCCATGCATAAACTCACCGGTAGTGATCGCATAGCCCACCATTATAATTAACAATATAAACAAACCCGGCATTAAAAAACGTACCGCTTTTTCTAAGCCACCCTTTACACCTCGGGCAACCACAAACATGGTCATAAGCATAAACAAAGAATGCCAAAAAATTAAAGTCCCCGGATTACTCACAAATCCGCCAAACGTGCTACTTACAAACTCAGCATCGGCATTGCTGAAAGTACCTGCTGCTGTTTTAAAAACATAATCGAGTGCCCAACCAGCAATCACCGAATAATAGGACAAAATTAAGAACCCCGCGACAACCCCCAGCCAACCTAGCCATTTCCACTGAGAAGAACTGCCCGACTCAATTCCAAGGTTGTACATGGTATTTACCGGACTTTGACGACCACGACGGCCAATCATCACCTCAGCTACCATAATTGGGATGCCAATAATCGCAATACACAGCAAATACACCAGAACAAAGGCACCGCCGCCATTTTCACCGGTAATATAAGGAAACTTCCAAATATTACCTAAACCAACCGCCGAACCTGTTGCCGCTAAAATAAAGGCCCAACGCGATGACCATTCACCATGCATTGAGGTGCGTCTGCGTACCATATGTTATTCCCCAAGTATTTTGAGTTATTTTGCGTGAAAAGCCTGATAAGCTCAATACTTATCCTTATATATATGTATTTCTGCCACCGGTGTCCGTTATAATGCCTCCCCTATGGCAGGTAAAAAGAAAAAAACAGTCAAAAGTAATACCATTGCACTTAATAAAAAATCACGTCACGACTTTCTGTTAGGTGAACGGTTTGAGGCCGGTCTGGTGTTAGAAGGTTGGGAAGTAAAATCGCTACGTGAAAACCGAGTTCAAATGCAAGACAGTTATGTGATGTTAATGAAAGGTGAAGCCTTTTTAATCGGCTGTTTAATCACCCCATTACAAACAGCATCAACACATAAAAAAACAGATCCAACACGATTACGTAAATTGTTATTAAACCGGCAAGAATTAAGCAAATTAATTGGTGCCGTCGAACGTAAAGGCTTTTCCATTATACCCACTGCCATGTACTGGAAAAAACGTAAAGCCAAACTGGAAATATCGCTTGCAAAAGGTAAGCAAGACCACGATAAACGCCAAACAGAAAAAACCCGCGACTGGCAACGTGACAAACGCCGAATTATGAAAAATAGTTAGACCTTATTCCTTTTTTTTGAACCTTTTCAATAAAAACAGACTAATAATATAACCATTTATAGTTTAAAATAGATGGGTAGTCATTTATTACTACAATCTTTGGGGGCGACCTGGTTTCGACGTGGGTCACAAAACCGGAGGTGCATGCCGAGGTGCAAATTCCTCGTTAATCTGTTTGCAAAACTTATAGTTGCCAACGACGACAACTACGCTTTAGCTGCTTAATAACCAGCCTTAAAGCCTTCGGCCTGATGTGTGCTTATACGCTCAGATAACTGGAGTCATCTCATATAAGATCGCGCGGAAATATGTTCGGGATGGAAGCGTTAAAACTTAACCGGAATCGCTGTTAGACTGCCCCGCCTACCGGGTTGCTAGGAGTTAAATTTAATAGGTATGGATAAGCATGTAGAGCCGAGGGCGGAGGTCTTGCGGACGGGGGTTCGATTCCCCCCGCCTCCACCAAACCAACATTGCATTAAGTTGCATTTCATTGCAAAGCCACTGATTTCACTGGCTTTTTTTGTTAAAATCTATTGCATTAAAATACATTAACTAACATAAGATTGTATAATTTGACGGTATATTTGCCGGTAAGTTAAGGCACTCAAATGGAGTTACCGTCATATGCCGCTAACCGAAAGTGTAATCCGTAAAGCTGAATCAAAAGACAAACAGTACAAATTAACCGATGGTGAAGGAATGTACTTATTAGTTTCTGCCAAAGGAGGAAAATGGTGGCGTCTTGATTATCGAATACATGGAAAACGTAAAACACTCTCACTTGGTACTTACCCTGAAATAAAGCTTAAAAAAGCACGCGACCTTCATGGTGATGCACGTAAACTTATTGCAAAAGGTATAGATCCTAGCGTTCAACGCCGTATACAAAAAAGTCTCGGTAATGGGGATACTTTTGAGGCGATAGCTAGAGAATGGCATTCAAAATTTTCTTTAAATTGGTCAGATAGCCACAGCATTCGGATATTAAGACGTCTTAAAAATGATATCTTTCCCTGGCTAGGCTCACAGCCCATTAATACAATTTCTCCACCTGAATTATTAAGTGTTCTTCGCCGAATTGAAAACCGAGGTGCTATTGAAACAGCACATCGAGCTCATCAAAACTGCGGACAAATATTTCGATATGCGGTAGCAACAGGAAGAGCAGAAAGAGATCCTTCAGGAGATCTAAAAGGCACAATTCCTCCAGCCAAAGTTAAACATCATCCAAGCATAACCGACCCGAAAAAGATCGGAGCCCTACTTTCAGCAATGGATGACTATGAAGGTTCATTTGTAACTAAATGTGCACTAAAACTTGCCCCCATTTTCTTTGTCCGTCCTGGTGAACTTAGACATGCTGAATGGTCTGAGTTTGACTTTGATAATAATGAGTGGCGAATTCCAGCTGAAAAAATGAAAATGCGAGCGCCACATATTGTTCCATTGTCATCACAAGCTTTAGAAGTCCTAAAAGAGCTACACCCTTTAACAGGTAAAGGTGATTATCTATTTGGACTTCCCAGCATTTACTAGACGCCTAAAAGCCATATAATGTAACTCTATAAGAGGTGTTTATGAACAGCGGAAAACGATATACCGATGAATTTAAAATAGAAGCGATTAAGCAAGTAACCGAACGGGGATATTCTGTCGCCGATGTTGCTGAACGGCTAGGCACGACAACCCACAGTTTGTATGCT
>VAPK010397583.1_pt1 | contig 14810 bp, 15 predicted proteins | sample 3395031 | NCBI WGS metagenome assembly VAPK01 (sample SAMN08290443, study PRJNA428436) | hydrothermal vent metagenome | isolation source: Deep-sea hydrothermal vent chimney 1 | place: Pacific Ocean: Juan De Fuca Ridge
ATAGCCCCTTCCAGGGGCTTTCATCATACTACCCGCTCTGCGGGTGGTTGTTGATTCAGTCAACACAGTGGTGCCGGGGCTGATATATAATAATATTAATGCATATTAGCTCTATGCCATCAAAAATATGATATAAAGTTAAAAAAAGCTATTCCTTCTCCTCAATGCTGGAGAATATCGGGAGGAGGGGGTTCCACTCTAATCAATTTTTTTGTTCGATAGGGCAGCGGATCTAACGGGGTAGAAGTGTGATGATATATGTTGACACCAAAATATAAGCTTATGCGAAAATACAACTGCTGTTTTGCATTCAAGGTCAGGGATACTTTAAGAAGATATAGTTGAGTCGTTATATAATGATAAAAAAATCGGATATTAATGATGTTGATATAGCTGATTATTATGAAGTCAGGGTCGCCTCAATATGGAAAGGTGTAAGGCAAGAAAATGCAGCATTTTGGTGGTTATGTATTTATATTTTTTTTGAATATGTTAGGCCGCAGTCGGTCTATCCTGTTATAGATATCTTGCCGTGGACACAGCTTGCCATAATGATGGCGTGCATATCGGCATTGGTCGACCCTTCTGTCAAATGGGTTAGAAATCCAGAAAACGTCTGGCTGATTATGTTTTTTGTGATTACATTATTTTCCAGTTATTTCGCTTTTGAACCATTAGTATCATGGAGCAAACTACAAATAGTTCTTAATTGGGTAATAATATATTTTTTAATACTTACCATTATTAATACTGAAAAAAGGCTTGTTATTTTTATTCTCCTTTTTATTTTAGTAAATTTTAAAATGTCTCAGCATGGTTTTTTTAGCTTTGCAACACGTGGTTTTTCATTCGCAAGCTGGGGGGTAAAAGGTAGTCCTGGGTGGTTTTCAAATTCAGGCGAATTTGGTATTGCAATGACAATTTTTGTTCCATTATCAATAGCATTTATCTTGTCGCTAAAGACATATTGGGGAAAATTTAAAAAATTAGTATTTTATTTCATGCCCTTTACAGGTTTGATGACGATAGTTGCTACAAGCTCACGAGGGGCGCAGTTGGCGATAATTGTTGTAGGAATCTGGTTCTTGTTAAAAACTCGCCTGGGTCTTAAGTCTGTTATTGGGGTGATTCTTATTGGTTTTATGCTCTATTCAGTATTGCCGGATAAGCAGAAAGAAAGGTTTGAATCGATGGGGAAAGATGATACTTCAACTCAGAGATTAGAGTACTGGAAGTTTGGCCTGGATATCATGCAAGAGTACCCTGGGCTCGGTATTGGATATGGCAACTGGCTTGACTATTGCTGGTATATATACCCGAATGGGTTAGGGCGTGAGAATAAGTGTGAGCAGTCTCACAACAGTTTTATTGAGGTTGGTTCGGAATTGGGCCTTGTTGGGCTGCTTGTGTTTTTTATAATGCTTATGTACGTATTTATAATGAATGCGCGCACACGTAAATATGCAGAAAAATTTGATAATAAACTATTGTTGTATTTGGCGTATGGACTGGATGGAGGGTTAGTGGGATATTTAATTTCAGGATTTTTTATTGCGGCGTTTTTTTATCCGTTCTTCTGGATGCAAATGGCAATGACTTCGGCTCTATATCAGGTAACATTAAAAAAATGTGCTTCTTTTGAGCATCAGGAGTCCTGATAAGTATGGTTGGGTATTTGTGCGTGGATTGTGCTTGCAAGGTATTAATTTATACGTTATGCGATTATGGTTTCTAGCGGGGGGGGGGTACTAAATCATACTGTTTCCGGCAGTATGATTAGTTGAAGTAATTTGGCTTGGTATTTATTAATAAGATTTATTGTTTGACATTAAGATTAGGTGCTTTTGGTGATATGTATTTAGTACCAATAAAGCGATTACCGTGACTGTCAATTTTATTTGGTATTTCAGTAGTAACGATTACATCATCGATATATGCCGATTGGGTTTTTGGTGCATTTCCATTCCAATAGGTGAAAAAATAAATCAGATCAGATGTTGATGATGCTGTTCGTAAAGTGAAGCTTTTGGTGTCTTCAAATATTAACTTGCCGTTTTGCCAGACACGAAAAATACCATTGCCTGGAACGGATGAGAATTTGACATACATTTCCAATGCTTGCCAGACTCCTTTGGGTGTTTTAGTGCCTTGGTTTTCCCATATAGAGCGTGGATTGTTACTGTAAAATGTTGCGCTGGAAACTTCACTGCCAATAGATATTCCACCGCCAACATTTGATATCAGGATATCAAAATAGCCTTCATTGGCACCACTCGGTGAGGAGGTATGAATCCGCATCGTTTTAAGACCCAACCCGGTTGCGCTGTAGTCAAAGCCTACAGGAAAATAGACATACGCTCTAAACCATATTTGATCGCCCTCAGTTAATTTTGTTGGAAATTTATAAGTTCCACCCCAGTTAGACCAGCCGTCTGTTCCTGCATCGATTGAAAATTTGGCTGCTTTCTTGCTTTTGGTATTCTGGTATTCATTAGTAAAAACGGAGTATTTAAAAGCTCCGGTCATTGCATTTTTGCCAATGGCTTTTTCACCAATGGTTCCAAGTTCGAAGTTGGAGTTAATTGTCCAGGCATTTGTCAGAGCGGGGAAGCTGAATAATGCGGTTAAAATAAGGGTGACTGGAAATGATAAATTCATGTCTAAGGTGTCCATGTACATTTCTAATGAAGTTAGCGATATTATAGCAACTGTATTAATATATTGTGTTCGATAGGAATTATATTTATGAGAAGAACTTCACAAATGTATTAAATGTTAAGAAGGAAATATTTGGCGTATTTATACTCAATATATTTATATTGCAAGGTAAAACATTAAACACAAGGTTTAAACATGTGCAAGATTTAGATATTTCATTTATTATCCCCACTTATAATGAGGCTAAAAATATAGCTAATACTCTGAATAATATAATAAAATATACTCCATCAGAATTTAGGTATGAAATAATTGTTGCGGATAACGGCTCTCGAGATGATACGAGAGATATCGTGGAAGAATATAATATCAGCTTGGTTTTTAATGATTTGGTGACTGTCGGCGGGCTTCGCAACCTGGCGGTCAGGCGAGCAAAGGGTCATATATTGATCTTTATTGATGCTGATGTACTACTTACCGAAGAATGGAAAAAGCATATCCACAAGGCAGTTCAGTCGCTTAAGAGAGATCCTTTGCAAATTACAGGATCGAAATGTGGTATGCCCGACGATTCTGGATGGTTGGAGAACTTTTGGTTTAAACCTCTAATTGAAAGAAAAGTGAAATATATCAATAGTGGTCATCTTATAACGACTAGAGAATTATTTGACAGAATAAATGGTTTTGATGAGTCATTAGAAACCGGGGAGGATTATGCTTTCTCGCAAGCAGCCAAGGCATTAAATGCTAAAATAGTAAATAATCCTGAACTTCTGGTTTGGCATAAAGGCTATCCAAAAACATTAGGCCAATTTATGAAGCGGGAAATTTGGCATGGGGTGGGCGAGGGGAAGACGTTACGCACTATAAAAACATCAAATGTTGCCATGATTTCTATTTTGTTTGCGGGTTTACATGGAGTGTTCATGGTGGGTATTTTGGTCATGGGAAATTTGACAGTGAGTATTGGGGGGGGGGGCTTGATATATGGACTCTGCCTGTTTTCTGCAATTTATAAACATAGAGTTAAAACAATTCCCACCATGATGATTGTTAGTTTTTTGTACTATATCTATTTCGCATGTCGTTTTTTAGCCTGTGTACCTTTCCTGAATCTATGGTTAACGGCCAAGCATCATCGTTAGGTGTGGTTACAATTTCCTCCTTCCTGATTTAACTTAAATATAATGACAAAAAAAAAGAAAATATGGAATGTATATTTTATTCTTATATTACTTTTAGTGTTCTTCGAATTTACCATCCGTTTTTTTGGAACAACTCTCTCGGGTAATATAAAGCATATTTCTGAAATCCCGAATATTGCTCAGAAAATCTATAAGCAGAACATGGTAAATAACAGGAGTATATTATTTCTTGGTAATTCACTAATGGGTCATGCCCTTAACCTTGCACAGTTCCAAAAAAGAATCCCCGGAAAAACATCAGATTCTATTGTTTCTTATAAAGTTGTTCCTGATGGCACTTCTATCTGGGATTGGTATTGTATTGTTAAGAATAATTTTTCGAAACCAGAATATGCTCCCGATTTTCTTGTTGTTGGAATTGCATGGGAAAAAGAAAATCCTGTTCCAAGTCGACTTGCGGGGCACTTTTGTCGGGTTGTTGATTTGGGGGACTTAATTAATATGGGTATGAATTCAAGTTCAGATATACTGGAATACATGGTAGCAAATACCTCAATGCTTTATGTGTTGCGAGAACCAATACGGAAAAGATTGTTGGATATTATGGTTCCCGACTACAGGGAGGAAACACAAAAAATAAATGCTGCGATACAAAAAAAATCAGATAAAAAAAATACAGGTAGCCTGTATGAGAAAAGAAATAAAGTATTAACACATTTTATGAAATTATTATCAGTCACAAAGGTGAAGCCTATTTTTGTTGCAATGCCTGTTGCTAATCGATATGGGCTTAATAAGACGCTGGTCAAAACGATTTATGAAAATAATGGTGTCATTCTTGATTATCGGGATCTCGATGGCATTAAAAAAAATATGTATCTGGATCCTATACATCTGGATGAGCGGGGTAGTGTTATTTTTACAAAAAAAATAATAACAGATTTATCCAAGCTTGTTGGTAAAGCTGTTCAGTGAAAAAGATAAGGAAACATATTAAATATGTTTAATTTAATAGAATGTTATTCATACAGAGACAGAAATGCTTTTTAATAGTTTTATTTTCTGGATCTTCTTTCTTGTAGTTATTGTTGTTTACAGGATTGTCGATCATAGAGCGCAAAATAGATTGTTACTTGTGGCAAGTTATCTTTTTTATGGTTTTTGGGACTACAGATTTTTATCTTTAATATTTATATCCACTGTAGTGGATTTTTTTGCTTCTCGTAAAATTTCAGAAACGGATAATGTTGGCCGGAAAAAATTCTGGTTATATGTGTCAATTGTTTTTAATTTAGGTATGCTGGGATTTTTTAAGTATTGGAATTTTTTTACTGGAGAATTTTCGCAATTATTGGAAGTTATAGGGCTTAATAATTCGGTCCCCGTATTAAATGTTGTTCTACCGGTTGGTATATCTTTTTATACCTTTCAGACAATGAGTTATACGATTGATGTATACAGAGGAGATACAAAACCAACTAACAGATTTTTCGATTTCGCATTATATGTCTCATTTTTTCCACAGTTGGTGGCTGGACCAATCGAACGTTCACACCATTTACTCCCCCAGGTTCTCCTGAAGCGTTCAAGCAACAGTAACGATTTTAACGAAGGTTTTTACCATGTTCTTACGGGACTGTTTAAAAAAGTAGTTATTGCCGATAATATGGCGCCAATTGTCAATGCGGTATTTTCCAGGCCAATGTCTGAATTAACTGGTATGGAAGTATTGGTCGGGGTGTATGCTTTTGCATTCCAAATTTATGGGGATTTTTCCGGATACTCGTCTATCGCCAAAGGTATTGCGAAGTGGATGGGTTTTGACCTTATGTGGAATTTCAAAAATCCCTATTTTGCACATACGCCCAGTGATTTCTGGTGTCGATGGCATATTAGTTTATCATCATGGCTAAGGGATTATCTGTATATACCTCTGGGAGGAAGCCGAAAGGGTCTGGCAATCACCTTTCGCAATTTGATTGCAACAATGGGACTGGGGGGCTTGTGGCATGGGGCCGGGTGGACCTTCATTATGTGGGGCTTGTATCATGGTTTATTATTATTGGTATATCGCTTGTTTCAGGTTTTTAAACATAAGAAACCCGATAAGGAAGAACAGGGGTTCAATTTACGACGAATATTTAAAATTGTCATTTTTTTTCATTTGATTTGCATAAGCTGGTTATTATTTCGTGCTGAATCAATAGGACAAGCTTCGAATATGTTGTTGAAGATTTTTACTGATTTATCATTTACTGATTTTGTCGGCTATGGTTTGGTTTCAATTGCATTTTATATCATACCTCTTTTGATGCTTGAGTACTGGACAGAGCGTACTGGAAATTTACTGGTGTTATTGGATTCACGATTGATAGTCCAGGTGTTGGTTTATCTGTATTTCATCATGATGTTGATTATATTTCCCCCTCTTGTCAGTCAGGAGTTTATATATTTCCAATTTTAGTTCATTAAGTGCCCGAATTATTTATGCCGAATAAGTTTGTCATCCGACATGTTATGAAAACGGGGAATTATATTGATATCACACAAATATAAGTGCATATTTGTACATATTCCAAAAGTAGCGGGACAAAGTATAGAACGGGTTTTTCTTAAGTTGCATGATCTAACCTGGGAAACAAGAGGCTCGCTGCTTTTGTGCGAAAACAATGATCCTAAGAAAGGTCCGCCGAGGCTTGCACACCTGAAAGCAAGCGAGTATGTCAAATATGGATACTTGACGCAGGAAAAATACGATTCATATTTCAAATTTGCATTTGTTCGTAATCCTTGGGCAAGATTGATTTCTATGTACAAGTATTTGGGATATGCAGAACGGTTGTCTTTTAAAAATTTTCTTTTTGGCGAGTTTATAAAAGAAGAGTGGAATAAAAATAACTGGTTCGTTGGTCCGCAATCGGATTATATTTTTGATGATGAAGGAAACCAGATTGTAGATTATGTCGGAAGATTTGAAAGTCTACAAGAAGAATTTAATTCGGTATGTGAGAGGGCAAAACTGCCGTCGGTTGAATTGCCACATGTAAATCGGGCGGCAAATAAAAATAATACACATAAAGAAAAATTAAAAAAGATTATAAAAATAATCAGCCCGTTTCATCGACTGGTTGAACAATATGATCTTTATACAGAATATTACGATAAAGAATCAGAAAATTTTGTTGCGGATTTGTATGCGAATGATATAAAGGCATTTAACTATCGGTTTGGTGATTAAGGTAAATGTTAATAAAATCTAAAATTATCCGGATTGCTGTTTCATGAATGCCTTAATGATAATGTTTCATTGCGAAATGGATGCCGGCTATGCGATCGACAGCCTTCTCGATGTTTTTCTGGAGATGGCGGCTAAATTGGTACCTGAGACATGCAATATACATTTATCATTTACGAAGCTTGCAGCCAATAAAAGCGAAAAACAAATTAACAAGAATATAAAAATTATCGAGTTTGATCCGGCATTAGAGGATAAAAACAAATTTATTTTCATAAAAGAATATATAAAAGAAAATAATATAGATGTCATATTTGGATTTGATCAGCCTGTATCTAGGCATTCATATAGATACATGAGAGCAGGCGGGGTTAAGTTTTTTGTCTCTTATTGCGGGGCGCCAACCAGTAGTATAAATTCAGGGCTGAAAGTGGTTATTAAAAGGATTGAAGTCATGTTGAGGCGATACTCACCTGATCATTATATATATGAATCAAAGGCAATGGCTATGACTGCATACAACGGACGGGGCATACAAAAAAACAAAGTAAGTATCGTTTATCTTGGGGTGGATACTGATACTTATAAGCCATCAACGGATAAGACGTTTTATGCGCATCAACAATTTAATATTCCCAATGAAAGAAAAATAATATATTACTCAGGACATATGGAAAAAAGAAAAGGTGTAGATGTTTTAATAAAGGCGGCAAAATATCTGAGTGAACATGTTGGACGAACTGATTTTCATTTTTTAATATTAGGTAACAGGAGCGGGGAGGAAAAAAACTTTCTAAAACTGCTCGGCGAGAGTAAGGCAAAACACCATGTAACATTTGGTGGTTATAGAAAAGATATAAATAAGATATTACCATCCTGCTATCTCGGCGCAATTGCTTCAACTGGATGGGATTCATTTACAATGTCATCACTTGAAATTGCATCATGTGGTATACCATTGCTGGTATCGAATCTACAAGGTTTGGTAGAAACAATAGATGAAGGTAAAACAGGATTATTGTTTGATACAGGTGATTATGAACAGTTGGCCGGGCATATCCGTATACTGCTTGATGATGAAGAAAAAAGGAATCTGATGGGGGCAGAGGCCAGAAAACGCATTCTTTTATCCTTTTCCAAGCGCAGGCAGGTTGAAAATCTGGTTTGTTTAATGAATAAACTATCCTGTGGAACATAAATAATATCTATGTTTGGAACTTACAGGACATTTTTAGCTGTTTTAGTGGTTTTTCTTCATTTAGGAGGAATGCCGGTAATAGGAGGGTATGCTGTATTTGGATTTTATATATTAAGCGGTTATTTAATGACGCATATTATGAACATAAATTATGGTTATACTCGGAAAGGAATTGCAAAATACAGTTTAAATAGATTTCTCAGAATCTATCCTATTTACTGGCTGGCATCATTAATATCCGTATTTATCGCATTATGGTTTGGAGCGGATGTTACAAAAGCATATCATTCCGCTATTTATTTGCCGGAAAATTTGAAAGATATTTTAGGTAATATCTTTTTGTTTTTTCCGAATAGGGAAGAGCCTAGGTTAACCCCGCCTGCATGGGCATTGACTGTTGAAATATTTTATTACATTTGTATTGGAGTCGGTTTATCTAGAACAAGATTGCTGAGCACAGCATGGTTCTTTCTTGCTGTTATTTATACCTTTGCTGTAAATATGCTGGATCTTGATTGGGAATATAAATATTTTATTATTCCTGCGGCATCATTACCATTTTCTACAGGGGCTCTCATTTTCCATTATCGCCATAAATGTGAAGATTTAATTAAGATTGTATTTGGAAAAATATACATATATGCACCATATATGATATGTATCTCTATATTGCTTAATTGGAGTGTTGGCTACCATCTTGATACCTTACGCGGCATTAGTTTTTACATTAATTATGTGTTATGTGTTATGGCTCTGGTTTCTTTGTTGAATAGAGAGAATTTGCTATTTATAAGCAAAAAAACAGATAAGTTGATGGGTGATTTTAGTTATCCCATATACCTTATACACTACCAAGTGGGCTTTATCGTGATTGTAATTTTTAATTACTTCGGCTTTTCCATACAGCGTCCCGATCCTGTTCTGGCGATTGTTTCGCTACCGAGTATTTTTCTTGTTGCCTGGCTGCTAAGTAAATATATAGAAATTCCAATAGAGCTGGTAAGAAGTAAAATTAGAATAAAATAGAGTGTTAAATGCTGATATGTCTCAAACTAAAATTATCAAATGTATAAATTATCATATTAAAGAGACGGTAAGTGGGTTTAATTAATAATATCGGTCACTATTTCCTATACAGTAAAGGAATAATGGGGAAAATTACAAAAAGTTTCGTGTCGTACTATGAGGCAAATAGGGGGCCGGTCTACGCACAGATGCATTATAAAAAATCAATTGCCAGGGGACGATCAATAAAATTAGGGCTTCAGGAAGTTAAAAAAAAATGGCCGAACATTGATGTTTTATCAGAACATAAGCCAATATTTATTTTCTCTGCTGGCTGGCGTTCTGGATCTACATTAATGCAAAGACTAGTCATGTCAAAGGAATCTGTACTGATATGGGGTGAACCATATTCACATGCGAGAATGTTGTGGCATTTATCAGCAAGTATTTCTGCAATAACAGACGATTGGCCAGAAACCGATTGGTTTGTTGATCAGCATGATCTTAATAAACTAAATACTACGTTTGTGGCAAATTTGTATCCTGAAATACAGGAAATGAAAAAAGCCTGCCTTGCATATATCGAAACATTGCTTGAACAGCCGGCAAAAGAAAGAGGATTTAAACGATGGGGATTGAAAGATGTTCGTTTAACCATTGACGATGCTTTCTTTTTGAAATGGTTGTTTCCCAATGGGAAATTCATTTTTTTAACTCGAAATCCTTATGATGCTTATCGATCATATCGCTTAACACGTAGTTGGTATAATGAGTGGCCGGATGATCCTGTTTTTACAGCCAAAAGATTTGGTCGGCATTGGCGTTTGCTCGCTGATGGATATTTAAAAGATGTTGCTGAAATCGGAGGGATATTGGTACGTTATGAAGATTTATGTGCGGGCAAGGTGGATATTGTAGAATTAGAAAATTATCTTGAGCTTGAAATAGATCCAATGCTGCTCAATAAAAAGGTGGGAAGTCATCGTCATGATGATGACGGTGTTCCAAAATACGAGCTAAAGATGTTAAAAAATGAAGTAAGTGTGGTTGCGAAAAAGCTTGGTTATGAAAATTTGACACCCATTAAGCGCTCAGAAGAAAAGTGTTTCTGATTTATTTAACGTATTTATTGTGACAGTATAGATTTCATATGAAAACAATTCTTGTTTGTCATTCAGGTTCAAAATTAACGCGAATAGCATTTATGCGATGGTTGGCATCTTTTACTGATCTTGTCGGCGTTGTCGAGATACAGGAAAAAGGAGGGAGGGCCAAACAAAGAATACGAGCAGAAATTAAAAGAACAGGATTGTTGCGTTTTATTTTTGATGTTATACCGTATCGTATCTACAGTCATATCTTTGATAGAGCGATCGACAATATATGGGAACAAGATAAAATCAATGAAATTTGTAATATGTACCCTGAAGTATTTCCGGAAGTTCTGACTACCAATTCACCTAATTCAATTGAGACAAAAGATTTTATAAGTCGTCTAGCACCGGATATGGTGATTGCCAGATGTAAAACTTTAATAAAAAAGGAAATATTTGAGTTGCCTGAGGACGGAACATTCGTATTGCATCCCGGTATGTGCCCAGAGTATCGTAATGCCTATGGTTGCTTCTGGGCATTGGCAAATAATGAACCAGGGAAAGTCGCAATGACGTTGCTGAAAATAGACGCTGGGGTGGATACAGGCCCTGTTTTTGGTTATTACACTTATGCATTCGACGCTGTGAAAGAGACACCTGCGATTATTCATAACAGGGTTGTATATGATAATCTTGAGGCATTAAGAAAGAAAATACTTGAAATCCATAATGGACATGCGGAGACAATAGATACGAGTGATCGAGAATCACATGTATGGGGGCAGCCATGGTTAAGTAGATATTTGCGTCTGAAGCTGGGCAAGGCGAGAAAATGAAAAATAGGGCTATAACAGTTGCATACCATGATGTTGTCACTGGTGATAATCCTGATTCGTCTGGATTTAGTGGGGCTAATTCAGCAGCGTATACATTAACCGTAGATCAATTCAACAGGCACTTGCAAGCAATAAAGTTAGCAAGTAAAGGAGAAATTATTACTGCATATGAACTAAATAAAAAGATATATTCTTTTCCGCCGGTATTGCTTTCTTTTGATGATGGTGGCGTAGGTGCTTATGAAAATATTGCACCAATGTTAGAATCATATGGTTGGCGGGGTTGTTTCTTTATTGTAACTGATAAAATTGGTGAGCCAACATTTGTCAGCAGGGAGCAAATAAAGGAGCTTTATCAACGGGGGCATGCAATCGGGAGTCATAGCTGTTCTCATCCGCGTAATATGGCAATATTAAACGAAAAAGAAATGTTAGACGAATGGAGTCGTAGTTTACAGGTGTTATCGGAGATAGTTGGTGAAGAAATTAATATGGCATCAATACCCAGTGGTTTTTTTTCACAGAAAATAGCTGCGACAGCGGGAAAAAGCGGTGTAAAAACATTATTTACTTCAGAGCCTATTCAGTCTATATCAAGCTGTGGGGATTGTCGGATTATTGGAAGATTTCCGGTTAAGCGCAGCATGAGTGAAGATATTCCCATTGGCTATGTTACCGGAAATATAAATTTAAGACTAAGAGTATATCTGTACTGGAATTTAAAAAAGACGGCTAAAAGATATATGGGGCTGGTTTATCCGTGGATAAGAAACAAGTATTTATCTATAAAAATGTAAATAATTAAAATTTATATTTTTATAGATAAATACTTTTCAGGTTAACTATTAGCAATAGATGATATTTAAGTTGTAGATTTATTGCCATGTAGAAAAGAACCCATCAAATTATTAGGGTGTATAGATTCGTATTATGGTTGTTCGGTGCATAATAATAGAAAGTTAGATAAAAATTTTGTTTCGTAATGTTTTGAGTTTTTGCCAGATCCATTTTTTTTCATCCTTAGTAAGAATAGGAAGAACTAAAAATAACAGAATAAAAAACAAAATAAGTAATGAGCGCAAAGTTATCGAAAGTAATAAGTTATCTGGTATATATAATGACAGTGAAAAAACGAGTATAGCCGGCAGAGCAATAGTTAGAATTTTTTTCCAAGGAAGCTTCATGTCATATGTTATTTTTGCATGATGATTAATCCAGAAAAATCTTGTGAAAAACCCAATAACTGTTGCCCATGCGGCTCCAAATATACCAAATTTTGGTATTAATAAAAAATAGGCGGCAGTAATAATTATGGTCGCAATTATTTCAGCATGAGCGATCTTGATGGTTCTCTCTGAAAGCAAGATCCCAAAGTTGCAAAATTGTGTCCATGATTGCAGAATGTATGCAAGAATAATTATTGGTACTATTTTGTAGGCATCATGAAATGATGGTGCTGACATAATTATTAGTAAATCTTTAGAGAAAATAGATATACATAATCCCAGAAATATCAATATTGAATTTATATAGATAAATATTCGTTGATATTGAAGTATGGCATTATTGTTTTTATATATGTTATATTTTTCAGTATCCCACATTCTTTCAAAAGGTGTCCATGCAAGGAGGGTAAATATAAATCCAAATTTATACCCCAAAGCATAAAGGCCAACTTGTTCAAGGTTGGAATACATGCTGAGAATATAGCGATCGCCAAAAGTTAGATAAAAAGAGCCAATTGTTGCCACTTTTAAAGGAAGGCTGAAATTAAATAATTTCTTGCATGTTTTGATTGATGCAGACAGGCCGACAATCCGAAGTGAATATGTGGCTAATATTGATGAGATCACCATACTGGATATGACCGCACTGTAAATAACGCCCTGAACATGAAATTCTTTATAGACGACAAAATAGATATTAAGTGAAAGTTGTAGTGCAAGCTTGGTAATATTAAATGTGAAAAACAACCAAGGTTTTTGTTGGGCGCGTATATGTGCAAGAGGTATCTCAATTAATGGCATTAGGAGCATTGTTATTGCAAATAATGCAATCATTGTTTGGTAGTCTGAATTTGAAAAAATCAATAATGATAATTTGCCTGAAAAAATAATAATAAAAAATGCACCCAAAGCGTTTAATGAGAACCCGAGAAACAGGGAAGAGGATATAATGCTATTTTTTTCTTGGGCAGTATTTGCAGTGCAATAAAATCTGAATATGGCTTGCCCAACCCGCGCTCCAAATACAATGGTGGAAAAATCAATAAGCATAGAAAGAAGTTCGACCACACCATAGTCGGCAGGGGTCAGATAGCGAGTATAAATGGGTAACATTATCAGGCTGATGCTTCGCCTAAGAATATCGGAAAGCATGTATATTCCGGCATGGCTGACTTGTTTTTTATTAATAATGCCCATAATAGTTTGTTAATAACTAAAGTATGAAGATATAAGAAGGTTTGGGACTATAAAAATTGCCTGCCAAGTATGGTACATAATAACAGCCAATTAAATAATTAGAATAGCTTTTTAGAATGTAGTTGCTGTACATGTGGCATAGTCCTGCACTTTATCAAGGCAAGATTCTATTTTTCATATACCTATCAAAGAAAATTGAACAGCCAGGCAAAAAGTTGATCAAATATGAATTTTCAGATTACTTTCAGTCACTTGATAAGCTGTGTTCGCAGGCAAACGAAAGAGATAACCACTTATTTTTACTCATTAAAATTGTAGAATGGCCATATTTTTCAAGTCTGGCGAGAATGTTCCTGTTGGGTCAATTTTGGTGGTTTCTAGTTATGAATATTGGCTGTATACATACTTGGTTATTTCGAACAGACGTTATTATTTCAGATTATAGAGTACCAAAGATATCGTCACAGAATATTTTATCGGCACGATTATCGATGCCGTGCTGAGTTCTTTCCTGGGTAGGAGCCAATGTGCGTACGACACTGGTAGGTGGCTTGTTTGGAGTTTATATTGGCAATGAAGTGGACAAAACCAATGCTCAGGAACTGAGTATCGATCTTGATGAAGGCAAACATGTGGTTGCGATTGCTGGATAGAATAAATTTTCTATTGGCCGTAAGTCAGAATCACTTTAAATGGTGCGCGGGGCCGTATCTGTGGAATACAATTGAGCATATTTTAAAGTGTAATCGTTATGTCGCGTATGGTTTATCTAAGGAACGGTCAGCAATCCTGTTATGCTTCAGTAGGCCGCAAAATAGAATGCACTGGTAGTGGACAGGATGAAGAGTTTAAACGCAGATGTGCCTTGCCATCGCCTTGTTTTAAAACAGACTGGGCCTGGGCGCTCTATCTGAATAAAGGTGCTGTTGCCGTGTTCCTGCATTCGGATTGCATACGGGAAGTGCCGAATAAGACAGGCCGAGGGATAAGTCGCCTATATTGATCTGATAGCAAATTGGTCACGAAACCTTCATAAAGTTGGCCGAATCCTCATGCTAGACTCGCGCCTCATTATTTTCAACGAAGGTCCCCCCAGCATGTGTTTCAAGTCTGTCGTCCATACCATGGTCTTGACTGCGGTCGCGTTTTGTTTTTTTCTAGTTCATCAGCCCATCGCTAAGGCGGGGGAAATCACGGTTTATACCTCTCTGGAAGA
>VAPK010512089.1_pt1 | contig 14809 bp, 22 predicted proteins | sample 3395031 | NCBI WGS metagenome assembly VAPK01 (sample SAMN08290443, study PRJNA428436) | hydrothermal vent metagenome | isolation source: Deep-sea hydrothermal vent chimney 1 | place: Pacific Ocean: Juan De Fuca Ridge
AAATGATAAATCCGGACTGGCATTTAAAATACTTTCTTCATTTTCAAAAACCACAATATAATCTTCAGACTTTAAGCACTCAAGCGGAGTGTCATCAAAAGCCTTTAATATGGCTTCTGGAATAGAACATTCAACGGATGATTGAGATGGGAAGTCCATTTCTAACTCATCATTATTTTGTTTAACTCGCAATATACCACTTTTAGATTCAAATGATATTTCATTGTCTTTGTATCCTAATTTATTAAATAGGACATACGCACTCGCCAGTGTAGCGTGCCCACATAAATCAATTTCACACACAGGTGAAAACCATCGAATATGGTAAGCATTTTTAGTTTTAATAAAATAAGCCGTTTCGGACAAATTGTTTTCCGCAGCAATAGCTTGCATCAACTCGTCTGGCAACCACTCATCCAGAGGACATACAGCGGCAGGGTTGCCTTCAAAAGGTTTATTAGCAAAGGCATCAACCTGGTAAAGTGATAATTTCATCGCGATCAGTATTAATCAGCTTATTTGAAAGCTGATAAATCGAACTTGGTTTCAGACAAAACTTCCTGAGTCTGAAGTTTTTTTTGCCCTGCTGCTACAGCCATTACCTTGGCAATCACCTCGGAAATTTCACCTTTCTTAATTCCTGCTTCCTTTGTTTTTATAAGATAATATTTCGTACAGGGCTGACAATTCATCGCAATAGCAGCAGATAAACCAACAAGTAATTCGGTTTTATTATCTAAAAATTTATTATTATGTGTTGAGTTGTAAAACTCTTCATAGCGTTTGTTCTGTTCTTCCGTAAGCATATATATTTTCCTTATTATAATCCAAAAAAACGTTCAAATATTTATCCCACAAACATGCTCAATATACCCAGTATCGCGACCGCTGCAAATAAAGGTATGTAACATTTTAAATGACTTTTCATCCCAACCTGTCACTTCCATTTGTATTGTGTACTTTTTAAATACCTTTAAAGCCTTTTTATATTTCATTGTGTGTTCAGATATATCCGGGATCCATTTTTCTTTTAACATTGTTTAGACCAAACCCGTTCTAATAAACATATCAACCCTTGTTAAATCACACACTGTTAAATACCTTCCATTATTCATATGCAAATTAATATCAATATCATTAGGCAGGACTCTTAAGCATAAAGAATTTTTGGGGTTTTCAATGAAGAGTCTGGGCTTAAAAAATGAGCCCACTAATAAAGCCATCATTCTAAGTATTAAATTCATATCAATACCCTTATTGTTTCACCATACCTTTTATCCAGGAAGCCAGTTTTGTTGTAAGACTATAATTTTGATCTTCTTGTCTCTCTGCCAATTTTAGCAGTTTTCCTCTGACACTTTCCTGCCCATCATTCTCTTCCAAAAAATCAACAGCATCATTTTTTTCATCAATAGTGCCAGGCAAACCCTCTGGAAAAGTAAGCTTTAATGCCTCTATACATATTTCATATGATTCATCCAGACCAACAATTTTTAATGCATCAGGTGTTTCTTTTAACTCGACTGGATCTGACCACCTGAACCACTGAATGAAATCCAGTCCACTATTTATTTCCGAATTATAACTTTCGATAAGGTAAACAACTTTTTCTAATTCTGTTAATTCCGAAATATTCTCTATTTCGAGTAAATCTGAGTAAATTAAATCTACAGTTTCAAGATCTTCTTCTGAAATATATTTTTCTTCCGCCATTATATTCTCCAGCAAACCATTAATTATTGTTATCAGGCATTTCCATTATTTAGAACTATTAGCAACTTTTCCCTCTGGATTGCATCGCCGCTGTACCTAACGCCAGAGCTAATTGAAAATAAAATTCTGCTAATTCTTTTTGTTTCCCTTCAATTACTATCCAGGCTAATTTGATTCAGGATTAAGTATTTTAAACTTTGCAGCCGCCTGCACAAACTTTAATAAACAACCGTAATTAAACCAACTCTAATCTGCAGAAACAGTATCAAACAATTCATTATAATTATAATATTTATCGTGTACCCACATTCGGATTAAATAATCATCAAAGTCTTTACTTTTCATTACACCAGATCATGTAGTGTAAATTATTTTTTCTTTTTTATTTATTGTATTTGTAATCGCCATTCGTTTAAAAACATGCATTTATAAAGGATAAAAATAATATGCCATTAAGCATATATCCTGTTTTTTCAATCATGCTTTATATAAATAACATATTCATTATTACTTATACACCGCAATTTACTTGCCCTGTTTTTGACACAAAACGTGAACATAGCGCGCTAATGAACAGTAAGGTTCAATACGGGAAAAACGTTTTTCCAGTTCAAATAATTGTTCTTCATTTATTTGTTTACGTCTTTCCCGACTAATACCATCATAAAACACGCGTACGCCACTCTTTAGTACAGTATTTAATTTAAAGTTATTTAGCCATTGATATACATCCTGAGGATCTTGTGGATTGGTTGGCGTTAAGGATTTACCTTCACCAGACAAGGAATTATTCAGAATATTATCAAAATTACCATTGGTAAGATTTTGATAGATCAAACCGCTACGACTATAGAACATCAGGGATAAATAACCACCGGGTTTAATAAATGTCAATAATTGCCTTAATGTTTCTTCAGGTTCTGCCAGCCACTCCAGCACAGCATGAAATAACACAATGTCATACTGAGTTTCGATATGTTCCGATAATTCCTGCACCGGGGAATGAATAAAGTGAACGCCCTGTTCGAGTTTATGCTCAGCAAACAAGGCTTGTGCATCCTGTAACATTTTAATGGATAAATCACATAAAGTGAGTTGGTGATTTTTCTGAGCCAGCTGTAAGGCAAAGTTACCCTGTCCTGCTCCAGCATCCAAAATAGATAAACCGCCACTTTCAATCGCCGGGATCTGTTCGATTAAATCACGCCATAAGACATTTAACCTTATCTGGCCTTTAGGCGTGTTATATATATTTTTTCGAAAACGTTCAGATAAGTTATCGAAATTTTGATCAACTTTAGTCTTCATAGCAGAAACACAATCTAATGAAATTAAAATACATAGTATACGGTGAATTATTTTATATATAATGAAAATATGAGTCTTAATACTACAAAAATAAAACAACACCAGACATCACTCAAAAAATGTAAGCAATGTCCGGATATGTTTGGCCCTCCGGTGGCCGGTAACCCGATCATTTCACCTATTATGCTGATTGGTCAGGCTCCGGGGGACAAGGAAATTCTTATCCCAAAGCCCTTTGCATGGACGGCAGGTAAAACATTATTTAAATGGTTTAATCAAATTGGCGTTTCTGAAGAAGAATTCAGAAACTTGATTTATATGACGGCAGTATGCCGTTGCTTCCCCGGTAAGAAACCTCGAGGGGGCGATCGGGTACCCAACCTGACCGAGATTAAAACATGCTCTCATTGGTTAAATGCTGAGCTTGAATTGCTACAACCCAAATTAGTGATACCAGTCGGTAAACTGGCAATTAGCCAGTACCTTGATGTCAAAAAATTAACCGATGTTATCGGACAAGTTCACCCGGTTAAGTTAAATGGTTTACAGCTTGATATGATTCCCTTACCCCACCCATCGGGGGCTTCTACCTGGCACATTACTGAACCCGGTAAAAGCCTGTTACAAGATGCATTGAAGCTAATTGAAAATCATCCCGTCTGGAAACAACATACAGACTGATAGTTATCCATTTTTTAAACTTGTTATGGATGACAAGCTATATGGTTCAAACCTGACGTTCGTTTTAGATCAAACATCAGGTTCATGTTTTCAACTCCAACTTGCGCACCACCTTTACCCAGGTTATCCAGAACACTAAAAACCACAATACGATTTCTTTTTTCATCAATATCCAGACCTATATAACAATGGTTAGTCCCGGCAACGGTACTCACCCATGGATAAGGTTTGTATTGCCAGGCACTATTTTGTTCTTTAACAAGATCATAAATTGATACAAAAGGATGCGCTTGATAGTAGTCCTGATATAGCTCAAGTAAAGCTTCTCTTGATATATCTTTTAAATTAAACGCATGGCATATATTCAGGATACCCCGAGTGATCGGTACGTAAACAGGGGTAAAATGCACCTGTACAACATCATCAATTAACGCAGATAATTCCTGTTCCATCTCATAACTATGGCGATGATCAACCACATTATAAGGCACAAGATTATTTCCTATTTCAGGGTGATGTGCTGCACGTGAGAGTTCTGCACCCATTCCCGCTGTACCGGATAAACCATTCACCAGCAGTGAGTTTTTCTCAACCAGCTGTTCTTTTATAAGCGGTGTCAGACCTAGAATCGCAGCTGAAGAAAAACAACCAGGATTGGCTATTAATCGTGCCTGTTTGATCTCATCAAGATAAAGTTCTGAAATACCATACACTGCTTCTTCAGCTAACGACCATTGCTGGTGTGGCTGTTCGTAAACATTTTCCCATATCGATTTTGTCTTCAAACGAAAAGCCGCACCAAGATCAATCACCCGGCAGCCCATAGACAATAGTTTAGGCGCCATCTCTAACGAAGCCGTGGTAGGTAGTGCCATAAACACAACATCACATGCCGATATATCATCTGGATGAATCAGTGTAATACCCATGCCAAACAAGTTAGGATGATAGTCTTCAATATTCCCAGGTGTTCGACTCGTAACCCAGGCTAACTCAACCTGTGTGTGATTCAACAGCACACGGATTACCTCACCTCCCATATAACCTGTCGCCCCTAATACACCTGCCTTAATCATGACTCTGGCCTCTTTTAAGAAGAAGCATTCTCTTCTGTACTATCTCTAATTTTCTCTTTAAACAATGCTTGAAGTTTCTGAAACATCAAACCCGGACAAGGTGGTAATTGACGACCATCAATCTCGGTTACATAAACCAGCTCCATTGCAGTGCCTGTCAAAAAACATTCATCCGCGGTATAAAGATCATAAGGTGATAATGTTTTTTCACCACAGCCAAAACCATGTTCATTGGCTATTTCAAAAATAAGTTCACGCGTTATTCCTTCTAGCGCTCCATCAGTAACAGGGGGGGTTAGTAATTTCTTATTGCTGACAATAAAAATATTATCCGTTGAGCCTTCGGTGACATGACCTTGTGCATTTAACAGGATGGCTTCATCAGCATGAGCATGGCTCGCTTCCATTCTGGCAAGAATATGATTCAGATAATTTAACGACTTAATACGTGGGTCTAACCCATCAGGGGATAAACGCCGAGTTGAAGCAATGATCAATTTTGCACCATTCTTCTGAACATCATCACTAACAAAACTAAGCTGATCGGCAATAATAAAAGCAGTGGCTTCTTTGCATAAGGCAGGGTTAATACCTAAAGATCCTTTGCCGCGAGTAACAACAAGACGTAAGTAACCATCAACACCGTTATAATCCTGAATAACTTCATTGATGGCTATTTCCAGCTCTGCTTTTGAATACGGAATATCTAAACCAATAGCCAGGGCAGAATAAAATAAACGCTGCAAATGCTTTTGCAGACGAAAGGCCTGCTGATTATAAAAGCGGACACCTTCAAATACACCATCTCCATATAACAACCCATGATCAAAAACTGAAACTTTTGCCTCATCTTCATTCACTAACTTTCCATCTAACCAGCAAACAGACATTTTTGTATACCTCTATTTAATTCAGGCTATAACGTTAACTAAAAACTGGCATACATAACAGATACAGACTATGATTAAATTGACCAGTACAGATGATAAATACTATGAAACACACACGTGATAATTATTTATATGAACAGCTTGCCAACGACCTGACCCGGGCCATTCACAAAGGTGAATACGCCGTTGATGAGCGTCTTCCTTCATTGCGCTATCTCAGTGAGCAATATGAAGTTAGTATGGCAACCGCAATACAGGCCTATCAACAGCTTGAACATAATGGCCTTATTTGGTCTCGCCCGAAATCCGGCTACTTTGTTAGTCAATGGATAAGCGATCAACTTGAAGTACCCGTTATTTCTCAACCTAAATTAAATCCAACTGAGGTAAATGTAGGTCACCTTGCAATGTCATTGATTACTGAGTCCCGTCAATCCGGACTGATTAAACTCGGTGCAGCCGTTCCTGAGCCTGATTTATTACCTTTGGCAAGTTTGTCACGCACCCTGGCGGGTATTGCTCGACGTAAACATCGTGCAGCCGCAAGTTATGAAAATGCGCAAGGGAACATTGATCTACGAAAACAGATCGTACACCTGATGCGTGAATGTGGTGTACGCTGTACTGCCGATGACATCATTATTACCAATGGTTGTCTGGAAGCTTTAGGTTTAGCGTTACGTGGTGTTGCTAAAAGCGGGGATACCATTGCAATTGAATCACCCACTTACTTTGGCATATTACAGGTTATTGAATCGCTCGGCATGAAAGCTCTTGAAATATCAACACATGCAAACACAGGCATCGAACCAGAAGCACTCAAACAGGCCATTAAGAAACGTAAAATTGCCGCGTGTATATTAATGCCCACGTTTAATAATCCTTTAGGATCAACCATGCCTGAAGAAAACATAAAACAAGTCGTTGAACTTTTAAATAAACATCATATCCCCCTGATTGAAGATGATGTTTATGGCGCATTGAGTTATGAACCACGCCGCCCTAAAGCTGCTAAAGCATATGACAAAAGCGGTAATGTACTTTATTGCTCTTCATTTTCAAAAACAGTTGCACCCGGCTTGCGCATTGGTTGGATACTTGCCGGGCAATATCAGCAACAAACCATATATCAAAAATTTCTTGATAACATTAGTACATCAATACATCCACAGTTAACCCTGGCAGAATTTTTATCTAAAGGTGGTTATCGACGTTGCATAAGACATTCGGCACGTATTTATCGCCAACGAATGGAACAGTTACGACGCTGGGTGTCCGAAGCTTTTCCTCAGGAAACACGTATTACTAATCCTGCAGGTGGATTTTTACTCTGGGTAGAATTACCAAAAAAACAGGATGCCTTAGCGTTATACCGTAAAGCGATGGCTAAGAAAATAGCAATCACACCAGGAATACTTTTTTCTGCGCAAGGCCAGTATAAAAACCATATCAGACTAAGTTGTGGCGCTGTTGAAGGCGAGCAAGCACGAAAGGCTATTAATGTGCTCTCAACATTGCTATAAATTTTATCTTTAAGATATTTCATCCTCCCCATCCTGAATCATAATTTTATTTCCCTGAAATGACTCAAATAATTCCAAATGTGATTTTAAAGAAAATTCATCTTCACGACTATCATAATCCTTTACCCAATCGATAAGCATATTCAGATTTTTATCCTGATCTTCTTTAGAGTCGTATTTATGTGGCTCCCATGGTCGGCTTCGACAATGCTCTATACAGACTTCAGTTGCCGGATTTAAAAATATTAATTCACTGGCATGTTTAGATACGTACTCAAGTAAATCAACATAACAACCTTCTATAACCCAGTTTGAAGCCTCTGATAAAAAGGTATCGATATCATTTATACTTTCTGCTAACGGTTTACGAGTTGGAATACTCGACTCTGACCAGGCCAAAGTGTCTAAATCCAGGTGTTTAAGATTAAATTTCTGTTGCAGTTTTTTCGCTAAAGTTGATTTACCTGCACCTGAATTTCCAAAAATGATGATTTTCTTCATTGATATCCTGTTAAGTACTTTGTAATTATATGTCTAATCTGCATTTTGCAAAATACTATTATGCAGCGTGCAATTAAATATTTATAGTTCAATCAATTTAGCTAAACATGGAATAAAAGTCCTGATTTGTAGTCTTACCTATAATGATGGTGAAACTATTTTAGTGGAGAAAAAAATGAACAAGATATTTTTATTTACACTTACTATTTTTATTTTAACAAATACTGCATTTGCTAGCACTCGTTATAACACGGTTAAAACAGATCAAATACAGGTCAACAAATGGAACAACTTCGTCACTGAATTATATCAATTACATCTTAACCTTATCAAGCGAGCTCCTGTAAAAACGAGTGAACTAAGCGGAGGTTATGGGTGAGGTTTTGCAAACAAAACATTTTATCGAGAAATATCTTATTTTAATAAAAACACCAATCAACTAATTAGCAAAATTCAATGGGAAACCGATCAACCAGATAAAATACATACGATTGAAGTTTATCTATATGATAAACAAGGTCGTGTAAAAACTGATTTTTATGCTCGCTACCTTCCCTATGCACGAAATGCTCCTGTACAAACACTTATTAACTTACATAATTACAGTGATAACTTACATGCTTTTCGACAATTTGATGCCAATGGTGAATTAATTTATGAGACATGTCGTGGTAAATTATTTAATGAAACAATCAACTTACATCTTGATAATGAAGAGATTTTTGATTTCAGAAATGAAAACTCTGATGAAATGCTTAACGAGGCATATTCGTCCTGCTTCCTAAATGTCTCTCAAACTGCAGTTAATTACCTTCATCCCAATCGATTTATTACAGGTAAAAATAAAATCAATAAAACAGACTTATCTATTAATTCCCATGTAAGTTCTTTTACAAAAAAAATAAAACAACAATCTGAAAATCCCGCACTTTATGTTCAACGTGGTGAATTATATTTTCAATTGCATGAGTTCGAGAAAGCTATCGAAGATTTCAATATGTCTCTGCAATTGGATAATTCCTTTTATAAAGCATATTTTTGGCGAGGTATGGCATTAGCACGGAATGGGCAAATTGAAGAAGGGATTAACGACTTAACAAAATATATAAAACACAACCCGGGGGATTCACGAGCTTATACTAAACGTGGGGTGCGCTATATCTGGGCAGGAAAACTTAATAAAGCACAAAAAGACCTTCTTGCGGCCATTAAGTTAGATAATAAAAATTCTGAAGCTCATGACGACCTTGGTGTTATATACGCCCAGCAAAAGAAATTTGATGCAGCTCTTAAGCATTTCAGTTTCGCTATTCAATATGATCCTACCTATCAAAAAGCCTATCATAATCAGGCTATGACTTATATTTTAACTAATGCTCCACAGCAGGCTCTTTTAGCCACTAATAAGTCTCTGCTACTCGATAGTAACTCTCGCAATTCATTAATGCTTAAAAGTGAAATATTGATTGCTTTAGGAAAGCATAAAGAAGCTGAAACAGTGATAAAAAAAGCAGAATTTTTACCGGAAGGTAACTGGTCAGAGCGTTTAAATATAAAATAAAAAATCGGGGCTAAATTTTATCTCTAGCCCCGTTTTCTTATTTAGAAAATATTATTCCATTTTCATTTTTATCACATCATGTTTTTCAAGCGTCCATTGGTGCATAGACCCTTCATACATTTTAACATTTTTGTTACCCATTAGTTCACTCAGAACAAACCAGCTGCCGGTTGCTAAATGCCCACTATTGCAATATGTAACCGCTTGTTTATCTATTTTTATTTTTTCAACAACAGAACCTGTCATTAATCTCAGTCCTGCTTACTTAAAGGAGAATTATATTAATAAGATAGCATAAATATTAAAGTAAAATTACACTGATTTAATCAACTTTAATTTTTCACTTCGAGTAAGTTTTTTAATTGCAAATTCACGTTTTGTCGCTGCACTGCGATTTATCTGTATTTCCTGATAAACACATTTTACAGGCCGGCGGGCACGGGTATATTTTGCGCCTTCTTGTCCATTATTATGTTGTTCTAAACGTTTTTCGAGATTATTGGTTATACCGGTATAAAGTGTTTTGTCCTTACACTCTAATATATACACTAGCCAGTCTGCTTTATCATTAGATGCAGTCACTCCGATTGAAAACCCAGGTTTAAGGTGTCAAACCCTTTACGCAATTGCGATATACGATTTTGTAATGCTTCAGCCGTATAGGCTTTAGCGGGAAAAGCTCCCCACACAGGTGCAGGCCAGGCAATATCATTCTTATAGCGCACAATATGGTGAATATGTAACTGAGCAACAACATTACCCAAATTTGCAACATTCATTTTATCGGCATTAAATTCTTTTTTAAGAAAAATGAGCAAGGTATTTGATTCAAGCTGAAGTTGAAGTTGATCTTCTTTCGAGAGGTCAAATATTTCAACTTTATTTTCACGATCCGGAACCAATACACACCAGGGATAATTTTCATCACACATCAACAACACATGACACAGTTTAAATTTGCCAATAACTTCACAATCATTTAATAAACGAGGATCAAACGTTATCATTTTATGAGTCCAGCTTTTGTTCTGTTTCCTGAACAAGAACAAAGGGTGCAACTACTACCGTCCATAAACTGGCAGATGCTTCGTGCCATTTTTTAGCATCATCAATATCTGCAGCACTGACTTGTTCATTATCAATCCATTTTTTCAGCGTGTCTTTATCGTCACGACTCATGACAATGGCGACATCTATAATGTCAGTTCCTTTCACCACTTTAAAAAGAACACCTCGTGCAAAATGTTTTTCAAGTTCAGACCAGGGTAGCTTACTGGTTTCACCATGCAAGTGAGCACGTAACTCTTCATCTGTTTGTAATGATGCGTCATTCATAAATTCGAACCTGTAAAATTATTTTGTTGTAACCCAGTTTATTAAATGTTCGGGTAACTGTTTGTAATGAATATGTTCTTCAGAAATAACTTTTCCTTCTATAGATATTCCCGCCTCAGAGACACTTTCTTTTCTGCCTGTTATTAATGGATGCCATTCGGGTAAAGGTTTACCCAGTTGCAATAACCGATATGCGCAGGTTGAAGGCATCACTTCCAGTGCGGCCTTGTTTTCTACGCTCAATATCATACAGTCTGGCATACTGACTTTACGATTTTCATAATCAGAACAACTGCATTTATCTATATCCAGTAATTTACAGGTTACGTTGGTAAAGTAAACTTCACCAGTATCTTCATCTTCCAGTTTATTCAGACAACAGCGGCCACAACCATCACACAAGGATTCCCATTCTTCCTGTGTCATTTCAGCTAATGACTTTACTTCCCAGAATTTTAATGACATTTAAGCTTAAACCTTTTCCGCAAGACTGGCACATTTTATACAAAGTAATGCTGACGGGTCTACCTCAAGCCGGGCAACAGAAATTAACTCATCACATTCTAAACAATAACCATAATCACCCGATTCAATTCTTGAGAGTGCCGATGAAATTCTGCGAAGACCTTCTTCATGACGTGACTTCGTTTCCTGAGTCATCGCCTGGCCTTGTAATGCATCCATTCTGGATAAACGGCCCACTTTACTTTGATCTAACTCAACTGTTTTAGACGATTCAGTTTCACGTTCAATCGCCACCGTTAATATCTTTCGGTTTTCTATTAACGCATTTCGAAATTCCTGAATTTGTTCTGTAGATAATTTATTCATAATATTTCAAATCTGTTTATCAAGCATTAAGCCATTCGATTAAATAATAAATATATTGTCCTTCCGAAGATTTTGATGGACCAAGAACACGTGCAGCAAATTGCTTTTGTTCTGCATCAGCAAGTTCTACCGCATCTTCTTTTGATGCCACCACTTCGACACAATCTTTGGGGAAACGATTACGACTTCTTTTAGGAACATATACAACCGCGTAATGTTCTTCAGAGACTTTAGTGTAGGGATCAGGAGGAACAAAACCACGCATATTTCTAACCTGCGTTAACCTGATTTTTCACAAACAATAATTTACCACCACAATCTTTACATAAATAATGGCCTGCTCCACGAAGAATTTTATTATGTCGGCGGCTGGTTAGTTCGTAATTCTGACACCCGCAGTGATAGACAAATTTCTGATAATTCCGAACAGGCAGACCACTTAAATCATAGTTAGCAGTACGATTTGCTGCCACACCAAAAACCTGCATCACCGATTCCCATTCATTGCCATGTGGTCTGATTTTTTTCAAGCCATACAATACATCCGTCACATAATGCGCAACTTCATGAGGGATAGTTTCCTTAAAATTATCATCAAAATATTTTGAAAAAACATAAGGGTTATAACGAATAACACGTTGACCGGCTTTTACCCGGTACATTCCGGCAGCTTTACCCGTTAAATCAAAGAGCACGGGGATTTCATTAAATGCACACTGGAAATAATCTTCAGCACTTTTAAGAAAATGATTTGTTTCTTTTATCACCTGCTGTTGCAGGAAAGGCGAAATGGGTTGAATGGGATTATTCTGTTCAAACATAACGCCTAGTTTACACTATGCCTCTATACGGGTGAACGAAATAATCCCCAAAGTAATATCAAATATCGTTAAGCAGATCGTGTCTGGGCCATTCACCCGAATTTATGGTTTCCCGATAAGCATGCCAGGTTGCATGTCCAACCAGAGGCATTAACACAACAAAGCCAATAAATGCGGTCGCAAAACCAATTGCCACAATCAGCACAATAATACAGGCCCATAAAAATAACACTCTTCTGTTGCGCAATACTGCATTAATACTGGTCACCATGGCGGTGATGACATCAACCTTTCTATCCATGATCATTGGCAAAGAAAAAGCACTGAAACAAAAAATAATAGCCGAAAAAATTGAGCCAACTAAAGTCCCCACCGTCAGGAATATTACGAATTCTTTCCAGTCGGCATTTGATACCGAAGGATAAAAAATGTGGACCAGTGATGCTGCTCTCGCCCAAATCAGAAATATCACCGATAAAATGACAGCAAAAACAAGCTCGTTGCCCAGATGTCGTTTACCTTCACGTAAACAATATCCTAACCTTGGTTTTAATCCTGCTTGAATTTGACAGCTTATTGAATATAAGCCGATAGCCAGTACCGGCCCCAGAAAAACAAAGCCGGATAATAAACTTGCTAATAAACCAAGACCGCCAAAAAACATTACCATTAAACTAACGCAATAACTTAACAGCACAATAATCGAACCGTAGATTAGACTTTGTTTTGGTGCTTTTTTTATATCCGCCCAGCCTAATCGCAACCATTGCATTGGTGCATCCATCTTCAACCGACTGCATGGTGCAACGAAGGGCAATTCGTTGGCATGCGCGTTCTCATCTACTGGAAACATAGACAATCCCCCTTTAAATATAAGTACTTATTTTTTTATTATTTTTTACTGCTTTTATTATTTTTTTTATTATTAATAACCTTATGGCTTACAGATAAAATAACGCTGAAAATCGATTTACACAAGGAAATATTCCCTGGAAGGAATAAAAGATAAAGGAAAAACTATAAAGACTGAAGGAAAATCTGCAAAGCGGGTATATAAACTGAAATACTTTGCATAAAGCCATCATTATGCCCGCCCTTGATAGGCAGGAAAATTTTTTCAGATACCACGGCTTCGAATAATTTTTGCCCCAGTTCAAATGGAATAACTTCGCCATCAGGGCTATGTACCACGAGTACTGGCACACTTACTTTATTTATTTTACTAAATGAATCAAAGGAATAACGTAAATAGATGAAATGAGACAGCACGGGAAAGACCATGTCAACAAAGTCGTGTACCGAGCTAAAGGTAGATTCTAAAATCAAGCCACCTGCTTTTACCCGTGAGGCTAAATCAACTGCAACGGCACCCCCTAATGAACGGCCAAATATAATAATATCTTCCGGCTTGAGTTTTTTTTCAGAAACAAGGTAATGCCAGGCAGCCGTTGCAGACTGATACACTCCGGTTTCAGAAGGTGTTCCTTCACTTTTGCCATATCCCGGGTAATCAATAATCAGAACATTTAGTTTTAATTTATGAAATATATATAAAGAATCCCCGCGGTGAGAGATATTACCGCCATTACCATGAAAAAATAACACCGTTTTATCTGCTTCAGGATGAGGTAGGTACCAGGCTGAAATTTTTGTTTTATCAGCCAGGGGTATTTTCAAGTCTTCATAAGACAAGCCCCATTCTTTTGGCGTGACATTAATTCCTTTTAACGGAAAAAAAACCATGTTGGGTTGTTTCAGATAAAGGTAGCTATTAAAAGAAAATAATAATAAAAGAGTAAAACTACTAAAAATAAATAACATACGTAGTGAAGATGGCCATTCACTTAACATGATGCAGTTTTTTATTTAAGAATTTTTTTATGATATGTGCAGCAGCAATAAAACCAAAGGTACCGGTGACAAATGAAGCTGCGCCATAACCAAAACGGCAATCAAGCGATACTCCGTGTATTCCCGGTTTTTGGTGACTGACCGTGCCATCTTCTTTTGGATAGAGTTGTTGTTGACTTGAAAAGACGCAATCTATACTAAAACTTCTTTTTGTATTTTTTGTAAAGTTATATTGATCACGTAAGGTAGAACGCACTTTAGCAGCTAAAGCATCATTATAGGTTTTAGATAAATCCACTACTTTAATAACAGAAGGATCCGTTAAGCCCCCTGCCCCGCCAGTCGTAATAACAGGAATCTTGTTTCGCTTACAATAATAAATAATACCTGCTTTAAATTTAATACTGTCAATCGCATCAACCACATAATCATAATCACGCAATAAATATTCAGCCATATTATCGAGCGTAATAAAATTATCAATAATTGTCACTTCACAGTCAGGATTGATTTCTTTAACTCTATCCAGCATCGCTGTACATTTTTTCTGTTCAATGGTGCTCGATAAGGTATGAATTTGACGATTAATGTTTGATGTTGCGATGGTGTCATAATCAATCATTGTGATTTTGCCCACCGCAGAACGCGCCAGGGCTTCAACCACCCAGGAACCGACGCCGCCAATGCCCACCACGCAGACATGCATGTTTTTAATTAA
>VAPK010403541.1_pt1 | contig 14799 bp, 18 predicted proteins | sample 3395031 | NCBI WGS metagenome assembly VAPK01 (sample SAMN08290443, study PRJNA428436) | hydrothermal vent metagenome | isolation source: Deep-sea hydrothermal vent chimney 1 | place: Pacific Ocean: Juan De Fuca Ridge
ATGACTCATAAAATCGCTCATTACTCAATTCTCCTAGGTGAGTTTGAACGTTCTGATCGTGTCTTTACTATTTAGTTCAATTTATAATGATCTTGCCCTGCTGTGCTTTCAGAATAAAAGTGAAACTTGCAAAATCTGTATTAAGAGGCTCCCCCATTACATTATGAATAACTTTTCTGATTTTTCCTGTGGCAATCCAGTCGGCAGCGCTAGTACATTTTGCTTTATCAAATCGTGATTGATTAAAACACGGTGACTGAGGACAGGGTTTTGTAGCAAAAACGTCAGGTACGGTTATAAAAAATATAATTGTTATTAATAATGTTGCTTTCATTTTTTAAAAAAAGTACGTTTTAATGTTTTGTTAATAATAAATTTTGAACTTCTTTATACGTTGTATGCGCATATTCAATGGCAGCTTCAATAATATCAGGATGTAAACCTGCAATAGCCCAATCTTGATCTGTTAATATAGCAGCATCGGTCTCTTCAATGTCGGTTGTATTGAGTTCAGTCATCACAGCTAATGAATTTGCAATTTTAACAACGGCACTTTCCTGTTGGTAGCTTGTTGCCTTGCTAATATCATGGTGTGCGCCAATAACTTCAATTAACATGGGGGTTAAGTGCCAGTTTTTGGCCAAGGCACTCCCAACCATCGCATGGTCGAAACCAATAAATTCCTGTTCAGCAATATACAGTTCGGTATCTTCGGTATCGTCTAAAACATATTCAAGAGATTTACGTGACAGTTCAGGGAATTCTTTAAATAAAACAAGCTGACCTATATCGTGTAATAAACCAGCAACAAATAAACCATCCGGATTTTTCACTTTTGTTTTTGACGCTAGATACTTTGCAATAATCGCACAATAAATACTGTGCATCCAAAAGTCATCCATGCTGACTAAATCATTTGGAATACCATCAAAAGTTTCAACAGCAGATGTTGCAAGTGCAATATCACGTACTTTTTGTGTGCCAATAATTGTAACAGCTTTTGCAACGGAATCGATCTCCTGGCTAATACCATAAGCAGGGCTATTGGCCATCCGCAAAATACGCATGGTTAAGCCCGGATCCTGACTAATCACTTCTGCCACTTTGGTCATGGAGCATTGCGGGTCATTAACCATTTCATTAACACGTACAAAAACGCCGGGTAATGATACTAGGTCATTAATATCCTTAACTATTTCATCTAATGATTTCGACATAATATTCCTGTTATTAAAAATATATAAATTAAGTATATGCGTAAATTCATTAACATCAAGAAAACGTGGACTGCAACACATTAAATTATTCTATTAATAATTATAGTTAGAGCAATAAATAATTTTCAAACATGGACAACATGGCACTTTTAAATTTAGCAAACTTTACATCACTCACATTCCTAAGTGCATCGGACACAGCCGAAATTTGTTGCGCAGAATTAGAACAAATGCTGATTTATCATAAAAAAATAGAAATAGACTTTAGTAATGTACATGTTACACAAGGTTTTATACAACACCTTTTTGAACCCTTATTCTTAAAGCGTGGCATGATTTTATTTGATCGCTTGTTTTTTGCAAATTGTTCTGAATCTGTTGAACTAACTATTAATGAAGTCATTACTCATTGTCGTGAAACCTGCCAGCCAATGCACTAATCGACGTTAACTTATTCATCTCTGATAATGGTTGAACGTAATTTTTTAGTTTCACCGCGTCGTTTCTTACTTTCAATACGCTTCCGTTTCGATGCTTTCGTAGGTTTGGTCTTATAACGATGTTTTGGCATCATTATCACCTGATTAACTATTTGCACTAATCGTTCAAAAGCAGCTTGCTTATTTCTTTCTTGAGTTCGATGCTGCTGTGATTTAAGAATTAAAACACCCTCATTCGTTATTCTTTTATCTCTTAACTCCAATAACCGCTGTTTATAAACAGTTGGCAAAGATGAAGCATTAATATCAAAACGCAAATGGATTGCCGATGATACTTTATTGACATTTTGACCTCCTGCACCTTGCGCACGCATTGCCTGAATATCAATATCCTTCATTCGAATAAACAAGTGATTAGATAATTTGATCATTTAATTCTGCTTAATATATTACAATAAAATCGGGTTTCCCTGTCCGCTTGCGGCGGGCACAAAACCAATGGGGTTTCCAAAGCGAAGCTCTCCCCCCGTTGGTCATCAGCGGGGGCCAGATATATTATTGATTAAAGTTAGGTTTTAAGGCCAATATTACATAAAATACTGATGCCATGAATTTTATTAAAAACTTAACCATAAAAAAAGTAGTCTCTGTTATTTTACAAATACTACTGCTTATTGCTGTTTATCTTGGAGCAAAAGCATATACCCAACGGGATCTAGTACAGAACACCCCCCCTACTCTCAACGCAAGGTTATTATCCGGTGTTAAATTTAATCTGGCAACCCACACCAATAAACCCTTATTACTTCATTTTTGGGCAACATGGTGTCCGGTTTGCAAGCTTGAAGAGTCCAGTATTGAGTCTATTAGTAAAAAATACGCCGTTGTGACCATTGCAATGCAATCGGGTGATAAAGATACGCTTAAAAAATACATGCAGTCCGAAGATCTAAGTTTTCCAGTAATTGCAGACGATAACAGCACATTGGCAAACCGCTTTGGGGTAAAAGCAGTTCCCATCAGCTTTATACTGAATACAAAAGGCAAAATAGTCTTTATCGAAGCTGGTTATACCTCGTCGTGGGGATTACGGTTTCGGTTATGGTTAGCTCAGTTTTTCTGATGATAGTATTAACGTATTCCCGTTGCACGGCTTTGGATTAGCCCCGATTGTGGGCTCAAAACCCGACAATGGCCGGAAGTCAAAGCGGCATTGGCTTGCATGGTCAATTCAGCCCGACAACTAAGGGAAACGAGTTGATAAGAGTTCTTTGTTTGATTGTTCTCTTAATGTTCTCTATACTGTATAAAAATGAGAACATTAAGAGAACTTACGATAAGCAAAAGGCAGACAGTACGCAATGAACCTTACCCAAACCGAAGTTAAAATCCATGATTTTATTCGTGCCTTTATCAACCAGCAAGGCCATAGCCCCACGCTGAAAGAAATTGGTGATGGTGTTGCTATAAAGTCCAAAGGCACGGTACACCGCTATGTCACAGCGCTAAAAACCAAGGGCGTGTTGCAACACAACACCCGACAATGGCGTGGACTTAGCTTAGTCGAGCGCCCCACTGAAGCTTTAACCACAAATCAAACCGAAGCAATAATAAATAACACCCGCCTCCCCTTTGTCGGCCGCATTGCCGCTGGCCAGCCAATCGAGGCCATAGCCGATATAGCCGAAATCGACATTGGCGAACTCTTAATCGGTAAAAACAACAACCGCTATATGCTGCAAATAAAAGGTGATTCCATGATCGATTTAGGGATTTTAGATGCTGACATGGTAATAATAGAACGACGCGACACAGCCAAAAATGGTGATATTGTGGTAGCGCTAATTGATGAACAAAATGCCACCTTAAAGCGTTTTCATTTAGAAAGTGACGGGCAAATATTACTTATCCCAGCCAATGCCAACTTAACCGCACAGCAATATGCTGCCGATCGGGTGCGTATTCAGGGGGTTTTAGTCGGGCAAATGCGGACTTATCAGATTAGTTAAAAATAGTCAGGAAAAACTCAAAATGAATTCATTAGCGTATCACTTGACTATCTTACGTTCACGTTAGATACTAATCTCTCGTATACGTTAAATAGGAGAGCGCCATGCAATTAACAGACATATTGATTCATTTGGAGCAAAAGATAGATATAACGGAGGAAGAAAATCTGGTTGAACAGCTTCGTGATATCGAAGGCGTTGTTGCTCCCCGATTCAACCGAAAACACACACATTTACTTTTGGTTGCGTATAATTCAGATGTTACAAATTCCTTACAATTACTTAATAAAGTCAATGATAATGGTTATAAAGCTCAGCTTGTTGGCTTGTAAGGAATGACTATGGAATATAATCACTTCATTGATATTAAAGGTATGTGCTGTTCTGCTCCTGTTTTACATTTAACAAAAGAGTTTAAGTTAATGAAATCTGGAGATATTGTATTAGCTGAATCGGATAAAGTGTCAATGTTGAATGATATACCGGCATACTGCCTATTAACTAAAAACATATTAATAAAACAGGAAGAAAAAGATGGCCTTTTTTATTTTTGGATAAGAATAAAATAAATGTCCATAAATTATTTAAAAATAGGAGAAGTTGCCGAGCAGCTTAAAATAACAGTGCGGACCATTCGCTACTATGAGGAAGAAGAACTTTTAGAACCTTATAGAACGGATGGTGGCACGCGTTTATATGCAGAACTGCATATAGCACGTTTAAAGGCAATTCTTCATCTTGTTGAAAATGATTTCTCCCTTGAAGTTATCAGGCTCATTGGAAAAGCAAGGGTAACTTGCACAACAGGAAATCAGGGAAGTAAAAAAATATCAAATATTATAGAAAATTCAATAACAAATATAGAAGAAAAAATAAATAATTTAGAAATATTAAAATCGGAACTGTCTGCTGCAAAAAAACAAGTGGAAAAATGTAAGGGGTGTAAAAATAAACCATCAAGTGAAGGTTGCCCAACTTGTCCGGTTAATAAAAACCTCAACAAAATTGAAATCCTTAATCTTGTATGGGAATAAACACAATAAATCAGTCAACGGCGTTACAAATTGTAATCATATGAAAACCGGCTAAAACAAGCGATGTTGCAATCCGATTTTGATGTTCTTGATGAATTACTTGCGTCCGATCTTATTTTTACCAACCATTTGGGGCAACTTATGAGCAAGCAAGATGACCTTGATGCACATAAATCTGGAATGTTAAAAATTACTGAAATCACACTTTGCGAACAAAAAATTAATATATATGGTGATGTGGCCGTGGTTTCGATCCAGACCTATATTTCGGGTAGCTTTTGCTGGCAACAAATCGGAGAACAATTTTCATTTTACACGTGTTTGGAGTAGAATATCAGGTAAAGACTGGCAGGTTGTTGCCGGCCACGCTAGTATTGTAGCCTGAATGACTGCTTTCCGCTTTACGTTATAACATCCAGATTATTCATATAAGGCTTCAACACGTCAGGTACAACCACGCTGCCATCTTGCTGTTGGTAGTTTTCTAAAATAGCCACCAAGGTTCGACCGACTGCCAGACCCGAACCATTTACAGTATGTACTAATTCAGGTTTACCCGTTTCAGGATTGCGCCAACGTGCTTTCATACGACGAGCCTGAAAATCTTTAAAGTTACTGCACGATGAAATTTCACGGTAGGTATTTTGTGCGGGTAACCATACTTCCAGGTCATAGGTTTTAGCCGCAGAAAATCCGGTGTCACCGGTGCATAAGGTCATAACACGATATGGCAACTCCAGCTTTTGCAGAATTTTTTCAGCATGACCGGTAAGGTCTTCCAGTGCTTTGTCGGATTCACTTGCGGTAACTACTTGCACCATTTCAATTTTTTCAAACTGATGTTGGCGGATCATACCGCGTGTGTCTCGACCATAGGCCCCCGCTTCACTCCGAAAGCATGGCGTATGGCAAACAAATTTGCGAGGCATTGCATCGGCTTCGATTATAGTCTCGCGTACAATATTGGTAACGGGTACTTCGGCTGTTGGAATTAAGTAAAAGTCGTTATCGCTGCGCAGTTTAAACAAGTCTTCTTCAAATTTAGGTAACTGGCCGGTACCTTGCAAGCTGTCTTTGTTGACGATATAGGGCACATAGGTTTCGGTATAACCGTGTTCACTGCTGTGGGTGTCGAGCATAAACTGAATTAAGGCACGATGCAGGCGTGCAATCGAGCCACTCATAACGGCAAAACGTGAACCGGTAATTTTTGCAGCAGTTTCAAAATCTAACCCACCAATTTTTTCACCAATATCTACATGGTCTTGTACATCAAAATCAAATGCTTTTGGGGTTCCCCACTTGCGTTCTTCTCGATTGTCATTTTCGTCTTTACCGACAGGCACCGAGTCGTCTGGGATATTCGGTATGGTTAATACGATATCTTCAATTTGTTGTAGTACAGCTTTTAATTTTTCGTCAGTTACTTTTAACTGCTCACCAATTTTAGAAACACTTTCTAAAATTGCGCTAACATCTTCGCCTTTAGCTTTGGCCTGCCCAATGGATTTGGATTGGCTGTTACGTTCACTTTGTAAACGTTGCGTTTCAATCTGTAATTTTTTGCGTTGATCTTCTAATGACTGCAATGCGGCAACATCGAGTTTAAAACCGCGAGTTGCAAGTTTACTGGCACAAGTGTCGAGTTCATTACGTAATAACTGAGGGTCTAACATGATTTATAAACAACTTTTAAATATGGATTGGTTCTTCACCCGTAATTTTACAGGTACTAATTTGTATTCACTGGCCAGAACACAATATGCCCTGACTTAATAAAGGTATTCAAATGTTCAATGATATGTTTAACTTTTTCTGGCGAATCGAAGAATTCTACAATAACCGGTAAGTTAAGGGAAAGATCAATCAGGTTACTACCATGAATTTCGCCTGAATCGCCATAGCCTGCAATACCTCTAAAAACGGTTACGCCTTTGAGTTTATCCCAGTCGTGCAATTGTTTAATCAAGTGCTTAAGTTGCGCTTCACCTTCCGTTAAATAAACGCGCACCAACATAACTGTTTTATCTGTATCACTCATAATTGTCGTCCTAAGATTATACCTATCCAACTGCCCATAATACAAAGTACCACACTCACGAGTACATTCAATAGGGCTTTTGATAGTTCACTGCCTTCAATTAATAACAATGTTTCAATTGAAAAAGTTGAAAAGGTGGTAAATGCTCCGAGTAAACCCACCAAAATAAAAGCTCGCCATTCTGGAGATAAATTAAGTCGTTCAATTAACATCACATAGCTTAAACCCATTAAAAAAGAGCCGATCACGTTGACCGATAAAGTACCATAAGGATAGCTACGTCCCATAAAACTATGGATGCCATTAGACACTAAAAATCGCAGCACTGCACCAAAGGCGCCACCGGCAGCAATAAAGGCAAGTTGATTGAATACTATAGTCATTTTTTTCGTTCTTTTTTGTGCGTTTGAAGTCTCTTATCATCGAGACTTTTTAAATAAGCGAGCTTTTCTGCAATTTTTAATTCTAAACCACGAGCGACAGGTTTGTAATAGTGTTTTTTCGGCATTCCTTCTGGAAAATAGTTTTCCCCTGCGGCATAGCCTTCTGGTTCATCATGTGCATAGCGATAATGTGTGCCGTAATCCAGATCTTTCATTAATTTAGTCGCTGCATTGCGTAAATGCAATGGTACTTCTAAAGAACCATACTGTTCGGTATCTTGCATGGCCTGATTATACGCTTTATAAACGGCATTACTTTTTGCTGCACTGGCTAAATATAAAATAGCTTGTGCGATAGCGAGTTCGCCTTCTGGGCTGCCAAGCCGCTCTTGCACTTCCCAGGCTTTAAGCGCAATATCTAGTGCGCGTGGATCCGCATTGCCAATATCCTCGCTGGCCATGCGCACTACTCGCCGTGCGACATAAAGCGGATCACAACCACCATCAATCATGCGTACAAACCAATATAATGCGGCATCAGGTGCTGAACCTCGCACTGACTTATGCAAAGCCGATATTTGATCGTAGAAGGCTTCACCTTTGTTATCAAAGCGCCGCGCATCTTGTGATAGCAAGGCAGTAAAAGTCTCATCTGCTAGAATAGCCTGACCTGCTTTAGATTTTTCTGCAAGCTCAGAGGCAATTTCCAGTAAGTTTAGTATTTTACGCGCATCACCATCGGCTACCTGAATTAATTGTTCACGTTGTTGTGTTGTTAGAGATAAGCAGCTCTCAGCTATTCCTAACTTATTATCCGTTAAAGCTTGCTCAATCACATCGTTAAGCGCGTCATGGTTGAGTGATTTAAGAACATACACTCGTGCGCGTGAGAGCAGCGCGTTGTTTAATTCAAACGATGGGTTTTCGGTTGTTGCACCAATAAAAGTGACGGTACCGTCTTCAACATAAGGTAAAAAAGCATCCTGTTGTGACTTGTTGAAACGATGAACTTCATCAACAAACAGAATACTTTGTTTGTTTTGTACTTTTTTAATGTCTTGTGCCTGTTGGATGGCTGCACGAATATCTTTTACACCAGACAATACTGCAGACAAGGTTAAAAACTCAGCATCACAATAGTTTGCGATTAAACGTGCCAATGTTGTTTTGCCCGTACCGGGTGGCCCCCAAAAAATCATTGAATGCAAATGCCCCGACTCGATTGCTTTGCGTAATGGTTTTTCTTTTGCTAGCAGATGTTGTTGACCATGATAATGCTCAAAAGTCTGGGGGCGTAGACGATCGGCTAAAGGTTTAAACTGTAACGTTTGTTCTTCTGTTATAGGTTCGGCAGGTTGAGAAAATAAATCATGCATTTTTAATTTTCAGGAGTTTTATCCTGTTGAGAATGACTAGGTAAAGATTTATTTTTGGGTGTAGAGCGAATAATGTCGACCCCTTCAGGTGGGGTAAAATTAAAAACAGAGTCAGGGATTTTTTTATTGTAACGCATTTTGGTAAAATCCAGTTCGGTTTCCTGACCGAAACTGTCTTCAATCAACATGGTGGTAAGGCGTGTATTCTTAAAGCTTAATAATATTTTATCATAGGCAGCGGTATCACTTTTAGCCGTTAGAATATATTCTTCCAGACGTGAATCATTATTGAGCCGAACAAAATAATTTTTTATAAAAATAACCGGGTTACTTAATATCATTGCCGGTGTATCGGCCAGTTCTTTTGATTGTGGTTTGATCGAAATTTGTTCTAAATCAACGTCGTAAAATAAAAATTCCTTACCGTTTGCAATATATAATTGTTTATAGGGTTTAGTGTATTCAAGACGGAATTTATCACCACCTGCCACCTGTAATGTGCCATAAGTAATTTGTGGTTTATTCGATTCAGAAGTATACAATTTTTGGGTGAATTCAGCCGTAACCGTTTTAATGTTTGCAAAACGTTTTAATAAACGTTTTTCATCAGCCAAAGAATGCGGCTCCATTTTAGACTTTGTGGTATCGGTTGCTGTTGCTGGTTGGTCTTTTAGACTAACCGCTGCTGCATTTAAACTAGCCAAAAGTAAAATAAAAAAATAAACAACACGCTGTGTTGATAAAACCATGCTGAATTCCATTATGATTAGTTTGATAATAAGCGTTTAATTGAATGTTATAGCTTAATCTTGTGGTGGAGGGGGTGCAAGTACTTCGCGCATTCCATTCGAACCTAGTTCACTGACAAGCCCAATATGCTCCATGGCTTCAATCATTCTGGCTGCACGGTTGTAGCCTATTTTTAAACGCCGTTGGACGCCTGAAATAGACGCGCGCCTTGTTTCAGTCACAATACGCACAGCCTGATCATACAAGGGGTCACTTTCAACGTCTTCTTCTGTTACCGCAGCAAGAGACCCTTCTGGCTCAGGTTTACCATTTAGCACTTCATCTTCATATTGGGGTTGGCCGCTTTGTTTCAGATTTTCAACGACTTTTTGTACTTCATGGTCTTCTACTAACGCACCATGAACTCGCATCGGTAATGCTGTACCTGGTGGCATATACAACATATCACCATGGCCTAATAACTGCTCGGCACCCATTTGATCTAAAATAGTGCGTGAATCAATTTTGGAGGAGACCTGAAAAGCAATGCGCGTGGGGATATTCGATTTTATTAAGCCGGTTAACACATCAACCGAGGGACGTTGTGTGGCTAGAATAAGGTGTATACCGGCTGCACGGGCTTTTTGGGCTAATCGTGCAATAAGTTCTTCTACCTTTTTGCCTACGACCATCATCATGTCGGCTAACTCATCCACCACCACCACAATATATGGCAAGGCTTTCAAATCGTCGGCGGGTTCTTCGCTATTTGCAGGATGGAATGGATCTTTAAGTGCATTACCGGCCGCTTCGGCCTCTTTCACTTTTCGGTTATAGCCTGCGATATTACGAACCTTGAGCGAGGCCATAAGTTTATAGCGTTGTTCCATTTCTGCAACACACCAACGTAATGCATTGCTCGCATCTTTCATATCGGTAACCACAGGAGACAATAAATGCGGAATATCGTCATAAATAGACAGTTCAAGCATTTTAGGGTCAATCATAATCAGCCGCACTTCTTCCGGTGTAGCGTTGTACAGCAAGCTTAATATCATCGCATTGAGCGCAACGGATTTACCCGATCCAGTTGTACCGGCTACCAGTAAATGTGGCATTTTGGCTAAATCGGCAACAATCGCTTCACCGCTAATGTCTTTGCCAAGAGCCAATGTAAGGGGCGATTTTGCATCTGCAAATACCGGCGTTCTAAAGGTTTCGCTTAAACGGACAATTTCACGGTTTTCATTCGGTAATTCGATACCAATGGTTGTTTTACCCGGGATAACTTCCACGACCCGCACGCTGATAGTTGATAATGAACGCGCCAGATCTTTTGCCAGATTGGTGATTTGACTTACCTTAATACCCGCTGCGGGTTGAATTTCAAAACGTGTGACTACCGGGCCGGGATGGACTGCCACCACTTCAACACTGATCCCGAAATCAGCCAGCTTAATTTCCAGAGTACGTGAAATGGCTTGTAATGCTTCATCCGATAATCGTTTGATATGCGGAGCAGCATCATCGAGTAACGACAAGGGCGGCAAAGCCGCATGACTGCTATTGGCAAATAATGGCACCTGTTTTTCATGTTCAACCCGTTCACTTTGCTTTTGTTTGATGGTGGGGGCAATTTTAGGTGGCTTACGTGAGCTAACCTCACTCCCTGCAATTTTTAAATTACGTTTGATAGTTGGGGTTAAATGATTGGGTTGTGGAATGCGTTCATTACGATTTTGCATGGCGGCTTTAACCGCTGAAAAGCCAACCGCTATACGCTGTAATAAACCTAAACCGTGTTGAAACAACCACAACGTTGCCGCACCGGTTAAGTCCATTAACTTAAACCACGACAAACTGGTAAACAAGGTAAAACCACTAAAGAATAAGGCTAGCAGCAGCAGTGTTGCTCCTAGAAAACTAAACAGTTTTTCCATAATACCGGCAATTAAGTCACCTAAAATACCACCGGCATTAACAGGTAAATTACTGATAATAGCGTGATCATGTAAGCTCGCTAAACCACAGCCCGCACTTAAGGTGAGAAAAAAACCAATACTGCAAAATAAGAAACCACGTTGATCAAACGGTTTATGCTGACGCGCATCCTGAAAAATCAGAAAACCAAAAAAAGCCAGCATAATGGGAAACAGGTATGCCCAGTATCCAAAAAGAGTAAGAAAAATATCTGCAAACCAAGCACCTGTTGGGCCCCCTAGGTTTGCAATCGAACCATCGATAACACCACTGCGTGACCAGCCGGGATCTGCCGGGTGGTAGCTTACCAACGCCAACACCATATAAATTGCGACAAAGCTAAATACAAACAAAGCAGACTCACGCAACGCACGCTGAATATGGTCACTTAAGGGAACCGTATTCTGATTTTTTTTGTCCGCCACGGACTTAGCCTGACGGCTTCTTGCCCCCCGACCACTCTTAGCAGCTTGCATTCTGACGGAACTTTGTAATTGGCTCAATGTTCATCTTCTTTATTAATACCTTATTGTAACATACTAAATTATTTAGCTTTATTCAAGGGTACTAGATGAATTTAATCAATTATATTTGTTAACGGTGTAGACGCCCTACCAGTTTGAACCTGCTGTAAGCGAATGGGGAACTTCAGATTAAATCGTTTTAAGCGCAGAATGGGTTATTTCCCCCGCTTTGACATTAATCGCCTCAATAAGTGGGCTATTTTTTAACCAATCATCTGGCTCAACAAGGCTGACCAACTGATGCACATAGGGCAAAATAGCGGATGATAAGGCTTGTGTCGCGGTGCGTGGTACGGCACCAGGTATATTGGTGACGGCAAAATGAAGTACCTCTTCATGAAAATACACAGGCGCGTCATAGCTTGTAGGATGAATGGTTTCAATACAGCCACCCTGATCGACCGAAATATCCATCACCACACTGTTGGGTTTCATTTGCTCAACGAGTGCTGTACTGACTAAATGAGGGGCTTTTGCTCCGGGAATAAGAACCGCACCAATTAATAAGTCTGCTTGTTTAACCGTTTCTTCAATTGTACTCTCAGTTGAAATAACCCCTCGAACATTATCAATAGACTGCTCTAACTGCGTAAGACGCGTTGGATTAATGTCTAAAACGGTAACCTGAGCGCCGAGTGCAGCCGATGTTTTTGCTGCATGGGCACCGGCCACACCCGCTCCAATCACCACAACGTGCCCGTTATCGATGCCGCTATCACCGTTATCCATATCCAACCCGCCAAACAGAATCCCCTGTCCACCACGGTACTGGAATTGTAATGTTGCCCCCATTTGCGCGCTAACGCGACCCGCAATCGCACTCATCGGCGCTAGCAGTGGCAAGCTTATTTCACTTGTGCCAGCATTTTTTTCTACGACAGTTTCAAACGCAATCGCGGTTAAGCCGATTTCGCACAATTTTTCCAGTAGTACTTTATTAGCCGCCAGATGTAAAAAACAGAATAAAATATGATCTTTGCGCAATAACGGCCATTCAGCTGCTATCGGCTCTTTTACTTTAACGATAAGCTGTGCATTTTGATAAACCATCGCGGCTGAAGGCATTAAACTGGCACCTGCATGGGAATACTGGTTGTCGGTGTAGCCACTTTGCACCCCTGCACCTAATTCAATGACAACCTCATGTCCGGCCTCGGTCAAACTTTTAACCGCATCAGGCGTTAGGCCGACTCGCCCTTCCAGTGTTTTTTGTTCTTTTGGAATTCCAATTCGCATTACTGCTTTACCACCTAGTTTGCTTTTTAGTAACATAGCAGATATTAAATCCAATATTTACTTAAAATGTACACTTCAAACTATGCCCAGATAAAAATCTAGGTAAAAGTCCAAGTAAAAATTCAGGCAAATAAGGAACTCCACCTTTACTGAATGGTCACAAGTGTTCATTATTAAAATAATTTTTCACATTGCAAGCCGTTAAGGGAGTTCTTATGAGTGAAACCAAACATTGTCGTTTATTAATTTTAGGTTCAGGCCCGGCGGGTTATACCGCTGCCGTATACGCAGCACGCGCCAACCTTGAGCCGGTCATGATTACTGGTATGGAGCAAGGTGGCCAGTTAATGACCACAACCGAAGTCGACAATTGGCCCGGCGATGTTGAAGGCTTGCAAGGTCCCGCATTAATGGAACGTATGAAGCAACACGCTGAACGTTTCGATACCGAAATTATTTTCGACACCATCAACAAAACAGATTTAACTAAAAAGCCTTTTACTTTAATGGGTGACAGTGGCACCTATACTTGCGATGCACTTATTATTGCGACTGGTGCATCGGCAATGTATTTAGGCCTAGAGTCGGAAGAAGCCTTCAAGGGCCGCGGCGTTTCAGGTTGTGCAACCTGTGACGGTTTTTTCTACCGCGGTAAAGACGTTGCGGTAATTGGCGGCGGTAACACGGCCGTTGAAGAAGCGCTTTATTTATCTAACATTGCTTCGCATGTCACTATTGTTCATCGCCGCGATAGCTTCCGCTGTGAAAAAATTCTAGCCAAACAAATTGCCGAAAAAGCTAAAACCGGTAACATTACCATCGAATGGAACAGTAATTTAGATGAAGTACTTGGTGATGACACGGGCGTTACCGGTATGCGTTTAAAAAATAACGATGGCTCAACCAAAGACATTGAATTAATGGGTGTTTTTATTGCCATTGGACATAAACCCAATACGGCTATCTTTGATGGCCAGTTAGACATGGATCACGGTTATCTTAAGGTACAAAATGGCTCACAGGGCAATGCCACTCAAACCAGTATTGAAGGTATTTATGCGGCAGGCGACGTAGCCGATCAAATTTACAAACAAGCCATTACCTCAGCCGGCTCTGGTTGTATGGCAGCACTCGATGCTGAACGTTTTCTAGATAATGGTTGAAACATCCCATAACCTGAATATAATTAGATAACCAAATTATTCCCCCTCCTCACAAGGATGTGAGACTTAATTTTATGACGATAAACGTTTTAATCATCGGTGCCATTAATGAAATTGCTGCCGATGAATGGAACGCTCTGGTTGATAATGATAATCCTTTCACCCGTTACGAATTTTTAAACGCATTAGAGCAACACCACTGTGTCGGTCAAAATTATGGTTGGTTACCGCAGCATATTATTGTAAAGGAAAATGATAAATTGATTGGCGCAAGTCCAATGTATTTAAAAAATAATTCCTATGGCGAATTTGTTTTTGACTGGGCATGGGCCGATGCTTATCATCGTTCGGGCATTGAATACTATCCAAAACTGGTTACCTCTATTCCTTATACACCCGCAACCGGACAACGGTTTTTAACAAACGACAAACAGCGTCACAATGAAATAAGCGAGTTAATCATTCATGCTGCTTTGCAACACGCTAAATCAATCGGGGTATCGTCGGTTCACTGGTTGTTTACAAACAAGCAGGATACCCTGCTGTTAAAAAATCAACACCTGATGCTGACGGATCCCCACGAATTTCCTCATAAATCCCCCGCGTATTCATTATTAATAAATGACCTAACAGTGTTATTTATTTCTCTACGCGTTAATAAATCAGC
>VAPK010023938.1_pt1 | contig 14792 bp, 10 predicted proteins | sample 3395031 | NCBI WGS metagenome assembly VAPK01 (sample SAMN08290443, study PRJNA428436) | hydrothermal vent metagenome | isolation source: Deep-sea hydrothermal vent chimney 1 | place: Pacific Ocean: Juan De Fuca Ridge
CCACAGTTGCAGAAAAATGGCCTGCTAATTCTGGATACGGAAGAAGCCAGTGCCGCCTCAAGCTGGGCGCAGCGTTGGGGCTACCAATTACAACAGATTGATGCCGATAAAATTCACTCGCTGGAACCGGCACTGGCAAAGAATGAAATCCCGGAGAGTGCGTTGTGGATGCCCGAGGTGGCTCATGTGCGAAATCCCCGCTTGTTAAAATCACTTAAAAAAGCCATTGTTAATCAAGGAGTTGAAATACGTGAACACTGTGCTGTTGATAAGCTGGAGCTAAAGGCGGGAGCCGTGCAGGCGGTGCGTATTGAGAATGAAAGCTTGTTGACGGAAAAGGTCGTGATTGCCAGTGGTGCCTGGAGTGGCAAACTGCTGGCAAGTATCGGGCTGACCTTGCCGGTGCGCCCGGTACGCGGGCAAATGCTTCTTTATCGTGGTCAGCCCGGTGTTGTTTCGCGTATTGTCCTGAGCCAGGATCGTTATCTGATCGCTCGCCGGGACGGACGCGTGCTGGTGGGCAGCACACTGGAAGAGGCCGGGTTTGACAAGTCTACCACCGAGTCAGCCCTTAAATCGCTGGCGGCCTCGGCGCTACGGTTGATTCCGGCATTGGGGAAATATGAGATTGAATATCACTGGGCAGGTCTGCGTCCGGCCTCGCCTGACGGTATACCTTATATAGGTGCGCATCCTGATATTGCGGGTTTGTATATCAATACAGGCCATTTTCGTAATGGGGTGGTGCTGGGGTTGGCCTCATCGCAGCTGCTTGCGGAGATCATGCTGGGGCGTGAGCCGATTATCGCGCCGCAGGCTTATCAGGCTTAAATCTGCCTGAATTTAGGCTTTAGGCTTTGAAATAAGCTTGTTGCCAGTGGTTAAATTGATTGAGATCAAGTGCAAATTGGACTTCTTCCAAATTACTGAGCTATAATTTCTATATGGATATACATGAATCTACCCCAGAACAACCCATACGCAGTATAACTGAACTCTTACTTGATCATGGGATTACCCCTACTCAACAGCGTGTAGAGATTGCTCATATTCTGTTTGCCCGTCCGCAACATGTGTCTGCCGAGCAGGTATTGTCGCAGCTCAATGGTGAACAGCAAAAAGCCTCGAAGGCGACTATCTATAACACCTTGGGGCTTTTTGCTCGTAAAGGCCTGATTCGTGAAATTATCGCTGATCCTACCAAGGTATTTTATGACTCCAATACCAGTGATCACCACCATTTCTATAATGTAGACACGGGTATGATATCGGACATTGATGACGGTGATATGCTGGTGATGAATTTGCCAACACCACCCGAAGGTACGGTGGGCGAGTCTATCGACATTATTTATCGCATTCGCAACCTTGATACTGATACGACTACCCAGTAGGCGTAAATATTCGTTCTATCCGCATTGTTTTTCTTTTCTCCCGCCCCCTGAGCTTAGTATACTTCGAGCGCTGGCAGCGCAATTGTTGAAATGTAAGCGCGCTGTTGTAGTTCTATTTTTCGCCGGAGTAGCTCAGTTGGTAGAGCACCGCATTCGTAATGCGTAGGTCGGAGGTTCAAATCCTCTCTTCGGCACCAAATAATACCAAGTGGCAAGTAACTAGGGACGAGTAGCTAGGTAAACAAGCACCTTGAACTGGTTCTTTGTCGTGACATAAACAGTCGGGCAAAAATTCTTGAATAATAAAAACAATCTTCATATTGCCGGCAGTGTTGATGCCGCAGCGAAAGCGGCGGCGGAATACTGGGTGCAATGTGCGGTTGCTGCGATTGGTGAACGCGGTGCTTTTCACGTTGCCTTCTCCGGTGGTTCGACACCGAAATATTTGCACCATTATTTACTGATGGACGAATACCGTCAGCAAGTGGATTGGTCTCGGGTGCATGCGTACTTCGGCGATGAGCGCATGGTGGCGCGTGAACATGCGGACAGTAATTATCGTATGGTCAGGGAGACCTTGCTGGATCATGCCGCTGTTCCCGCCGCAAATATTTATCCCGTGGTTGATAATGAACAACTGGTGTCCACTGCGCTGGAACAGTCGGTGCCGCTGTTAGCGGAAAATTACGCGCGGTTACTGGATAACGTATTGCCGCATGATGATCAGGGCAGAATTTGTTTTGATTTGATTATGCTGGGCATGGGAGCGGATGGACACACCGCCTCCCTGTTTCCGGGCACTACGATACTTGATGAATCTGTACGTACAGTGGCGGCGGTCTATGTTGAGAAATTACAAAGCTGGCGCATCAGTTTAAGTTTTCCCAGTATCGTGCAGGCACGTCAGCGTTTGTTGCTGGTTTGTGGTGACGACAAGGCTAAGGTGTTAGCTGAAATTTTCAACTCAGAGCGCAGTGACTATCCGGTTAAACGCTTTGCCAGTATGGCCAATAGCCAGTGGTTTTTAGATATGGCGGCTGCCAGTAAACTGGATCAAGACTGAATATGTTGGTGTTAGCCGGTGATATTGGCGGCACGAATACGCGCCTGTGTCTGGCTGAAAAAGTAGCTAACAAAATTTACCTTCTGCATGAACAGCGGTACACCAGTCAGCAGTTCCCTGATTTTCTTCCCATCGTTAATGATTTTTTGCAGCGTAATGCGAGTTTGTCGCCGGATGCCGCCTGCTTTGCTGTAGCCGGGCCGGTGCGTGAACAGCAGGCGCAGGTGACTAACCTGCCGTGGCAATTAGATGCGAGGCAATTAAAAAAACACCTGTCGATAGAAAAACTATCTTTGTTAAATGATTTTCAGGCAGTGGGGTACGGGCTGGCTACGCTAAGTGATGATCAGTTGGTTAGTCTGCAAACCGGTCAGCCTGAACAACAGGCAAGGCGGGCGCTGATTGGTGCAGGTACGGGGCTGGGTATTAGCAGCCTTGTCTATCAGGATAATTGCTATGTGCCTTATTCCAGTGAAGGTGGGCATGTGGGTTTTGCTCCAGCCAATAAAATACAGGGCAAACTACTAGACTATTTGCAGACATCACTGGACTATGTGGCCTATGAACATCTGTTATCGGGTTCGGGACTCGAGGCTATTTACCGTTTTTTTCTTCAGGAAAATGGTGCGGCCTCTCGCTTCAGTGGCAGTATTTTGCAGGCAGCCGATTCGGCGATAGAGATTAGCCATCACGCGTTACTTGCGGATGATCAGGTTGCGGTGCAGACGTTGGACTGTTTTATTGATATCTATGGCGCACAGGTGGGTAATGTGGCGCTGAACTATCTGGCTACGGGCGGTGTTTATATTGCCGGTGGGATTGCACCAAAGATTATTGAGCTATTAAATTCTGAACGCTTTCTTGCAGCATTTCATCATAAAGGCGTGATGTCAGAATTGATGCAGCATTTTCCTATCAAGGTAATAATGGAAGAAAAAGTGGGCTTGTTGGGTGCAGCGAGTGTTGCTTTTCAATAAACGTGGGTAGGTTGGTGCTGAATGAAATAAAGCCCAACAGACTATCAGATGATATTGTTGGGCTTCGCCATAAAGATCATGACTCAGCGCCAACCTACGCGTTGCATTGTTTCACTCGTTTAGCGAATTACGCCAGTAATGATCTTCTCGATCAAATAATTTTTGCACGCCTTCAGGTCCCCAGCTGCCTGCTGGATAGGTATGAATAAAATCACGTTCACTGTCCCAGACTTTGAGAATAGGATCCACGGCTTCCCAGGCATAATGAACTTCATCGTAGCGCAGAAACAGGGAACTATCATTTTCGATCACATCCAGCAACAGCGCTTCATAGGCATCCAGACGTAGCGATGTCATAGAACAGTAACTGGCATCTAGTTGTGTGGTTTGTGCGAGCATTTCCAGTCCGGGCTGTTTTACCTGCATTTCAATACGCATACATTCCTGCGGCTGGATGCCGAGGACGATCCAGTTTGGTTTGATTTGTTCAATGTTAGTTTGCCGGAATAACTGTTGTGGCGGATGCTTGAAACGAATGCTGATCAAGGAACTGTTTTTTGCCAGACGTTTTCCAGTACGCAGATAAAAGGGCACACCACGCCAGCGCCAGTTGTCGATATACAATTTCATCGCGGCATAGGTTTCGGTGCTACTATTTTGTTGAATGCCTTCCTCGTCCAGATAGCCGGGTACCTTGTTGCCGTTAATTTCACCTTGCACATACTGGGCACGAAAGGCGTGGGCATTGACGGCGCGGCGTGAGATTGGACGCAGAGATTTCAACACTTTAACTTTCTCATCACGCAGGGATTCGGCATCCAGATTGGGCGGTGGCTCCATCGCCACCAGCGTTAACATTTGCAACAGATGACTTTGCAGCATGTCACGCAAGGCACCGACACCATCGTAATAACCGGCGCGACCACCAATGCCCAGATCTTCGGAATGGGTGATCTGTACATGGTCGATATAATTTCGGTTCCATAAAGGTTCGAGCATTAAATTAGCAAAGCGAAATACCAGAACATTCTGCACCATGCTTTTGCCGAGGTAATGATCGATGCGAAATAACTGGGTTTCCTTGAAGTGCTGATGCAGGCTTTTATTCAGACGAGTCGCACCTTCGACATCGTGACCAAAAGGTTTTTCTATCACCACACGTCGCCAGCCATTATCTTCGTGATTCAGACCGGCGGCGGCCATCGCCTGACTTACTGGCACATAAAAACTTGGTGGGATGGCCATGTAGAAAATAAGATTTTTTGGAAAAGCCGGATTGCTGTCCAGTTCAGCAGCCAGTTTTTTCAGGCTTTCCGGATCACTCATATCACCACTATACATGTGCATGCGTTCATGCAGTCGCGCCAGCACTTCTGGCTTGACCCCACCGCGCGCTTTATCCGCGAGGATTTTGTCCATCGGTTTACGCCATTCATCTCCCTGCCACTGCTGACGACTGAAACCAATGATGGCGCTACCCTCGGGGATGCGCTCGGCTTCTTCGAGATGATAAATGGCGGGTAGTAATTTGTTACGGGCGAGGTTGCCCGTTGCGCCAAAAATAATAAAGGTGCAGGCTTCTGTCATGGGTCATTCCTTGTTTTTGTAACCGTGGCCACCAAAGGCGTTACGCATCATGGCTAACATTTTATTGCCATAACCTTCCTGATTCTGACTGGCAAATCGCATCAGCAAGGCCAGCGTCATGACCGGGGTCGGCGTACCCTGTGCGATGCTTTCTTCTGCTGTCCAGCGGCCTTCACCAGAGTCAGCGACATAGGCCGAAATATTTTCCAGCTTCTGATCCTCTTGCAGGAATTCAGCCGATAGATCCAGTAGCCAGCTGCGCACTACCGATCCATGACGCCAGATTTCAGCAACTTCAGCCAGATCAATATTAAATTCTTCCTTGCCCTGCAACAGAGCAAAGCCTTCGGCCATCGCCTGCATCATGCCGTATTCAATGCCGTTATGAATCATCTTGGTGAAGTGACCCGCACCGGCGGGGCCAACATGGGCCCAGCCTTTGTCGGTTGCCGGAGCCAGCACTTTCAGTAATGGTTCGATGGGTTTGACGTGAGTCGTTTCGCCGCCGACCATCATGCAATAGCCATTGTCGAGTCCCCATACGCCACCTGAGGTACCGGCATCGACAAAGCCGATACCTTTTTCTGCCAGTAGTTTTGCGCGGCGCTGGCTGTCGTGATAATTGGCATTGCCGCCATCGATGACGATGTCATCTTTTGCCAGCATCTCGGTCAAGGTCTGGAATACGGATTCTGTTACTTCACCGCTGGGCAGCATCAACCAGACGATGCGTGGCGAGGGGAGCTGGACAATGGCTTTCTCTAATGAGGTTGCGGCAAGCATGCCTTCCTCTTTTTCCAGTTGGGAAACGATGTCGGGGGAGCGGTTGTAGCCGACTACCTCGATGCCACCGCGACAGAGTCGTCGTGCCATATTGGCACCCATTTTTCCAAGTCCAATCAGAGCTATGCGCATTTTATCATCCTGAGTTGTGTAAGTTTTCCAGTTTTAAAATAAGTGTATCGGCAAAAGTCGACAAACATTAAATTACCAGGGTAGAAATTTCTAATACAAGTAGATACTATTTTATTTTTGTTTGGAACTGAACTACATGATGCCGGTCACAGCGTATAATGTATTTAATTAGATAGAATAATATTTTGGCTATGCAAATTAGAAACTATTTGCTATACCTTATCAAGCATCAGGTTATTACGATTTATCAACTCAAGGAGCTACAGATGTTAATGCAACAAGTTCGCAACATTGCGAAAGAAAATGGAATCAGGGCAGGCAAGGCAACAAAAGTGCACCTGATTCGTAAAATTCAGCAGATTGAAGGCAATCACGAATGCTTCGCTACTGACACCGATGGTAGCTGCGACCAGTCGGGATGTCTCTGGCATGCGGATTGTTATAGTGCCGCACAGAAGCAATTATCTCAGTAAGGGATTTGGATTGCGCTTTATACTGTCAGAATATAAATCAAGATAGGCTTGTGCGCTGTGTTGCCAGGAAAAATTCTGGCGCATCGCGGCAAGCTGTACCTGCTTCCAGAATTTTTTATTCTGATATAGTTTTTGTGTTCTTCGCAGGGCATTAAGTAGATCATCCCCCGCAGTGCCAGTGAAAACGATTCCGCTGGCACTGTCATTATCCAGATTCTTTTTCTCAATATCAGTGACGGTATCGTTTAAGCCACCTACCTTGCGTACCACGGGCAGGGTGCCATAGCGCAGACTGTACAATTGATTGAGACCACAGGGTTCAAACGTAGACGGCATGAGGAAGGCATCCGCGCTAGCTTCGATGCGATGTGAGAGTTCCTCGCTATAGCCGATTTGAACGGCCACCTTGTCAGGATAGTACGCGGCTAGTTCAGTCAGTGCTTGTTCATATTCGCGCAGGCCACTACCGAGGAAGACAAACTGCACGGCTGAGTCAAGTATGCTGGGCAGACTGGCAAGAATATCATCAAGGCCTTTTTGTTCAACCAGTCGACCGATAAAACCGAACAGCAGGGTATCCGCTTCTTGCGGCAGCTTGAACTCTTTTTGCAAGGCCGTTTTGTTGATGATTTTTTTGTTCAATGAACGCCGGTTGTAATTTTGTAGCAGCCGAGGATCGGTGCCGGGATTCCATTCATCCATATCAATGCCGTTAACAATGCCGCTGAGCACCGGCTGGCGGTGGCGCAACAGGCCGTCCAGTCCATAGGCAAATTCAGGCTGTAAAATTTCTTTGGCATAGCTGGGACTCACCGTACTGATACTATCAGCGAATACCAGCCCGCCTTTTATAAAAGACAGTTGTTGATGAAACTCCAGTGCCTGATGATGCCAGAGATGGGCTGGCAGATTGAGTTTCATAAAGGTGTCTTTTGCAAACAGTCCCTGATAGGCCAGGTTATGAATAGTAAACAGCGTGGCGGGGCGTTGGGTTTCCTGCGCTAGCAGCGCGGGAGCGAGTGCGGTTTGCCAGTCGTTGCAATGCACCAGATCAGGTTGCCAGTCCAGTCCAAGCTGGTTCATACCAAGCAGATGAATGGCTTTGCTGAACAGGGCGAAGCGCTCGGCATTATCAGGCCAGACTTCGCCCTGCTCGTTGAGGTAAGGGTTGCCGGGGCGATCAAAAAATGCCGGGCAGTCGAGTAGCCAGGTGGTGACCCGGGTACCGGGCAGGCGACCCTGTAATAAATTTAGAGTATGGCCATCGAGTTCAAAGGCGGCGAGAGTTTTGTACTTGCCCATACGTTGACGTGCTTCGGGATAGGCGGGCAGGAACAAACGAATGTCCTGTTTCAGTGAGAGCAGTGCGCGTGGCAGGCTACCGGCAACATCGGCCAGCCCGCCGGTTTTGATCAGTGGATAGGCTTCACTGCTGGCGAATAGTATGCGGGGCATGGTTTTCAGGCTTCAAGTTTTAGCACCAGACCGGCCAGTGGAGGCAAGTTCAAGCTGATGGAATGCTGCCGTCCCTTGCAGGGGGTAGCTTCTGTCTGCACCAGACCGGCATTACCGATGTTGCCGCCAGCATAATATTCTGAGTCTGAGTTAATGATTTCCCGGTATGCGCCTGGCAGCGGGACACCAATACGGTAGTCTTCGCGCGGTACCGGGGTGAAATTGAGGATCACTAATACACTCTGCTGCTCATTTTTGCGAATATAAGCAAGAATGGAATGTTGGCTGTCATCACAGTCGAGCCATTCAAAACCCTGATGTTCAAAATCAAGCTGATAGAGCGCAGCTTCGTTTCGATAGAGAGAATTAACATCCGCCAGCAGGCGTTTAACGCCCTGATGCAGGGGATAATCGAGCACGTACCAGTCAAGCTGGTCTTCATGGTTCCATTCGTTGCCCTGACCAAATTCACAGCCCATGAATAGCAGTTTTTTACCGGGGTAGGTAAACATATAAATATATAGCAGGCGCAGGTTGGCGAAACGTTGCCAGTCGTCACCGGGCATTTTATAGAGCATGGATGATTTGCCATGCACGACTTCGTCATGTGAAAAGGGCAGGACAAAATTTTCGGTAAAGGCGTAGAGCAGACCGAAGGTTAGCTGGTTGTGATGGTGCTGTCGGTGAACCGGATCTTCAGCCATGTATTTTAATGTGTCATGCATCCAGCCCATATTCCATTTCATCGAGAAGCCCAGACCGCCCATATCCGTAGGCCGGGTGACCTGCGGCCAGGCGGTGGACTCCTCGGCAATGATCACCGTGCCGGGCTGTTGGTCATGGGTGAGGGCATTCAACTCACGTAGAAAATCAATTGCCTCAAGGTTTTCATTACCGCCATGAATGTTAGGAATCCAGTCATTCTCTTCGCGTGAGTAATCCAGATACAGCATCGAGGCCACCGCATCGACGCGCAGGCCATCGAGGTGAAATTCTTCCAGCCAGAACAGGGCGCTGGCGAGTAAAAAGTTTTTGACTTCGTTGCGGCCAAAATTATAAATCAGCGTACCCCAGTCGCGGTGTTCACCACGGCGGGGATCTTCATGTTCATACAGCGGGCTGCCGTCAAAGCGCGCCAAGGCAAAGGCGTCTTTGGGAAAATGTGCCGGTACCCAGTCGAGCAATACGCCAATACCATGCTGGTGACAGTGGTCGATAAAATAACGGAAGTCGTCGGCGGTACCAAAACGACGGGTTGGTGCGAAGTAACCGGTGGTCTGGTAGCCCCATGAGGCATCTAGTGGATGCTCGGTGATCGGCATCAGTTCAATATGGGTGAAGCCCAGTTCAACCACATAGGTAACCAGCCGATGTGCCAGTTCACGATAATTTAGAAAACTGCCATCAGCGTCCTTTTGCCAGGAGCCGAGATGCACTTCATAAATTGAGGTTGGGATATGCAGCCAGTCCTGCTTTCGGCGCTGCTTCATCCAGTCGCTGTCTAGCCATTTGTAGTCGCTTTGAGCGGTGATGATGGAGGCGGTATTGGGGCGTAGCTCATACTGCTGAGCATAGGGATCGGTCTTGCTGAGTATCTCACCGGATTCACGATTACGGATTTCAAATTTGTACAGCGCCTCGGCTTTAAGCCCCGGAATAAATAGCTCCCAGACACCACTGCCACCGCGTACTCGCATGGGATGCTCGCGGCCATCCCAGTGATTGAATTCGCCAATTACGCTGACCCGTTCAGCATTAGGAGCCCAGGTAGCAAATAGCACGCCGTTAACGCCCTCAACCTGACGCAGATGTGCGCCGAGCAATTTTTGGATATGCCAGTGTTTGCCTTCAGAAAAAAGATGAATATCGAAATCGGCTAACTGGGCGGCGAAGCAATAAGGATCATAGTCACTAAATTCCTCGCCATCGGCTATCCCGTGCAGCTGATAATATTGAGGAATGTTGCTGGCTTTACCCTGCCAGATAAAAATATCGCTGTTCTCCAGTCGCTGCATGGGCAGCCGTTGATCGCCTATGCTCAGTTGTTCGACCCGGGGTTTAAAAACACAGACCGTGGCAATATCTGCCTGGAGATGGCGTCCTAGAACAGCAAAGGGATCATGGTGACGTGCTTGCAGAATCCGGTGTAGATCAGTTTGCTGTGCCGAAGAGAGGTTCAGGTTTTTTGGAAACGGACTTTTATTGGATGACTTTGACATGAACCGCGCAGCCTTAGTAGTAAGGATATTTATTCTACCGTGCTGAGGGAAAAATTGCGCTTTATTATTTTTACTCTAAGCGTAATAATGTAACGTACATTTAAGCGCAATAATGTACTGTATTAAAACTGTAATGGTTGGCAAGCTTGAGTGAGGTGTCAGGCTTCGTATGTTTGGCTTGCTGACGATTACCCAAACGAAATACTATAATAAAGGGCAGAATACGCATTTGCAAAACCGCAGATGGTTTTATTTTGCTCCGCTAATAACCGGGAAGCGTACTCATGAATATTGATCGGTCTCCACGTTTTGTTAGTCGGCTTACGCGTGACACGCTAGGGCTGATTATGGCTGGTGGCCGAGGTTCTCGGCTTAAGGATCTGACCCAATGGCGAGCCAAGCCGGCGGTGCCGTTTGGTGGCAAGTTTCGGATTATTGATTTCCCCATTTCCAACTGCATTAACTCGGGTATTCGCCGTATTGGCGTGTTAACCCAATACAAGGCACATTCCTTGTTGGCGCACATCCAGCAGGCCTGGGGGCATTTGCGGGGTGAATTCGGTGAGTTTGTCGAGTTGCTGCCTGCGCAACAGCGGATTGCCACCTCCTGGTATGCGGGTACGGCTGATGCCATTTATCAGAATCTGGACATTATTCGCAGCCATCATCCGAAGTATGTGTTGATTCTGGCGGGCGACCATATTTATAAAATGGATTACGGTGAGATGCTGGCCTTCCATGTTGAGAATGAGGCGGACATTACCGTGGGCTGTATTGAAGTGCCGATGGAACAGGCCAAAGCCTTTGGAGTGATGGGGGTTGATGACGATAGCCGTATTCAGAGTTTTAGTGAAAAACCCGATGCACCCGCGCCGATGCCGGGTAGCAAAGATACCTCGTTGTGTTCGATGGGCATATACGTGTTCAATACCGAGTTTCTGTTCGAGCAGTTGGTCAAGGATGCGGATATGCCGCAGTCCAGTCATGATTTTGGTAAGGATATTATTCCCTCGGTGATCGAACGCTATCGCGCTTACGCCTATCCCTTTCGTGATCCGGAAAATGATCAGCAGGCTTACTGGCGAGATGTGGGTACCGTGGATGCGTTCTGGGATGCCAATATGGAACTGGTGTCGGTGACGCCAGAGTTAAATCTTTATGATGAAAACTGGCCTATCTGGACGTATCAGCAGCAGTTGCCGCCTGCCAAATTTATTTTTGATGATGAAGATCGTCGTGGTATGGCGGTGGATTCTATGGTCTCGGGAGGTTGCATTATTTCCGGCGCGAAAGTGGAGCATTCCCTGCTGTTTTCCAATGTTTGCGTCGAGTCCTATGCTTCACTGATTAAGACGGTGGTTTTGCCGAATGTGGTGATCGGCGAGAATTGCAAGATAAGCAAGGCCATTATTGACAAAGGTTGCAAGGTTCCAGCGGGTACGGATATCGGTCAGGATCTGGAGCAGGATAAACAGCGGTTTTATGTTAGCCCCGATGGCGTGGTGCTGGTAACGCCGGAAATGCTGGGACAGAAGTTGCATCATGGCAGATAAACTCGTGAAATCTGGCCGCTTAAAAGTCGTTCTTTATTGGCACATGCACCAGCCCGAATATCGGGATCTTCGCAGTGGTGAATTTCATCAGCCCTGGACCTATCTGCATGGCATTAAGGACTATGTCGATATGGCGGCACACCTTGAGGCGATCCCCGAAGCGCGCGCGGTAGTTAATTTTGTCCCCATTCTGCTTGAACAGATCGATGACTATGCCCAGCAGATAAAAAGCTTTCTCAACAATAGCACGGCCTTAAATGATCCCCTGCTGGCGGCTCTGGCCGGGCCGGTGCTGCCGTCCAGTCAGGAATCGCGGCTGCAATTGATTCGCCATTGCCTGCGTGCGAATGCCGAGCGCTTAATCGATCCTTTCCCTGCGTTTCGCAAACTGGCGGATATTGCCCACTGGTTGCCAAAGCATCCCGAGATGATGTTGTATGTAAACGAACAATACATGGTGGATCTACTGGTCTGGTATCACCTTGCCTGGATGGGGGAAACCGTTCGCCGGGGTGATCAGCGTATTAAACAGTTGTTGAAAAAAGAATCGGGCTATAGCCTGCATGATCGGCGCGAGTTACTAACGGTTATGGGTGAGTTGCTGGCGGGCGTGACCGAACGCTATGCGGTGCTGGCGCGGCGGGGTCAGGTTGAGTTGTCGATGACACCCTATGCGCATCCGATTATGCCCTTGTTGCTGGATATTCAGAGTGCAGCGGAAGCCATGCCCGATGTTAGCCTGCCTTTTTTACAGACTTATCCCGGTGGCGAAGAGCGAGTGCGCTGGCATTTGCAACAGGGGATTAAATCTTTCGAAAAGTATTTTGGCGTTCGTCCAGCAGGTTGCTGGCCCTCGGAAGGTAGTGTGAGTACTTCAACGCTGAAACTGCTGAGTGAGGCAGGGTTTAAGTGGACGGCCTCAGGTGAAAGCGTGTTGCGCAATAGTCTGGTCAAATCAGACATCGTGCCGGGTGAAGAAAGTTGTATGCACCAACGCTATCAGTTGCCGGGGCAGACGATTAACAGTTTTTTCCGCGATGATGGTTTGTCTGATTTAATTGGTTTTACCTACTCCGACTGGCATGCCGATGATGCGGTGGCTAACTTTGTGAATCATCTTGAAAATATCGCTGATGCCTGTGCCGATGAAGATGAAAGTGTGATTTCAGTTATTCTCGATGGCGAAAACGCCTGGGAATTCTATCCGGGCAATGGCTATTATTTTCTACGCGCCCTGTATAAAGGTATTGCTGAAAATCCACGTCTGGAGCTCACCACTTTTTCTGATTGCCTGAAGACCGGTGAGCCTGCCGCCCTTCCTGAACTGGTGGCGGGGAGTTGGGTGTATGGTACGTTCTCCACCTGGATTGGTGATAAAGATAAGAACCGCGCCTGGGATATGCTGGGTGATGCCAAGCGCTGTTACGATAAAGTGATCGCCAGTGAACGGCTCGATCAAACACACCGACAACAGGCTGAGCGGCAACTGGCTATCTGTGAAGGCTCAGACTGGTTCTGGTGGTTTGGTGATTATAATTCAGCTGAGTCAGTCAGTGACTTTGAGTCGCTGTACCGTATGCATCTGTCCAATCTGTACCAGATCCTCGGTGAAGAACCCCCGGCCTATTTGTCTGAGATTTTTGCTCATGGCAGCGGTGATCCCTTGCAGGGTGGTGCGATGCGCAAGGGACAGGAGTAGCGGTGGACAATACAGGCAGGCTGCCGACGTTTGATTTCTCGGCGAAAAGACGAGCGGGAATTTTACTGCATCCGACCTCATTGCCGGGACGTGACGACAACGGTGATCTGGGGCACGCCGCTTATCGTTTTATCGAGTTTCTTGCTGCAAGCGGGATCAGCGTCTGGCAAACCCTGCCACTGGGACCGGTGCATGAAGACGGCTCGCCGTATCAATGTCTTTCCGCGCATGCTGGTGATCCTCGGTTAATCAGTCTTGAATGGCTGGTAGATCGCGGCTGGTTAACGCAGGCAGCACTTGATAACACTTCTCACGCAAGTTCATTTCGTGATCACTGTTTGCAGCAGGCCTTTGCGTATTTTAACCAGCATACCGATGGCGCAGAGCAGCGGGAATTTTCAGAATTTTGTCAGGCGCAATCTAGCTGGCTGGACAGTTATGCCCTCTACATTGCCATTCGTCAGTCCGAACACAACCGCGGTTGGGTAGACTGGCCGGCGGCCTTACGCAAAGCTGAAGCTTCGGCACTGGCAAAAGCCGGGCAACGTTTGCAGGCTGAAATAGCATTTGTGAAATTCGAGCAGTTTGTCTTTTTTAGCCAGTGGTTTGAGTTGAAAGAGTATGCACACCAGCATGGTGTTTATCTGTTTGGCGACATGCCGATTTTCGTTGCGCATGATAGTTGTGATGTCTGGAGCAACCAGTCGTATTTTTTACTGGATAAAGATGGTCAGCCCGAGGTGGTGGCCGGCGTGCCGCCGGATTATTTTTCTGAAACCGGACAGCGTTGGGGGAACCCTCTGTATGACTGGGCGCGCATGGCAGACACAGGTTTCCAGTGGTGGATACAACGCATGCAAACACAACTGGAATTGTTTGATCTGGTGCGCATCGATCACTTTCGGGGTTTTGATGCCTGCTGGGAAATACCTGCGGAAGAAGACACGGCGATTAACGGTCGCTGGGTTAACGCGCCCGGTGAGGCCTTGTTACAAAGTTTGAATGACGCCTTTTCAGGTTTGCCTCTGGTGGCTGAAGATCTGGGTGTCATCACTGATGAGGTTAACGCTCTGCGTGAACGCTTTCAGTTACCGGGTATGCGTATATTGCAGTTCGCATTTGGTAGCGGCGCGGAGAATCCTTATTTGCCCCACAATTATGATCGCAATACGGTTGTTTACACTGGCACGCATGATAATGACACTACGCAGGGCTGGTATGACGCACTGGACGATGAAGCTAAAAAAGATGTCAAAAATTATCTTGGCTATGATCCTGATAAAAGCATGCCCTGGTCATTGATTCGACTGGCACTGGCATCGGTTGCGAATATGGCCATCATTCCGTTGCAGGATATTTTTGAACTGGGGAGTGAAGATCGAATGAACGTGCCCGGCACCACCGAGGGTAACTGGTCATGGCGCTTTAGCGAAGATGCCATGAGCAAAGATAGAGCA
>VAPK010337003.1_pt1 | contig 14791 bp, 11 predicted proteins | sample 3395031 | NCBI WGS metagenome assembly VAPK01 (sample SAMN08290443, study PRJNA428436) | hydrothermal vent metagenome | isolation source: Deep-sea hydrothermal vent chimney 1 | place: Pacific Ocean: Juan De Fuca Ridge
AATATTATTTAAGTTAAAGGCTCTACTTATCTTCTATTTTTTTTCCTGTTCTAAGCTCCTTTGCCCAATTTATTAATCTTTTTTGCTGTTTTTTGCTTAGTCGTGCTTCTCCGTGTACTATTAAATAGCTAGGCAATGGCATTTCAGCTTCGTCCACTTCTTCCTCAATTTCTTCGAGCTTATGTAGTTTCCTTTTAGTTGTGTAGGTTCCCCATTCCGAGAAATTTAGTTCTTCTCTAGCTTCGTTAATATGGTTTTTTACCACCCAACTAATAGGTGCAACATTACTATACCAAGGGTAATTTACTTGATTGGAGTGGCAATTTAAACAAGAAGTTTTAATGATAGACTGCACATCGTCAGGCACATGTTCTACCACAAACATGTTCAAAGCTGAATCTGATTCAGGGTTCGATTTATCTATTCTAAAAAATTGCATAACTACCAAGGTTGCTATTAATCCTAAGCTAATTTTCTTCTTCATAATTAGTAAAATTTAATAAGTGTTAAAATAAGTAATACTCCTAGCCAAATAGGCCAAAAAGCTAATTTTACAATTAAATTGTCTTTGTATTGTATAAATTTAACAGGTCTATTTTTTGAAAACATGACTACATCCACAATAAGAAGTATAATAATAATGTACACGGCAAAATAGAAAGTTTCCATATAGGTTACATGCGGAGAGGCAATTCTATTTCTAATGGTGATATGTGCAAATAACAAACTAAAAAAGAGACCTACCATGCCCTGAACCACTCCCATTACGGTAACACCCGATTTATCATCTTTATCTTTAGTTAAACTATAAAGTAAAAAGAAAATTAATGCTGCACCTAAAAGTGCTGGTATAATAAAGGATACAAAAGGAGTAATAAACCTTCTTTTAATAACAATATTATATTCTAATAACTGGTACTCTGTTACCCCGCTTCTCCGATCTCTACCAAAAAATGTTTTCATATCCATACTGGCAAATGAAAAATAAGAAGCAATGATTCTATGTTTGGGTAAGAAAAGCACATCGCTTAGGCCAGGTTTGGCAGATGGGTTTAATACCTCATAACTATCAAGGTCAGGAATTAACATTATGTCATCTGTTAAATCAGGGTAGAGTAGTTTAATATCAATATAGTGTTGATCTAGCGGGTATTGGGCATAATCGAAATAGATTTTTAAGGTTGCATCAAATTGCCAGGTATAGAGCAAGCTGCCATCTTCTAATTTATCTTTAGATAGTAAGGTGATTTTTACCGACCTGCCGTAAGGAGCTGCCTGAATAAAATGAAATCCAACTTTGTCTTTTAAATCTCGATCTTCAGGCCAACGTTGCCATACTATGCCACTTATGCTCATATCATAAGATTCGCTTACCTCCAGTTCTTCTATAAATATTCCGGTAGGTATTTTTGAGTATTTTTTGTGTCCTAATTTATGCTGATCGAGGTCTTTTTTGTTGATGTAATTGTGTAGCTCATGGGTATCATAAACCCTTGTTGTGTTCGATAGTTCTTGAGAATAGTCAAAATCTAAGTGCATTATCCATATTACCGCAATATTGAGTACAATTAATACAGAAATAGTAAAACTAGCGAGCCATAATTGCCTTGTTTCTAATTGATACCACTTAAAAATTAGAGCAACACTTAGAAATAGAAAGATACTTATGGCACCCCCTAATTGAATTACTTTCTGCTTTAAAATGCCAGGATCTCCTGATACGTCTGAACGGCTGAACACAACCGCTACTTTCCATCTGGTAATATTGCTTCGTGCAAAATAAATAATAGATGGCACTTGGGTGTATAAACTTTGGTACCTAAAGAAGCCTTCTTCTTTAGATAAAAGGTTTTTCTTTAGCTTTTTAATGTTTCTATTGTCCCCTAATGTATTTAAGTTTTTATGTAAAATAAAATCTCGATTTGGATGTGTAATAAAATCACCATTATCATCAAAAGTAAAGGCATACCCCGTGTTGCCTAACACCAATGAGTTGATAAGTTCGGTAAAATTATCCAGCGACACCGTTATAGAAATAACCCCTATTTTTTCAGTTTTACTAGTATTGGCATAAAATGGAATGGCATAATCTACTACAATTTCCTGAGCTGCTTGGGCAAAATAGGGTTTGGTTAAAATTGGCAAAGTGGCTCCCATCCCTTTGGTAAACCATACAGAAGTTTCTAACTCAGAGTTCGTATAATCATAAATATTGGCAACATTCAACAGCTTATCAGTTTTAAAATCATAAAAAGGGGCATACAAGCCATCTTTACCTCGAAACTTTCCAGGCAGATAAGCAACCGTGATACCAAGTAGATTTACATTTCTACTCCCTTTCTCTACCAAAAATTCTAATAGCTCTTCTTCGCTAAAAACTCTGCTACTTAATGTATCTGATAAATTTTTAATATTATCATATTCTATTTTAGATATTGAATCTAAACGATTGACCACATCGTAACAGGCTTGTTTACTAAGCCGCTCCCCTTGGCTTTTTAAGCTGTTATTAGTTTGGTAAAAGTTATATCCGACCCAACCAAGGCTAAATACAGATAGGGTAAATACAAGAACTAAAATTCCCTTCATACAACTCAGTTATTAGTGGATTTATACAAAAAACGCCTTGAAACCCCCAATGCTACAAAATAAGAATCGTTTGTAAGAAGCCCTCCTGAAAAATCCATTTGTGTCTCACCATTTATTAAATAGGTTAACCCTGCATTAAATTGTTGTACTTTGTCATCGTAAACACCTTCTACAAAAACACTAGCTTTATCACCTAAAGAATAGCCCAAAGCGAGCACAACATAATAAATATTGGCTTTGCCCACATTAAAAGTAGCTCCTAATTTTTCGGTTATTTTCTGAGACCAAGAAACCCGATAGTTTACCAAATCGAACTGGTTACCAAAAGAAGCTTGAATAGAGATGCCGGGTTTATAATCATCTTGCTTCCAAAGGCTTACTTTAGCCCCCACATAAGTGGAGTTAGACCCGTAACTGGTAAATAACCGAATCTCCCCTCTTTCAGAAACTGCTAACCGAAATAACCCATCTAGTGCAGTGGTGTCGTTCCAAAAGGCAAAGCCCTGTTCAAACTGAAATGTATTTTTCGATATAGTATGGGAACTTGTGGAAGTAGTAGGTCTTTCTGTACCAATACTTCCTTGAGCCCATACATCTGAGGTAACTGATGCGCCAAGTAGAAACAGCAACACAAGCGAGCCATATTTTACCGCAGCCATCTACTAATTTTTTAACATTTTAAGTGAAAACCAACCAAGGATAAGAATAGCAAAAATCATAATAGCCCAAAGCCAAATATCATCTTTAAATAAAGCTTCTTGCTCTGCCTTTACTTCTTCCTCAACAAATTTTTCATCTCCCACACTTAGTTGTTTATTTTTTTTAGGAATATTATCCTCGAATTTGGTAATATCATAATTGGGTACATAAGCTCTCTTATTGCCATACACAAGGTAATATGTGGCTGGTTTAGTAAATCTGGCAATTAGTTTATGAGGGTTGCCATGTATGTTAGCCTTGCTAAAAGTTAGGGGCTCATTATCGTAATTTTTTATCGTAATTCGAAGGTGCTTTAGCACCTGATTAGGAAAATTATATCCTTTTTTGTTTAATGAGCTAAGTGTAGAAGTAAACAAACTCCTATAAAGGTATTGCCAGCCTTTGTTATTTTTAATACTATCTATGGCATATTCCACTGAAACCGAACGGTAATAATCTATTGAATCAACAACCTGCAATTTAATGAACGAAATCGGTTCCATCTTCTGTAAACTTAGTAAAACCTCGGTTTCATTTCGGTCATTATGTTCAACTACCTTAAATGATTCAATCACAGGGGAGGTATAAACTCCTTTGGTAAGTATTTTTTCTTCTATTGTAGCCTTATTGAGTCGAGGATTTTTGGAAGAAGGAATTCTTAAGCGCAAGTATTTATAGCTTACATTCTTAAACTCTAATGTGGTGTATTGATAAGAGGTATTATCATTTTCTATGCCAACAATTCTACTTTTTTTACCTATAGCAAACCATTCTTGCTGGTTTTGACTTCCCTCCAAAGTAACAACCCAATCGAAATTAGACCGATTAAATGAGAGGCTAATCGAGTTAACCAGTTGTGGTTTTGGTAATTCAAACGTATAATAGTAACTGCCAGAATTTTTTACCTCGTTAATCAAACTAAAGTCAATCACTTTATTATCATAACTATCTGCTTGAACCTGAAGAATATATGGAGCTTCAACGGTGTCGCCATTTGCTAGTATTCCTAAAATTCTTACATCAGAAAAATCGCTATTCAGTTTGCTATAAGCATCATCAGGAATTTCAATGGCATGCCAAGTATCGGTAACTCCTTCTAAGTTTCTTTGGTATTTAAACTCATATTCTTGTGCCCACCCTAAGTTGGCTAAAAGAATAAAGGGTAAAGCCAGAGTTGAAAACAGTATTTTATTCATCGTCTTTTTCATCTTTTCCTGCTTCAAAATTAGTGTCAATTGCTTTCTCTTCCTCAAACATGAGATGTTTATACTTGTTATATAAAAACGAAATAATTAGTAATAATATACCTAACACAACAAACACAATGGTTTTAGCAATAGTATCTAAATGCGAAATATCGTAGAAAAATAGCTTAACAAGCGTAATAGCGAATAAGCCCATAGCACCAATGCGCAATTGTTTATACTTACGAATAATGCCAACTACAATTAAGCTTAAAGAATATACACCCCACAAAATACTTAACCCAAGTTTGTAGGATTGAGTAGATCCTGCGTAGTCCATCCAATGAATTAACTCACTACTTAGAAGCCAAAGTACGGTTCCGTAAAACACCAAAGCAAAGAGTTGCTTGAGATTTACATTCATAAACTCTTGCCTTATGTATTTAAAACTTACTAATAATAAACCGCCAACAAACAGGATAGAAATATATCGGATGCCAATATAAATCCAACCGTATGTAAAGTATTCACCCATTTCTTGGGTAAGAAAATCGATTCTGAGCTCGCTTATTAAATACAAACCTGAAAAGAGAAACAGAAATAGCACAAACCCATTAAACCCTAAATTAACAAGACCCAATGTTCTGTTTTTCAAAAACTTGATATTTACAAGAGACAACAAGGTAAAGAAGCCCAAGGTATAAATATATGACCAAACTTTTCCCATACTTTGTAACGAATAATTGAATTCACTATAGGTTTCTCCCGATCCATCTTCGTAAGCTACTTGTACTTCAGAACTATAATATTGTTGATTCCAATAATTTTTTATCTCCATTGAAAAAGTTAAAAATAGAACAATTAGAAAAAAGGCAGGCATGGCTACTTTTAAAATACTGTTTAATCCTTCTTGCTTAAAAACAGGCTTAACAGGTGGCACAGCTTGATTAATATAATTTATTAGCCCAAAGCCTAAAAACATTATTATTCCACTAAGGAATTGAAAGTTAAAAAACGGTGTAAGCCAATCTTCCGTAGTATAAGCGCTCATATAAGTATATGCATCAGTCCAATCTTGCATTATACTACCAAAAGCAATTACCATCAAAGGCCAAGCAATTTTCTCATACATTGGTATTTGTTTGGCTCTAGCAATCCAGAAAAGCAAGGTGGCCTCTCCTATCCATAATAAGGTTACCCAGTGCCCATTAAGCTGAACTGGTATGGCAATTGTGATAAAGGTGAGCACCAGCACAACGATGAGGTAAAATAACTTTTTATCTGCTAGTTTCTGCTTGTGTATGTACGCAGCAAATGCAAAATGTATAATGGCATTAAATAAGGTAAACAGTCCGAGGTAATTTCCTTCAATTTGTGTTTCGCTTAAAATGGAATAGCCTAATCCGTAAAAAACGGAGGAGTTTGCCATTAGCAAGAAGATATCTAAGCGTTTGAACACTTCCTTTTGAATGAGCTTATACCCAATAAATACTAAATAAAATGTGAGGTAATATATACCCAAAAATGTGAGTAAAACACCTAAGTCGTCTGTAGAATCAAGCTTATTATTATAGGCTGCCAAATACACAAGCCAAGTGAGCACAAAAGCCGTGTAGTACAGTGATTTCCAATACTTTTTAACTGACACCGCCAGTATTCCGAAGTTAATTATGGTTATATAAATTAGCAATATAACCGCATCTCCGGTGCCATCGCTTAGCAAAACAGGCACAGCATAGGCACCTACAAAGCCAATATGGGCAATAACTTGTCGGTTATATTTTATAGATGCAAACGTTGTGAATACAGTAAGAAGAAGCATTAGACCAAAAGCTATCATTTTGGGTATGAGGTCGTAAAAATCGTAGGCAGCAAAGGTTAAAAAGTACATTAACGCCAGTGCCCCACTTAGCAATACCGCACTAAACCTCTCGTATTTTTCTTTTAATTTAATAGCAAAAACAAGCAAGCCAACTGAAATTACATAGCCAATAACGATACGAGTTAATGGGCTTATCATTTTATTATCAATGGCATATTTTGCCCCGATACCCACACCTATAATTAATATTATTACCCCAATTACACTAATAAGGTTCTCTCCAACAAATTTTTCAATATTTTGTTTAAACTCGGCTGGAAAAAGATTGTTTAACCCTTTCTTAACAAATGAATCTTTTGGCTTTTGAATTACCCATGGGTCATAAGCAGGCACTGGTTTAGTTTCTTTAGGTTTTGGAAGTGTTGAAACTACATTTTCTAAAGTTGCTGGCTTACCTTCTATCTCAGACTTTAATTCACGAACTTCTGAAGTTAGTGCCTCCTGTTTAAGTAGAAGTTCGTTAAGCCGTTTTAATAGATTTTCATTATTGGAGTTTTGGTTATCCATAAAAAATGGGTTAATGAAAAGAAGTAGCTAAAATAGAAATTCTAATGCAATCAATGACTATGATGTTAATAGTTTCAAACAAAAAATTTTAAAAATCACTTATTTCCTTAAAACTCTTTTGATTAATTGTAACTTATGAGTGATGGAGTTATTGGCTGGCAAGTGAATCCCTTGATCAGTGATATTATCAATTCGTACATGGCCGCTGGCATGAATTATTTTATAATCAGCCATCAACATGCCTACATGTATAATCTTTGTTTTTGTTCCAAAAAAACACAAATCGCCAGGTATTGATTCTTCAAGATTTTCAACTTTTGTCCCCAATAATGCTTGCTCACTAGCATCTCTGGGTAGCTTATACCCGGCAATTTTAAACACCATTTGTATAAAAGCAGAACAATCTACTCCAAAAGGTGTTTTTCCTCCCCACAGGTAAGGGGCATTCAAATATTTAAGCGCTATTTGCTTTACAAACTCAAAGCCCATGGAATTACCCATATTATGAGACTCTCCATTAAAGGCCAACTGCTCTTCCATATCGAAAAGCTCCATAGAGGATATGGGTAAAATGCTTCCAATTAGTATTTGAATAGGACTTTTATTAAAAAGGAGACTACCGGTTATATCGGTGCAAATTTTAAAATTTACATCGTTCAGGTGGTTAAAATAAGCATCTGAAATAGGGTAATGCTGTTTGGCATCGATCCAACCAAGGTACTCATCAAAATTAATTTCGATCTTAAGCCAACGACCTTCGTTCATCGATTCTAATACGGTGTAATGATCTCCAAATAGCAATTGAGTTACCATTTCAGATTCTTCGGAAGGATATGACCTTACAGGCACAATGGCCAATCGGCAAACACCTTTATTATCTTTTTCTTCTACCTTCAATTATTAATATTTAATTCTTTCAAGGTCGCGTTTCACATCTTTTTCTTTGATGGAATCACGCTTATCGTGCAGCTTTTTGCCTTTTCCTAAAGCAATTTCCAATTTAGCAAATCCTCGGCTCGAAAGAAACAATCGGGTAGGAATTAATGTTAATCCTTTTTCAGAAATCTTCTTATGGATTTTGATAAGCTCTGATTTGTTTAATAGTAATTTTCGCTGCCTTGTTATGGTATGGTTAAAATGTGTACCTTGTTTATACTGGCTTATATGAATATTATAAACAAATAATTCTCCACGATGGAATGCACAGTACCCATCTTTAAGAACCACCTTCCCTTCCCTAATAGATTTTATTTCAGTGCCTTGCAGCACCATACCTGCCACATATTTATCCAGCAACTCATATTCATACGAGGCTTGTTTGTTTCGTACGCTAATCGAGTTTGAAAATCTATCTTTTTTTGCCATTATTTTTTAGAATCGGCTAAGCTAGAAAAAATCTCTTTGATTCTATCTTTTTTTAATAATTTTTGACCTGTTTGGGCTTTTGCAACCACTCTGCTTTTACAAGTTACCAGTACATCACAAATCAATTCATTACCATTAATTGATTTTACCGTGGCTTCAAATAAAAGTTCTTCGTTTATAAAGGTTGGTGACTTATGGTCAATATGAATCATAGTGCCTATTCCTTCTTCGTCTTCAGTTTTAATATCAATAATAAATAGGCGGCTACTCCACTCAATGTATTTGGCCAATGCAAATGTGCTACACACCTTATGCACAGTACCAGAATCAAACTTGGCAAGGTCAGCCTTACAAACAATATGTTTGAATATTCTTTTGTCTCCTATGTTAAGCCTATTGTTCATTACGCAATTATGATTTTGCCCCAATAGGCATACGAGCCATCGGGCCTACTTCTAGCCCTACAAACTTTTTTGCTAAATACTTAAAATGACCTGCAATGGCAATCATACCTGCGTTATCGGTACAATATTGAAAATCTGGCACATACACATTCCAGCCCTTTTCTTTACTCATTTGTTCCAATGCAGCTCTTAGTCCCGAATTGGCTGATACACCACCGGCAATAGCAATTTCTTTTATGTTATGCTCTCTGGCTGCTCGTTTCAGTTTATTCAGTAGCATTTTTACCAGCATAAACTGAATACTTGCGGCCAAATCGTTCATGTTGTTAACAATAAACTCAGAATCTTTTTTCAGCTCTTCTCTTAAAAAGTATAGTATGGCCGTTTTAATTCCACTAAACGAATAATCTAACCCAGGCATAGACGTATTAGGGAATTCAAACTTAGTTGGATCACCCAATTTGGCATATTTATCAATCAACGGCCCTCCGGGATAGGTAAGCCCAAGCATTTTGGCAGCTTTATCAAAGGCCTCTCCTACGGCATCGTCTTTGGTTTGGCCAATTACTTCCATGTTAGTGTAATCTTTCACCAACACCAGTTGAGTATGGCCGCCACTAACAGTAAGGCATATAAACGGGAATTTTGGCTTAGGGTCATCAATAAAATGTGCCAAAATATGTGCTTCCATATGGTTTACATCTATAAGCGGTATATCCAAGGCCAATGCCATGGACTTTGCAAACGAAGTGCCTACCAATAATGCGCCAAGCAAACCCGGACCTCTTGTAAACGCTATAGCACTAAGTTCATTAGGAGAAATGCCTACTTCATTCATAGCCTTATCTACCACAGGTACTATGCTTTGTTGGTGGGCTCTGGAAGCTAATTCAGGCACCACTCCTCCATATTCTTGATGAACAGATTGCGTAGCCACTACATTATTCAGAACTTTACCATCTTTAATAATAGATGCCGAAGTTTCGTCACAAGAAGACTCAATTGCAAGAATAATAATGGTCATATAGCGTTGCTATCTATTTTTGTAGTTACTTGGTAACCTGAGTTGGTGGCAAAGTTTACAGTTTAATCATTCTAATGATAATTTTTTGGTAAAATTTTGAAGGATAAAAATAAAATAAGGCTAAAAAAATTATCAATACAGGTTGCTGCCATTTTGGTAATCAATGTATTGGTTATTTTATCTTTCTTTCAATTATCAAGTGTGCAAACCTATTTGGGAAGAATGCTAACTAAGAGCATTAGTAAAAAAATTGGGTATGAAATAACAATTGAAAAGGTAGATATTGAATGGCTTGATAAAGCAGTATTAGAACATGTAAAGGTGAAAGACCTTGCTAAAAAGGAGATGATTAGTATTGACCAAGTTTTTATTAATTACCGGTTTTCTTCATTAATTGGCGATCGAGCAAATATTATTGACCAAATTGTGCTACACAAACCCAATGTGCAACTTAGTTTATCTGATAGCACTCCTTTAAATATCACTTCGTTTATAACTGCTCTAAAAAAGAGGTATGCCCCTAAAAGGAAAAATAAGGCTAAACCATTTATAATTAGTGATATTAAAATAGAACAAGGAACCTTTACCTATAATCATCAAAATAGAAAATCGTTAGAGAATAGATTCGATTATAACCATTTCGGATTGGACTCTATTAACCTACAAGCCTCAAAACTGTATGTAGTAGCCGATACTTTTGGCTTAAATATCCAAAGCCTTACCGCCTTTGAAACATCAACTCAGTTGCCAATTCATTCGTTGAGCGCAAACTATGAGGTTAGCAATGTAAAAATGAAGTTTAATGATTTACACTTTGCACTAGGGCATAGTGTAATTAGCGATTCAATGGTGTTTGAATATAGCTCAATGGCTGATTTAAATCACTTTGTAGAAAAGGTACGTATCTCAGCCCATTTTAAAGAGTTAAAACTTTCAACACAAGACTTAAAATACTTTTCTCCGTATTTTAAATCTATTAAAGACACCATTTTCTTAAAAGGAAAGTTAAAGGGTTATTTAAAGAATTTTGACGTTAGGGATATTGACCTTCAATTTGGAAACAGTAGTAGCTTAGTAGGAAAGGCTTATTTCGAAGGGCTGCCCGATATTTATAATACATTTATTGACTTAAAAATTAAAAACTCTAAGCTGTATAAGCCAGACCTTTCGATCTATATTCCATCTGAATCTTTTACTAAATTCTACCCATTCGATTCAGCAAAAGTTACCGGAACATTTACTGGATACCCAAAAGATTTTGTCTCAAAAGCTTCATTTATCACGAGCATAGGACATATTCATACAGACTTAAACTTAAAGTTGGCAAACGACCCTGCCCTATCTGAATACAGCGGTGCTATTAAATTGGAGAAATTTGATCTTGGCAAACTATTCAAAGCAGAGTCAATTATAGGAAAGACCAGTTTATCAGGCAAAATTAAAGGTAAAGGAATGACAAAATCTAGTGCAAACTTTAACCTTGAAAGCATAATAGATGAAGTATATATAAATAAGTATAATTATACTCACATTACAACCAATGCCCATTTTTCGCAAGAACTGTTTGATGGTTCATTGGAGATAAACGATCCGAATTTACAGTTTCATACTACGGGTATTATCGACCTTAGGGCGAATAAAAGAATTGTTCAGCTAGAGGGAGAATTGAAAAATGCACAATTAAATGCTCTTCACATTAGATCCGATACTTCTTCGATTTCTGCACAATTTAATGTTAATGCTAGAGGGCTTTCCATTGACAGCATTATTGGAACTCTGCATATAGCAGAGCTTAAGGCCACCAATAACGACCAATCGTACCAAGTAAATAACCTTGAGCTAATTTCAGAAATTAATGATGATGAGCGAGTTATTGTGTTGTATTCTGATCGTGTAAAAATGAAGCTAGCAGGTAGTTTTAATTTAACAACTGCCTATAAAGACCTCTTTTATTTGTGGAAAAAGCATCGCATAAAATTCAGGAATCAAACAGATGAAATAGCCACTTTTTATAAAGAATCTACCTATGAACCAACAGTTTCTTCGATAGATTACGAAATTGAATTGCAAAATATAAATCCATTAGTAAATCTCTTTGACCCTCTTGTTTATCTATCCCAAAATACATTTATTAAAGGAAGCCTAACAACTAGTGAAGAATTTAGTGCTCTAACATTAAATTTTAATAACGACACTATAATTTATGACCATAACACTCTGATAAACAATAGTATAAATATTTTTACTCAAAGCTTTTCTGAACCCAATAAGGTGAAAGGTCAATTGAGTATTGATTCTGAAAGCCAGATATTACGAAGTGGCTCTTCTTTAGATAGCCTTGCGATTCATGCGCAATGGGCTGGCGATTCTATCAATTTTAACCTGCATATACGGCAACAAGCCGAGCATAATGTAAACAAAATAGAAGGCACTTTTTTGTTTAAAACAGATACTACATTACTAAGTTTTAATAAATCGCAAATTCAAGTATTAGAACAAACATGGAACATTAAAGAAAACAACCTTATTACATTTACAAAAGACAAGTTGAAACTCTCCAATATGAGTATTAAAAGCGGCACTCAATCTATTAGTGCTACTGGTTCTATATCTAAATTTAGTAACGAGCCTGTGATAATAAGAGTTGGAAGTGTAAATATGAATAATCTTAACCCGCTTGTAACCAATAGATTAGAAGGCATGATAAGTGGGTCGGCTGAGGTATCCAAAATATTTAGCACACCATTAATCGAAACTGATTTTATCATTGATAGCCTTAGGGTTGATGACTATTATTTTGGTAATATCGAAGGAGTGAGCAACTGGAATCAGTCTGAAAATCAATTTGATGTTAATTTTTTTGTAGATAGAAACAGTGTTAAACTGCTAAATATTACGGGGGCTTATAAACCACTTGGTGATAATAATGCACTGATATTAGATGCTCAATTAATTGATACCGATTTGAGGTTAGTAGAGCCGTTTACCAAGCTATTTACAGATATTGAAGGAACAGTATCTGGAAACATAAAAATTACTGGTGCTTTATTTAAGCCTATTTTAAAAGGAAATGGTCGCATTAATAATGCATCGATAACCATTGACTACTTAAAATCGAAACTATTCGCACAGGGTAATTGGCAGCTTGACTCGAGTTCAATATCACTTAATAGTGTGGTAATTAAGGATGACAATATTGGTACCGGTCTGCTCGAAGCCAATTTTTACCACAGTAATTTTAAGTCGTTCTCAATGGATTTAAAAGCTAAATTTGATAATTTAAAAGTACTAAACACCCTTGCAAAAAATAATGATTATTTCTACGGTACAGCTATTGGAAGTGGTGATTTATCAATTACGGGTTCTTTCAGTAATTTGCTAATTAGTACCAGAGCAAAAACTGAAAAAGGCACCAAATTTTATATTCCGCTCACCAGAAGTAACTCAGGTGCTAAGCAAGAAGATTTTATATCATTTTCTAATTTTACGACCGAGGAAAAAACGACTACCGTTGTTATTGAAGATAAGGTAAATTTAAAAAATGTGATAGTAAACCTTGATATTGAAGTAACCCCCGATGCTTATGCAGAGATTATTTTTGATTTAACGGTAGGTGATATTATCCGTGGTAGAGGGAAGGGAAACTTAAGTTTAGGAATAGATACCAAAGGAGAATTTACGATGCTAGGCGAGTATGAATTTACAGAAGGAGCCTATAATTTTACGATGTATAATATTGTAAATAAGGAATTTAAGATAAATCCTAAAAGTAAAATTTCGTGGTCAGGTGATCCGTACTTAGCAAATATGGAGATTAATGCAGACTATAAAGTAAACACTTCGCTTGCTCCTATAATTGATACAGTTTACCAAAACTTGCCCGAGCTAAAACGAATTTACCCTACAAAAGTATTACTCGATTTAAATGGACCTCTCCTTTCTCCAGACATTGATTTTGATATTGTCATAGAAGATTATCCACGATCTAATGTAAATATTGATACCGAAGTAAGGGCATTTTTAAATAAAATTAAAAATGATGAGCAAGAAATGAACCGGCAGGTATTTAGCCTCTTGGTATTCAGAAAATTTTCCCCTCCTAATTCATTTTCAACCGGAGGTACATTGGGTAGTAGTGTGTCCGAGTTTGTCTCTAACCAACTCAGTTATTGGATAAGCCAGGTAGATGAGAACTTAACTATTGATTTTGATTTAGGTGAATTAGATGCAGATGCCCTCAAAACTTTTCAGCTAAGGGTTTCATACGCCTTTATGGATGGTAAATTAATTATAACTCGCGATGGTGGGTTTACCGACCAAAACCAAGAAGCAACCTTATCAAGTATCACAGGCGACTGGACAGTGGAATATCTTTTGTCGAAAGATGGTAAACTGAGAATTAAAATCTTTAAAAGAACAAATTATGACCAACTATCCGCCTCTACAGGAAATAATGATGAACTTATAACTGGAGGTTTTAGCTTATTATACACCACTAGCTTCGATAGTATAAAAGACCTCTTCAATAAGAATAAACAAAAGAAACCCTCTAACTCAACAAACAATAAAGAAAGAAAAGAAGCAATAAAGCCCGAAGAAGAAGAAAACACCCCCTAATATTCGTTATAAATTACTATCTTGAGCAAAATTTTACTATGAAAGTTGTTGAAGTTGTAAAAACGTACTCTAAATCAATTGAAGGAAAATTTTCTGCCTACGATGATTCTAAAGCTGTAGTTATTATACCAATAGGTCAGCACAGGCACCAAACTGTTTTGGCTGAAACTAAAAGCATTAACGGTACTTACTACATTATGCTTACCTCTAAAATTAGCAATAAAGAAGCTATTTCCGATGTTGATATATATGAAAAACAAAAGAACCTCTTATTTGGTAAACTTGTAATAGAAAAAGACCATCTCGAAATACGGGCTTATCTCGAAGAAAAAATGTCGGAACAATTAATTGCTGAGATTTTTAACGAAATAGCAGCCTTTGCTGATATCTACGAAAAACGGTTTACAGGAAAAGATATCTATTAAAATTCTTACTTTTGCAATGCAGACCGCCTTATCGCCCCGCTAGCTAGCGGGGAGGAAAGTCCGGGCAACATAGAGCAACGCACTTCCTAACAGGA
>VAPK010321318.1_pt1 | contig 14790 bp, 27 predicted proteins | sample 3395031 | NCBI WGS metagenome assembly VAPK01 (sample SAMN08290443, study PRJNA428436) | hydrothermal vent metagenome | isolation source: Deep-sea hydrothermal vent chimney 1 | place: Pacific Ocean: Juan De Fuca Ridge
GGTAAAAAGGGTGCAGATATTGAGAAGCTTAGAGTTAAGCTTGATAAACTTGTTGGAAAGCCAGTTAATGTAAATATCAAAGAAGAGAGAAAACCTCAAGCTTCAGCACAACTTGCAGCTGAAAATGTTGCAACACAATTAGAGAGAAGAGTTGCATTTAGAAGAGCTATGAAAAAAGTTATTCAAGGCGCTATGAAAAGTGGTGCTAAAGGTATTAAAATTTCAGTAGCTGGTCGTCTTGGTGGTGCTGAGATGGCAAGAACAGAGTGGTATCTTGAAGGTCGTGTTCCACTTCATACACTTCGTGCAAAAATTGATTATGGTTTTGCAGAAGCTCAAACTACTTATGGAATTATAGGTGTAAAAGTTTGGATTTTTAAAGGTGAAGTGTTAGCTAAAGGTATTCAAGCTGAGAAAAAAGAGCCTTCAAAACCTAGAAGTAAAAGAAGAGGTGAATAACCATGTTAATGCCAAAAAGAACAAAATATAGAAAGCAGATGAAAGGAAGAAATAGAGGTAAATCTTATAGAGGTAACTCTATTGCTTTTGGTGAAATTGCACTTAAAGCTACAGAAGCTGGTCGTATTGGTTCTCGTCAAATTGAAGCAGCTAGGATTGCAATGACTAGACATGTGAAAAGAGAAGCAAAATCTTGGATCAGAGTTTTTCCTGATAAGCCTTTGACAGCTAAGCCATTAGAGACAAGAATGGGTAAAGGTAAAGGTGCAGTTGATAGATGGGTTATGAATATTAAGCCCGGTAGAATTATTTTTGAGATGGCAGGAGTTAGTGAAGAGTTAGCGCGTGAAGCGTTGACATTGGCTAAACATAAATTGCCTTTCAAGACAAAAATTGTAACTCGAGAGATAGAAAATGAAATATACTGATTTGAAAGATAAAGATACAAAAGCGTTAAGCGAATTGTTAAAAGAGAAAAAGTTACTGCTTTTTAAGTTGAAATCAAAGCTTAGAACTATGCAGTTAAACAATCCAAATGAAATTAGAGAAGTTAAAAAAGATATAGCAAGAGTTCAAACTGCTATAACTTCAGCTTCAAGAGAGGCATAAGTATGGCTTTAAAAGAGATAACAGGAAAAGTAGTAAAAATTGCTGGTAATAAAACAGCAACTATGGTAGTTGAGAGAAGAGTTATGCATCCAAGATATCACAAAATCGTAAAGAGATTTAAAAAGTATCTTATTCATGATGAGAATAACGAAGCAAAAGCAGGTGACATTGTAAAAGCTAAAGAGTGTAAACCATTGTCAAAAAATAAATCTTTTACACTTACACAAGTTGTGCAAAAAGGAGTTGAGTAATGATCCAAGGTTTTACTAGACTTGCAGTTGCTGACAATAGTGGTGCAAAAGAGATTATGTGTATAAAAGTTCTTGGTGGTAGTAAAAGAAGATATGCAAGTGTTGGTGATGTAATCGTTGCATCAATTAAAAAAGCTACTCCAAATGGAAAAGTAAAAAAAGGTCAAGTTATAAAAGCTGTTGTTGTTAGAACAAAAAAAGAGATTCAAAGAGAAAACGGCTCTTTAATTCGTTTTGATGAAAATGCTGCTGTTATACTTGATGCAAAAAGTGAGCCTATTGGAACTCGTATTTTTGGCCCAATTGGTCGTGAAGTTAGATATGCAGGTTATATGAAAATTGTATCACTTGCACCGGAGGTTTTATAATGGCTTTAAAAATTAAAAAAGGCGATACTGTTAAAATTATAGCAGGTGATGATAAAGGCAAAGAAGCAGAAGTGCTAAAAGTTATGCCTAAATCTTCACAAGTGGTAGTTTCTGGTTGTAAATTGGTTAAAAAATCGATCAAGCCAACAGAGAAAAGTCCACAGGGTGGTTTTGAGAGTAAAGAGATGCCTATTCATATTTCAAATGTTGAAAAAGTAGAAGGTTAAGAGATGGCTAGACTTAAAGATAAATTTATAAATGATGTAAAACCAGCTTTGGTAAAAGAGTTTGATATCAAAAATCCTATGCAAATTCCTGCATTAGAGAAGATATCAATTAGTGTTGGTGCAGGCGAAGAGGCAAAAGATAGTAAAATATTACAAAATATTCAAGATACGATTTCATTGATTGCAGGTCAGCATGCAGTTGTTACAAAAGCTAAAAAATCAATTGCAGGTTTTAAACTTAGAGAAAACTATCCAATAGGTGTAAAAGTGACTCTTCGTGGAGAGAATATGTATACTTTTTTAGATAAGCTTATCTCTATTGCACTTCCTAGAGTGAGAGATTTTAGAGGTGTTGCTAGAAATGGATTTGATGGAAGAGGTAACTACAGTTTTGGATTGGATGAACAGCTTGTCTTTGCTGAAGTAAAATTTGATGATATTATAAAAACACATGGTATGAACATCACAATTGTGACAACAAGTGAAGATGACAAAGAGTCTTTAAAATTGTTAGAGTTAATGGGCATGCCATTTGCAAAGGAGCGCGTGTAATGGCAAAAAAATCGATGATAGCAAAAGCTAAGAGAACTCCAAAGTTTTCAAGTAGAGCTTATACAAGATGCCAAATTTGTGGTAGACCGCATTCAGTTTTAAGAGATTTTGGAATTTGTAGAATCTGTTTTAGAAAAATGGCAAATGAGGGTAAATTACCTGGCGTTAAAAAATCAAGTTGGTAGGGGATAGATATGGTAAATGATTTAGTAGCAGATGCACTAACAAGAATTAGAAATGCCTCTATGAGAAAGTTAGAAGTGACACAGCTTTTACACTCAAAACTTGTAGAGTCAGTTGTTAAGATAATAGCTGAAAAAGATTATATCGAAAGTTATAATGTAATTGAAAATGGCAATAAAAAATTAATCAAAGTAGTTTTAAAATATGATGAGCATGGAGAGAGAGTAATCACTGAAGTGAAGATGATTTCCAAACAAGGTCGTCGTGTTTATAAGCCATCTTCTGAAATAAAAAAGTTTAAAAATGGTTATGGAACAATAGTAGTTAGTACCTCAAAAGGTGTAATGAGTAATGAAATTGCATACAAAGAGGGTGTAGGTGGCGAACTTATCTGTAGTATATGGTAAGCGTTGAACTTTACGGCATTCGATTATATTTCGTAGACAAGTAAAAGGAAAAAAATGTCAAGAATAGGAAAACAACCGGTTTTGATTCCAGCGGGGGTTGAAGTTGGTTTAAATGGTGGAATTTTATCTTTTAAAAAAGGTAATGTACAAAAAGAGTTAGATACAAAAGAGTTAGTAAATATAAAAGTAGAGAATAATGAAATCGTTTTCACTCCAAAAGGTGATGATCGAGAGAATAGAGCATTTTGGGGTACTTTTAGAGCAATAAGCAATAATATCATTGTAGGTTTAATACAAGGATATGAGAAAAAACTTGAAATTAATGGTGTTGGATATAAAGCTGCTGTTAAAGGTAATGTGCTAGAGCTCAATCTTGGGTTTTCGCATCCAATTAATTATGACTTCCCTAAAGATATACAAATTGCTGTAGAGAAAAATTTAGTTACTATTAAGGGCAATGACAAACAAGTCGTGGGTCAAATTGCAGCAGAGATTAGAAGTTTTAGACCACCTGAACCGTACAAAGGAAAAGGTGTTAAATATCAAGATGAGCATATTATCAGAAAAGCTGGTAAGACAGCGGCTAAGTAAGGGATATAAATGAGATCAAAATTATTAAAACAGAAAAGTGCATTAAAAGCAAGAAGAGTAAGAAGAGTAAGAGCTAAAATTTCAGGAACGGAATCTGTTCCAAGAGTTGCATTTGTAAAATCTACTAGATATTTATATGCTCAGGCAATTGATGATGTCGCTGGAAATACACTAGCGAGTGTTGACGGGAAAAAAGAGGGTCAAAAAGCAAACAAAGAGTCAGCATCTGCTGTTGCTAAAGTATTTGCAGAAACCTTAAAAGCAAAAGGTATTGAAAAAGTTGTTCTTGATAGAAGAGGCGATAAGTATCATGGCGTGGTAGCGGCTTTTGCCGATGGACTAAGAGATAACGGAATAACACTGTAAGGATCAATGGATATGGAAAATATTAATAGAGAAGATTTTGAAGAGGTTATCGTTAACATCGGCAGAGTAACAAAAGTTGCAAAGGGTGGTAGAAGATTTAGATTTACTGCACTTGTCGTTGTTGGTAACAGAGAGGGAATTATTGGATTTGGTACTGGTAAAGCAAAAGAGGTTCCAAATGCAATTAAAAAAGGGGTTGATGATGCGTTTAAAAACCTGACACATGTTAATGTAAAAGGTTCAACAATAGCTCATGACATAGAAGTTAAGTTTAATTCAAGCAGAATTTTGTTAAAACCTGCATCTGAAGGTACAGGTGTAATTGCCGGTGGTGCAACAAGACCTGTTTTAGAACTTGCTGGAATTAAAGATATTTTGACAAAATCTTTAGGTTCAAATAACCCGGGAAATTTAGTAAGAGCTACTGTAAAAGCGCTTACAATGATAAAGCAATAATTTAAGGATAGTTTATGGGATTACATAATTTAACACCTGCACCTGGTTCGACTAAGGGCAGAAAAAGAGTAGGTCGTGGACAAGGTAGTGGTATGGGTAAAACTGCATCACGTGGGGCAAACGGTCAAAAAAGTAGATCAGGTTATAAAATAAAAAGAGGTTTTGAAGGTGGACAACAACCTTTGCAAAAAAGACTTCCAAAAGTTGGTTTTAGTTCACGCGTTGTAAAACCATATAGTATCAGTATCGATAGAGTTCCAAAAATTGCAGAGCTTGATGAGATCACAATAAAGTCAATTAAAACAGTTCATAAAATGCAAAATAGTATAAAAAAAGTAAAACTCATTGGCTTAGGTGCAAAGGAGTTAGCTTCAAAAATTAAAGATGAGAATGTACTTTATACTGGTATGAACAAATGAGTAAAGACTTAACAAATAAGATATTAATCACGCTTGGTTTCTTATTTGCCTATAGGATTCTCTCCTATGTGCCTGTTCCTGGTGTAAATGTTGATGTTATTAAGCAATTTTTTGATGCAAATTCTAACAATGCACTTGGAATGGTAAATATGTTTAGTGGTGATGCTGTAAGTCGTCTTAGTATCATTTCACTAGGTATTATGCCATATATTACCGCCTCAATTATCATGGAGCTTCTTGCAGCTACCTTTCCTTCGTTAGCTCAAATGAAAAAAGAACGAGATGGCATGACAAAGTATATGCAAATTATCAGGTATGCAACTGTAGTAATTACATTTTTTCAAGCCATTGGTGTTTCGATGGGTCTTCAAAGCTTAGGAAGTGCCAGTAATCCTGCTATTATGATTGATATGAGTCTATTTATACCTATTGCGGCTTTTTCTATGTTAGCGGGTACTATGATGTTAATGTGGATAGGTGAACAGATTACCCAGCGCGGTATTGGCAATGGTATATCGTTGATTATTTTTGCAGGTATTGTTTCAGGTATTCCTTCTGCAATTGGTGGAACTGTAAATCTTATCAATACAGGAGAGTTAAATTTCTTGGCTGTAATTGGAATGATTGCTGTTATTTTGATTACTATTGGAGTTATTATTTATGTTGAGTTGGGCGAGAGGCGTGTACCTATCTCTTATTCTAGAAAAACTATGATGGATAATCAAAACAAAAGAGTTATGAATTATATTCCGATAAAGGTCAATTTAAGTGGTGTAATTCCACCTATTTTTGCCTCTGCGATATTGATGATGCCAGCAACCTTGCTTCAAGGTAGTACTAACCCTACAGTATTGGCAATTTCAGATGCATTGAGCCCTGGTGGATATATGTTTAATATACTGATGTTTTTGTTTGTTGTATTTTTTGCGTATTTTTATGCTTCTATTGTATTTAATGCAAAAGATATATCTGAAAACTTAAAAAAGCAGGGTGGATTTATACCAGGTGTTAGACCAGGTAAAAGTACTGCTGAATTTATAAATGAAGTTGCAGGAAGACTTACTACAAGTGGAGCAATCTATCTTGGTCTTATATCTACATTGCCATTTATTATAGTAAAATCTATGGGAATACCATTTTATTTTGGTGGTGTTGCTGTGCTAATTGTAGTTCAAGTTGCACTTGATACCATGCGAAAGATTGAAGCTCAAGTTTATATGAATAAATATAACACACTAGGTAATGTTGGACTTTAATTAGATGGCTATTTCTATCAAGAAACCCTTAGAGATTGATAAACTAAGGGTTTCAAACTCATATGTCGCAAAAGCCTTAAATCATCTTGAAACTTATGTTCGTAGTGGCATGACACTTAACGAAATAAATGCTATGGGTGAAGATTTTATCTCATCACTTGATGCAAGAGCTTCATTTAAAGGTCTTTACGGATTTCCATCAGGGGTTTGTACCTCTTTAAATAGTGTTATTATCCATGGTATTCCAAATGATGATGTTGTCAAAGATGGTGATATATTGGGACTTGATATAGGGATTGAAAAAGATGGTTGGTTTGGTGATGCTGCTATTACGCTTCCTATTGGAGAGATAAGTGCTGAAGATGAGAAGTTGATAGCTTGCTCATATAATGCACTCAATTTTGCGATAGATATTATAAAACCAGGTATGCGTTTTAAAGAGCTTAGTTTTGAGCTTGAAAATTTTATTGTTAATGCTGGATATGTTCCTTTAAGAGGATTTTGTGGTCATGGCATAGGTAAAAAGCCTCATGAAGAGCCTGAGATTCCAAACTATTTAGATGGGAAAAATCCAAAACAGGGTCCAAAAATAAAAAATGGTATGGTCTTTTGTATAGAGCCGATGATTTGTCAAGTTAGTGGAAAAGCAGTTATACTTGATGATAAATGGTCGGTTGTTTCAGAAGACAATTTAAGAGGTGCTCACTATGAGCATACAGTAGCTGTTATAAATAATAGAGCCGAAATTCTTTCGGTGCAATAGGAGAATATATGGCAAAAGATGATGTAATTGAGATTGATGGTAAAGTTGTTGAAGTTTTACCAAATGCAACTTTTCAAGTTGAACTTGAAAACAAGCACAAGGTGCTATGTCACATAGCTGGAAAGATGCGTATGCACTATATAAAGATTATGCTTGGTGATAAAGTCAAGGTTGAGTTAACACCTTATAGTCTTGATAAAGGTAGAATCACTTTTAGATATAAGTAAAACCTTATAATACTTAGAGTATAATGCGCGACTCTGTTAATAGAATGACGGGACTATAAGAAGAATAATTGATAGAAGCCCACTGTTTTTTCAATTATTGGTTTATATTTAATTTCAATAGACCATTTCGTTCGTTATTTGAAAGTGGAAATAGAACTTAGGAGATAATGGTGAAAGTAAGACCATCAGTTAAGAAAATGTGTGATGATTGCAAAATCATTAAAAGAAGAGGTGCAGTCAGAGTGATCTGCAAAAATCCAAAACATAAACAGAGACAAGGATAAACATGGCTAGGATTTCTGGTGTAGATTTACCAAAAAAGAAGAGAATTGAGTATGGACTTACTTATATTTTTGGGATCGGTTTAAAAAGTTCGCGTGATATTTTGACAAAAGCTGGTATTTCGTTTGATAAAAGAGTACATGAGCTAAGTGAAGATGAAGTTGCGAGTATTCGTAAAGAGATTCAAGCGGATTATAGAGTAGAGGGTGATCTTAGAAAACAAGTTGCTATGGATATCAAAAGTCTTATGGATTTAGGTAGTTATAGAGGACTTAGACATAGAAAAGGTTTACCGGTTCGTGGACAAAAAACAAAAACAAATGCAAGAACAAGAAAAGGCAGAAAAAAGACTGTCGGCTCGGCATAGGGAGTAGGGTATGGCAAAAAGAAGAGTTACTAGAAAAAAAGTTGCAAAGAAAAATATAGCTAAAGGTATTGTCCATATTGCTGCTACATTTAACAATACAGTTGTTACTATTACAGATGAGATGGGCAATGTTATCGCTTGGAGTAGTGCAGGAAGTCTTGGTTTTAAGGGTAGTAAAAAATCGACTCCTTATGCTGCACAAGAGGCGGTGGATGCAGCTATAGCAAAAGCAATGGATCATGGTATTAAAGAGGTTGGAATTAAAGTTCAAGGGCCAGGTTCTGGTCGTGAAACTGCAGTAAAAAGAGTTGGTGCTATTGAAGGTATAAGAGTTTATTTCTTTAAAGATGTAACTCCACTTCCACATAATGGCTGTAGACCGCCAAAACGAAGAAGAGTGTAGGGAGGATTAGATATGTCAAGATATAGAGGACCGGTAGAAAAAATTGAGAGAAGGTTGGGTGTATCTCTTGCACTTAAAGGTGAGAGAAGATTAGCAGGTAAAAGTGCAATAGAAAAAAGACCATATGCACCAGGACAACACGGACAAAGAAGAACAAAAATTAGTGAGTATGGTTTACAACTAAGAGAAAAACAAAAAGCAAAGTTTATGTATGGTGTTAGTGAAAAACAATTTAGAAGATTGTTCCAAGATGCTAACAGAATGGAAGGAAACACAGGTGCAAATCTTATTTCATTAATTGAAAGAAGATTGGATAATGTAGTTTATAGGATGGGTTTTGCAACTACAAGAAGTTTTGCAAGACAACTTGTAACTCACGGTCACCTTTTGGTTGATGGAAAAAAAGTTGATATACCATCGTTTAGAGTAAAACCTGGACAAAAAATAGAGATCAAAGAGAAGTCAAAAAGTAATCCACAAGTAGTAAGAGCTGGTGAGTTAACTGCTCAAACTGGAATTGTTCCTTGGGTTGATGTTGAGATTGATAAGGGATATGGAATATTTACAAGACTTCCTGAGCGCCAAGAGGTTATTATTCCTGTTGAAGAGAGATTAATCGTAGAGCTTTACTCTAAGTAAGCATAAAGGAGATTTAATGAAGAAGATTAGTACATCTTTGTATATGCCACATGAGATAGAGATAGAACAAATTAGTGAAAATAGAGTTAAAATTTTTGCGTATCCTTTTCAATCAGGCTTTGCTATAACGGTTGCACATCCGCTTAGAAGGCTTTTGTATGGAAGTTCTGCTGGTTTTGCTGTAACTTCGCTAAAGATTGATGGTGTAAGTCATGAGTTTGATAGTATTAAAGGGATGGTTGAAGATGTATCTCTGTTTATTTTAAATCTTAAAAAAATAAGATTTAAAATAAAAAATGACTCTAAAAAGGTTGAAGTTAATTACTCTTTTAGTGGACACAAAGATATAATAGGAAGTGATCTTGAAAATGATGATGTCGAAGTAGTTACACCTGATTTTCATCTTACCACTATCAATGAAGATGCGGAATTAAACTTTTCTCTTATTATTGAAAAAGGTATTGGTTATATTCCAAGTGAAGAGTTAAGAGATAGTGTTCCTGATGAATATATTGGTATAGATGCTTTTTTTACTCCTGTGAAAAAAGCGATATATAGTATTGAAAATATGTTGGTTGAAGATGATCCAACATATGAAAAGATTGTATTTGAAATTGAAACAGATGGTCAAATTCCGCCTGTTCAAGCTTTTAAAGAGTCTATTGAAGCGCTCAATGACCAAATTGCTATCTTTGGTAAAGCTATGGATATTGATGTTACATCACCAGAAGATGATTTTGATAATTCTGTAGATATGAGAAAATTGCTTCAAAGTGTTAATGAGATGAATTTAAGTGCAAGAAGCTTTAACTGTTTAGATCGTGCAGAGATTCGCTTTGTTGCTGAGTTATCCACAATGAGTGAGTTGGAGCTAAAAGGACTTAAAAATTTAGGTAAAAAGTCTTTTGAAGAGATAACAAGTAAGCTTGAAGCTATAGGTTTTCCAGTAGGTAGTGAGTTTGATGAAGATTTCTTAAAAGCATTAAATAAAAATATACAAGAGCTAAAAGCTCAATCTGGGGAGATATAAAATGAGACATAAGCATGGCTATAGAAAGTTAGGGAGAACTTCATCTCATAGAAAAGCACTTTTTAAAAACATGTCAATAGCATTGATAAAAAGTGGCAAGATAGAGACAACGCTTCCAAAAGCAAAAGAGTTAAGAAGTTATTTTGAAAAATTGATTACAAAAGCAAGAGTTGGGGATTTTAATACTCATCGTACTATTTTTGCATCACTTCAAGATAAAGAGTGTACTAAGAAATTAGTAGAAGAGATAGCACCGAAGTATAAAGATAGAAATGGTGGCTATACAAGAATTACAAGAACAAGAACTAGACGCGGTGATGCTGCTGATATGGCATTTATCGAATTAGTATAAAAAATTATAATATCTAAGAGAGTTAACCTCTTTTGGGTATTGCTTCTTTAATTTCTAATTGATATTAGATTTAATCTTCACATTTAAACTTTTATGATACAATATCTTCATTATTTATATATAGGGGTGTATATGATTCCATTTACAGATGAGGAGCTTTTACCGGTTGTTGAAAAATCTTTAGAAAAAGTAAAACCAATGTTGGAGCTTGATGGTGGTGGCATGAAACTGTTAGATGTAAAAGGTGGAAAAGTATTTGTTCAGCTACAAGGGGCTTGTGTTGGTTGTGGCTCTAGCAACCAAACTATAAAATACGGCATTGAAAAACAACTTAGAATGGACATACATCCTGAATTAGAAGTGATAAATATAGCTGTTGGTATGGAAGATATGATTGATCAAATTGCAAGTGGAGGGTCATAATTGATAAATTATAAAGAGTTGGCAAATAACTGTTTTTTTAAACGTGAATATAAAAAAGCACTTTTTAACTATTCATTGGCTCTTAAAGATGACCCTGAAGATAAAGAGGCACGTATAGGTGCACTTTTATCAGATATGGCAGATGAGAGAGAAGATGAAGCAGTAGCGCTTTTTGAGTATTATGAGACAACAAAGGTTATTGATAGTGAAAATGCTAATGATAATATTGAGCAAATTATTGATGGTGTTGATTTGAGTGGTGATTATATTTTTGAGCTTCTTGATTCTCTTGAAGAGTATATAGCAAATTTTGAAGATGGAATAGAGTATCAAGATTTTTTAGAGCTTATGCAGAGAAAAGATAGCTTTAAAAGGACGCTTGAAGATATCATGTTTAGTACAAAAATTATCATTCATAAAAAAGAGGATTTTATCGATTTTGTAAATCTTTTAATTGCAAATGATTTTAAAGAGTTAGCACTAAATTACTTGGAAAATGCACTTCTTTATTATCCCAAAGAGCTTTTTTTTCAAAATAAAATTAAGCAATTGGAGCACAAAGGACATTGAAATTTCCGATAGAAAATCAAAAATACAAATTTATAACCGATAGTTCTTTAGAGTGCGATAAACATACAGCTTTTTTACATACAAAACAAAATGATTTATATCTTCAAAGTGTAGAAAAAAATGAAGTTGCTGAGATTTTAACTATTGATGAGTTAAAAGATATCTATAAAGTTGATAGTATTAAAATCATAGGAATTACCGGTACAAATGGCAAGACAACAACAGCAGCTGCTATCTACTCAATGCTTTTGGACTTGGGTAAAAAAGTTGCATTTTCTGGTACTCGTGGACTTTATATAAATGAAGAGCGGGTTGAAAGTAAATCATTAACAACTCCTTCAATTTTAAAAACTTTACATAACATAAATCTTGCTTTAAAACAAGGATGCGAATACTATATCATGGAGGTAAGCTCCCATGCAATTGACCAAGAGAGGATTGAGGGACTTAAATATTCACTAAAAGTTTTTACTAATATTACACAAGATCATTTGGATTATCACCAGAGTTTTTCAGAGTATTTGCGTGTAAAAAGTCTATTTTTTGAAGATGAAGGGCTAAAACTTATAAACAAAGATGCAAAAAAAATTGAGTTTAATTCCAAAAATTGTTATACATATGCTTTAGAAGTACCAGCTTCATTTAATATAATGGCTTACTCTATGAATGGTGGTTTGACTGCTGCAATTAAGCATTTTGATATTCAAGAGCAGTTTCACTCTCCTTTGTATGGATTTTTTAATCTTTACAATATAACAGCAGCAATTGCGTCGGTAAAATTGCTTACTGATTACTCTTTGGCAGATATTTGTAAAGTTTGTGAAAATTTTGCAGGTGTTAGCGGTAGAATGGAAGTTGTGAGCGAAAGACCATTGGTAATAGTTGATTTTGCACATACTCCAGATGGTATGGATAAAGTGCTTGATTGTTTTAAAGATAGAGAAATTTCTGTTGTTTTTGGTGCTGGAGGTGATAGAGACAGCTCAAAAAGAGTTCAAATGGGTAGAGTGGCTGATAGATATGCCAAAAAAATATATCTTACAAATGATAACCCAAGAGGTGAAGAGCCATTAAAGATTTTAGAAGATATTGATAATGGGATAAAAGATAAAGAAAAAGTTACGATACTTCCCAAAAGAGAAGAGGCTATAGAAGTTGCTATTGATGAGTTAGAGGATGGTGAAGTCTTACTTATACTTGGTAAAGGTGATGAGGAGTATCAAGAAATAAAGAGTAAATTTGTCCCATTTGATGATAGAGTTGTAACAAAATCGTATTTAAAAGAAAAATTTAATCGTTAATTGATTAGAATAGATGAGTAAATTATAAATATAGGGGAATTTTATGGGAATACCACAACCAGCGTTTTATATCTTTAAGTGTGAGCAATCATCACCTCCGGGTATGCCAAAACCAAGTTGCGTTAATGAAATGACAAAAGATCTTTTTCAACACTTGGGAATGAAGATAATGGAAAAAGGTTTGATAGCGACTGTTGTACCTGTTAGAACAGCTTGTCTTAATCGTTGCCAATTAGGCCCTGTTATGTTAGTAGAGCCTGGACATCATATGTATGTTGGTCTTACAAAAGAGAAGATTGATAGGATAATAGATGAGCATATAATAGGTGAGAAGCCAGTCACTGAGTATCTGATCGAAGATGAGTTTTGGGACACTGCGCTTTCTCCTTTGGAAGCTATGAAAATGGCAGGAAGATAAGGGTTCTTTATGACAATCGATATGCTTTATAGCAAGCTTCACCGTGCAACTGTAAGTGATGCAAATTTAAATTATGTCGGCTCTATCACTATAGATAGAGAGCTTATGGATGCTGCAAAGCTTAGAGTAGGACAAAAAGTTGAGATTGTTAATATAAATAATGGTGAACGATTTGCCACTTATGTGATTGAAGGCAAAAGGGGCAAGAGAGATATCTGTCTCAATGGTGCGGCTGCAAGAAAAGCTGAAATTGGTGATATAGTGATTATAATTGCTTACGCTAGTATGAGTTTAGAAGAGGCTGAAGTTTTTAAGCCTCATGTTGTCTTGCTTGATAGTGAAAATAATATAGATGAAACGAGAGATTATGTTTGAAAATATGGACTTTAGTAAAATGGGTGAGATGCTTCAAAAAGCCCAAGAGAGTGCAAAAAAGATGCAAGAGGAGAGTGCTAACAAAGAGTTCACCTCTAAAAGTGGCGGTGGCATGATAAAAGTGACTGGAAACGGCAGTGGTGAAATTATTGATATCGATATCGATAATTCACTATTAGAAGATAAAGAGTCACTTCAAATTTTGCTAATTTCTGCTGTTAACGATGTTAATAAAATGATCGAAGAGGATCGAAAACTCGCTACAACTTCTATGTTAGGCGGACTTGGTGCCTTTGGAGGAAAATAGTACAAATAGAATTCTTTTAGATTTTGAAATATTTTTGCATAAACATCTACCTGATGCCAAAAGTTTTCATCCAAGTTACAACAAAGCTCTAAAAGAGATACTAAAAGCTGGTGGTAAGAGGTTTCGTCCACTGATGCTTTTGCAAATTGTAGATGCTTATGAACCATTGTTAGTTGACAATGCTTTTTGGATTGCATCAGCTATTGAAATGCTTCATACTTATTCACTCATACACGATGATTTGCCAACCTTTGATAACTCAGATCTAAGACGCGGACATCCTACACTTCATGTTACTTATGATGAAGTGGTAGCAACACTGGTTGGGGATGCATTAAATACGCATAGTTTTTTTATGATTGCAACTGCACCGCTTGATGATGGAATTAAAATAGAGCTTATAAGAGAGTTATCACAAAATGGTGGTGTAGATGGTATGGTGCTTGGACAAGCGATTGACTGTTATTTTGAAGATAAAAAATTGACAATTGATGAGTTAACTTTTTTGCATATCCATAAAACGGCAAAACTCATCGCTGCTAGTATGAAGATGGGTGCAATTATTGTTAACCTTGACAGACAAAAGCAAAATTTACTTTATGATATAGGTTTAAATATCGGTCTTCTATTTCAAGTACAAGATGATATTATCGATGCAACTTTTACGACAGATGAAGCGGGTAAACCCACGGGCTTGGATGAATGTAAAAATTCATTTACAAATTTATTGGGCGTAGATGGTGCAAAAAGAGAGAAAGAGAAATTAGTGGCACAAATTGAGCTTAAAATTGATCAGCTTGATTTGAATTTAAAAAACAGACTGCAAAAAAGTATGGATAAATATTTTAAATAGGAAATAGATAATGATAGAGAAACAGATGTTAACCAAAATGGCTAACACGATAAGATTTTTAAGTGTGGATATGATTCAAAAAGCAAATAGTGGACATCCTGGTGTTGCTATGGGACTTGCTGATGTGGTTACAGTTTTGTCTCAGCATCTGCAGCACAATCCAAAAAACCCTAAATGGCTCAATCGAGATAGGTTAGTCTTTAGTGGTGGACACGCAAGTGCTATGATATATTCACTTCTTTATCTTTGTGGTTATGATTTGAAGATGGATGATTTGAAGAAATTTAGACAATTTGGCAGTAAAACACCTGGTCATCCTGAGTATAAAGATGTACC
>VAPK010481135.1_pt1 | contig 14781 bp, 16 predicted proteins | sample 3395031 | NCBI WGS metagenome assembly VAPK01 (sample SAMN08290443, study PRJNA428436) | hydrothermal vent metagenome | isolation source: Deep-sea hydrothermal vent chimney 1 | place: Pacific Ocean: Juan De Fuca Ridge
GCATCGGTTGAAGCTTGTTCTTCTGCCCGTAGTCGCGCGTTTTGCAGGCGTTGGTTCAGTTTGCGCGATTCTTCCATCACGGCGGTTTTGGCTTCAACCAGATATAGCATTTCGATCGCCAGATCGGTCGGGGAAAAGTTACCGTTTGTCAGGCCAAATTCCTGCACGGCTTCCACCACGGACAAACCAAACGAGAGGTTCAGTAAAAGACAGCCATCATCCTGAATTTCAACCAGTATTCCCTTAAGCCCGATCTGAGTGCCAGAGCGAAACCGCAGCCGCAGGCTGGCCCCCAGTATTGAGCGCAAATCATCGATGTTTCTAATATTCCGCCGTGGGCGTGTAAATTCAAACACCTCCAAAAACCGTCTGCCCACCAATTCCTGTTCCGGGCAAAGTTTGGCAATTGTTGGGGCAACCCGGCCAATATGTCCCGAAGGCAGGATCAATAAGTTCATTGGCATCAGCCGATCAAGGGAGGCCGCATCCAGTGCAATATTTGAAAATTTCACTGCCATATCACACCGCCCTTGGTGACAGTTCAAACGCGCGCCCTTTTGAAAACTCTGCCTCCAGCAATTGGATTGAGATTAGCTCATCCCCGCCATCACAGCCCATATGTGTTAGCAGCGCCAGCGTCCCGTAATCGTCTGACATTGCCCGCAAAACACCGACCATGACATGCCCAAAACCAGACCGCCCGACCGCACATCGCAGCGTTAACCCACCGGATTTGTGTTCTAGCAATTCCATACCGGGCAGTTCCAGTTCCGGTACAGCCAAACGCGCCCGATCAACCAGATCATCCAGTGACCAAAGGAAATCAACGAATGTTTCGCCGCCAAATCGCAGCAAACGGCGCACCGGTTCAAGATTTTGATGGGTACACAGATATGTTCCCAGATCCTCCAGAAAAATATCACGCGGCTTGCCTAACTTGCTGCTGGCGGCATCGATTACATCAAAGGTGATCTGATCATCATATACTGTCAGCGCCTCAAAACAATTTGAGCCAAGGTTCGTATCCGCGACGATACCATCCCAGGCCGGGTGGCCATAGGTATCACGCACAAAACTTTGGATGGATCGGTTGATTAAACCGTGCATTGCGGGCTCCCACTCTTTGGGAACACTTTAGGGGTCAGTGTTTAAGAACCCGCCAATGCGCGCAGTTTGTTAGGAACAATTGAAACGATCAGAAATCCGTCGGCGCACCGCCTTCGGATTTGCGCCGCTCAACGAATGCGCTCAGTTCATCCCGGATTGCTATATCCATCTTTGGGGCTTCGAAGTTGTTGATAATATCCTTGAAAATCTTATGGGCGCGCTCAGCCGTCCAGACGCCACCCTTTAACTCCCAACCTTCATAGTTGGTCCAGTCCGCCAGAAACGGCTGATAAAACGCTGTTTCATAGCGTTTTTGCGTGTGTTCAACCCCAAAGAAATGCCCGCTGCTGCCGACTTCTTTGATCGCGTCCAGCGCGATGTCATCGGGCGTAACGGCCGTGATCGCCGGGTCAAAATAGCGCTGAATCATCTGGATAACTTCGCAATCCATGATGAATTTCTCGGGCGAGGCAATCAGCCCGCCCTCTAGCCAACCGGCGGCGTGGTACACCATGTTGCTCCCCGACTGCACGGCTGACCAGAGGCTGTTTGACGTCTCCCACATTGCCTGCCCGTCCGGGACGTTGGATGTGCAAACCCCGGATGCACGCATTGGCAGGCCATAAAACCGCACCATTTGGCCAGTCATTTGCGTCGCACGCATATATTCCGGCGTCCCAAACGCCGGGGCGCCGGTTTTCATATCAACGTTGGAGGTAAACGTGCCGATCACACAGTGGCAACCGGGGCGCACATACTGAAACAGGGCAACAGCGCAAAGGGCTTCAGCAATGGATTGTGCCACAGCCCCTGCCATCGTCACCGGTGCCATCGCCCCCGCCAGCGTGAAAGGTGACACCACCACCACCTGCCCGCGCCGGATCATCCGCAGGCAGCCGTCTATCATCGGCACATCATGCTTCAGCGGCGAAGTAGAGTTGATGTTGGTATACATCCGCGGCGTGGCTTCGAATTCTTCATGGCTCAGCCCACCCGCGATGCGCACCATTTCCATAACATCTTCAACCCGTTCCTTACCCAGACTGTAGGCGTGGCTGACCTTGTCGGTCAGGGTCAGTTTGTCGAAAACCACATCCAGATGCCGCTCTCTGGCGTGGACATCCACAGGTTCCACCGGATAGCCACCGGCAAAATGGATGCAGTTGAAATACTGGGTTAGTTTCAACATGTTAGCGCACTGTTCGCGCGTCCCCGGCACTTTGCCAGTCTCCATGTCCCAATAGTTCGGCGGCGACGACACGTTGCCAAACAGCATATGGTTGCCGCCGATTGGCACGGTCCGGGCTGGGTTGCGGGGCGTTATGGTGAACTCACTCGGGGCTTTGGCGATCATTTCCATCACAAAATCACGACCCATGCGCACATTGGTGCCGCTCACGGTGCAGCCTGCCTCTTTTAGGATGACCAGTGCTTCTTCGTTCAGAAACTCAATGCCGATCTCTTCCAGTATACGCATCGCGCCGTCATGGATGGCCATGACACCGGCTTCGTCCAATGGCTCGGTCGGTCGGTCGGTATTAACCGGAATACGCCACGGCATCTGCTCAATCACGTTGCCACTGTCGCGCCGTGTATTGCCGGAGCGACCACCCGAGCGTTTTCTGCGAGGTGTGTCAGACATCATTGATCTCCCTGTTCGTGTTCAGGGAACAGCATCAACGTGCCCGCGTCGGGACTTTTAGCGACAGAATTTGTCGTTTTCCCGCGTCGCCTAGTCGATCAGCCAGGCTGGCAGGTGGCCGATATCCGGCAGAACAACGTCCGCCAGTGGCTTTAGCTCATCCGCGCCAGCAACCCCTGTCAGAACCGCCGCCGTCTGCATTCCTGCCACGCGCCCGGCTTCCAGATCATGGGAGCTATCGCCAACCATTACGATCTGATCCGGGGCCAACCCAATAAATTCAGCGTAGGCCAGACACATGCCCGGCCCGGGTTTGCCACCATGGCCGCTGTCAAATCCGGCAATGAAATCAAAGCGATGTTCCAGATTTAGTTTTTTCAACTGCGCCCGCGCCGTGGATTCGGAATCGTTGGTGGCGACCCCGTATTGAATGCCCATTTCGCTCAGCGTGGTCAGATAAGGGGCCAGTGGCAGCACCTCGATCCCCGGTGCCTGCGCCCCGGTTTCATCAAAGATCACCATCAATTGTTGCAACGACATATCTGGGCGGAAATGCAATATCGCCGCCGCTCCCTGCTCGACCGTGCCCGCAATCACGATACTGTCGGGCGCAACTGTTTTGCTTGCGCGATCATAGCCCATGGCAGCGTCCATTTCTGCCGCCATACCGGAATCTCCGGCTGCCAGTTGATCTATTACCACCCCGACCCATGGCCCCCAGGTTTTCTGGAAATCAAATAGGGTGCCATCTTTATCGAATAACAAAGCCTGTGCGCGCATCAAATTTCTCCTACTTATTCTCTATTGCCATGACATGCCCCCCGTTGACAGCCCTGAAAATGCGGGGGACAACTTGGACCATGACCCGCCTGTTTTCATACGCAAAACGCCCGATGCACCTTGGGGCCTATCCGCTTGAAAAACTGGCGCGTAGTGCACAGGCTCCGGATCTGTCAGCGCTGCCCATTGAACTGCCCCTGTCGTTCCGGCGCCCCGATGATCCGCTTTCCATCGTTAACGCGATGCAGGAATATCAGGCGATGCTTGATGCCACCCGTGACGGGTTAGTAAAAAAGGAACGCGCAGTCATTCCAGATGACTTAACAGAGCGCTCCAACCACATAAAATCATTCGGTTATTTCTGTGACGCAAGCATGGTTGCCAGTTGCGAAATCCCTGCAACGGCATGGCGCGACAGCCCGGTCCAGAATCCAGATGTGGATCGTCTGGCGGATAAATTGCGAACCATGCAGCCCAAAACGCTGGCCGCCGGGATTGATGTGATCATGGCGGGACTGCGCGAAAGCATGAATGCGCCGCCAACAGATTGCAAACACCACACCCACGCCATCGTTTTCATGTATGACAACCCGCGCGAACCTAACGCTAATGAAAACGGTTGCGACTGGCTGACGGATGCGCTGGCACAACGCGCCTGCCTGCGCGCGGCCGAAACGGCTGTAACACTGGCCAGTTACATCCGCAGCCTTGGATATGAGGCCCGCGCCCATTCCGGTGCCGCAACTGACGTACATATGAACCGGCTGGCAGTACAGTCAGGGTTGGCAATCATAGATGAAGGTCAAGCTATAAGTCCTTTCCTAGAAACCGATTTCGGCCTCTCGGTGATCACCACAACCATGCCAATGGCCCCTGACCAACCGCTCGCAGCGAACGCCAGACCACCTACTTCCTGGAAAACCGGGCTTGGCCGCCACGCAAAAAACGCCGGCAACCGAGACCCATTCGAAGACCGGGAATTTCAGAACGGCCCACACCCGTTTGAAACCCTCAAGCGCGTAGACACCCCCACAACTTATATCGACCGCGCCAACGTCGCCCGCGTCCCGAAACGCGCCAATATGTTCGCCCGCGGATTGTTCGGAGACCTCGGCAAAGCTGTCCAAAAAGCCTGCACCAACGGCAATTACGTGCGCAAATCTGCCGTCGCATTTGCCTTTCGCCCCAGCCTCGGGGCTATGATCCTGCTGCAAGACGGAGACGCTGCACCGCTGCATTCCTCAGCCATAAATCCTGCAAAGAACGCCGCCAACATCAAAGCCGCGCTCTATTTCCTCGGCGTAGACGCTGTTGGCCTGTCAGAATGCCCGGACTGGGCCTATTACAGCCATAACGCCGCCGGGGAAGCGATTGATCCTTATCATAAAAACGCCATATCGATGATCATTGATCAGGGCCATGAAACCATGGAAGGCGCATCCGGTGACGACTGGATCGCCTGCGCCCAATCGATGCGCGCCTACCTGCGGTTTTCCCTGCTTGGCGGCGTGATTGCCCAACATATCCGCAACCTCGGCTATACCGCACGGGTACATTCGGTAATGGATGACGAAGTCCTGCACCCGCCGCTATTGCTGCTTTCGGGCCTTGGCGAAGTCAGCCGCATTGGTGAGGTCATATTGAACCCCTTTCTTGGTCCGCGCCTGAAATCCGGCGTGGTCACAACCGACATGCCAATGACCCACGACAAGCCGATAGATTTTGGCCTGCAAACATTCTGCGAAAGCTGCAATAAATGCGCGCGTGAATGCCCAAGTGGCGCAATCACTGCCGGACCGAAACTAATGTTCAACGGCTATGAAATCTGGAAATCCGACAGTCAGAAATGCACAACTTACCGGGTTGGCCAGAAAAACGGCGCGATGTGTGGGCGTTGCATGAAAACCTGCCCGTGGAATTTGGAAGGGCTGTTCGCGGAAAAGCCGTTCAGGTGGGCGGCGATGACCTATCCTTCATCCGCTAAGGCATTGGCAAAGCTGGATGATGTGCTTGGAAAAGGCGAAATTGTACCGGCAAAAAAATGGTGGTGGGATTTGGAAATGGAAGATGATGGCCCCTACCAACCATCGCCCCACCCGGTGAACGCCCGGCCCCTGCAAAAAGATCTGGACTTGCAATACGCCGACCAGACGCTGGCGGTTTACCCGGCCCCGCTGGCACCGCCTCCCTATCCCTGGCCGTTTCCGATGGATCGTGAGGCGGGCATCCGGGCGTACCGCGATATGATCCCGGCCGCGGAACACCGCAGGCGACGGGCGGCGAACACCCCGCCAGAACACCGATACACCGCAGATCAGGGCAAATCGCCGGTGCTGGCGGTGGTGGTGTCGAAAGTCGAAAAGATGGGTGAAGACGTCACAAAATACGAATTTTCCATGCCCGACGGTTCAGACATGCCGCCTGTCACGGCAGGCGCGCATATTGATGTGGTTGTTGCCCCGGAATTCTTCCGCCAATATTCGCTGTCCGGTGACCCTGCGGACCGTTCACACTACCAGATCGCGGTTTTGCGCGAAGACGCTGGCAAGGGTGGCTCTAAACTGCTGCACAGGATATTTGAGGAAGGCCGCCGTGTATTCATATCCTACCCGATCAACCATTTCCCACTGGTTGAAGACAGCTATTTCACCTACCTGATGGGGGGCGGTATCGGCGTCACCCCGATGATAGCGATGGGCCACCGGTTGCACGCCACGGGCGCTGATTTTGCGTTACACTATTCCTGTTCATCACGTTCTACTGCCGGGTTCCTTTATGATCTCGCCGCGGTCCCCTGGGCTGACAAAGTCAAATACCATTTTACCAATGAAGGTACACGAGCTTCACTGGACAGGGTATTGAAATACAAACGTAATTCCCACATCTATACCTGCGGACCAGATGCCTATATGACCGGCGTCATTGACGCGGCCACTGCCAACGGTTTCCCCGAAGATACCCGGCATCTGGAATATTTCACCACCCCTGACACACCAGATTATGAGAACTTCGATTTCACCCTGCGCCTTGCCCGCTCGGGCCGTGATATACGGGTGCGCGCCGAGCAGGCCCCGACAGACGCGCTGCTGGACGCCGGGATAAAGGTGGATGTGAAGTGTTCCGACGGGCTTTGTGGGGTCTGCAAATGTGGGCTTATTTCCGGTGAGGTCGAACACCGGGATTTCGTGCTGTCAAACCAAGACCGCGAACGTAATATCATCCTGTGTCAGTCACGGGCCGCCAAAAAAGATGGCATTGTGGAAATCGACCTTTAGCAAATAGTCGCCAATATTTGGCCAGAGTTACCGGGTAACTATTCCCCCATGAACTGGACAGACTCAATTGAAGTCAACGGCATATGCCGTGATGTATTCTCGGCCTATACAAATGGGCGCAAAACCGTGGCCCGCAGCCCGGATATTATTGAATTCTGGGAAATTTCGGCAACACCGGGTCTTGTGGGCAGCGAAAGTGGTTGGCTGTTCCTGCACGGCAGAATGTGTCTGGAGGTCATTGAAACCCTTGTTGATTTCAGCCCGCCAAACCGCCTTGAGAGTACCATTATTTTCACACGATTTCTGCCCTTGGTAAAAGAAATGCTAAGCAAACACGAATTTGCCATACTCGGAGATGAACTGGAATCGATTTTTCGCGCTACATATGGCCGCCAGCAACCAACCGGGGAAATGTGTGCAATTTTTGAGGAAACCGCCACCGGCACGCGGATTACTCAAACCGTTGATCTGAAAATGGGCGGCACAGTCGGGTTCTTCAATCGGTTTTCGAAATTTGCCAAACGCTCACCCCTTGCCGCCCGTCTGGAAATCTTTCGCGATCATTTTGAAGGCGACCCAACTTAAGTCCAGTTAACCTGCGCCCCGCCCGGCAACGCCTGACGGGCCTGCATCGGCTGGTCGTAACGCAATTGATGTGCGTCGCAGAACTCTACAACCCAGGCGTCGTCATTCATCAGGAATTCCAGAACCGAGCCCAGAAACTCCGGGTCTTGGGCGCGTTCTCGCATGTCGTCCTCACCTGCCCCGGTCGCGCCCAGAAAAACCGGCAGCAACTCTTCATTGCCTGCCAGCCACGCAAGGGCTCGCAGTGCAATCGTTTCGGCGATTTCCTGCTGCATCCGCAATTCTCCCGTTCCGGCGAAACCAATTGTTAACCTATCTCAACGAATTATCACCAGGAACAGTAAAAAATGAACTAAACTCCTGAGGGCGAATGACCGGTCGCATTTTAATCGCTGATGATGTCGCAACCAATCGCATTATTTTGAAGGTTAAGCTTACCAATGCCTCCTATGAGGTATTGCAGGCTTCGTCGGAGGCCGAATTTTTGCATAAGGCAAATACTGTGCTTCCCGAACTGATCATTCTTGACGGCGGTTTTCAGAATGGCCGGGGAATTGATCTGTGCCATACCATAAAAGAAAACCCACATACTTCGGCAATCCCGGTTTTGATTATCGCCACCGATTTCACACCGGCAGAGCGTCTGGCGGCACTTCATGCCGGGGCGGTTGATGTACTGGAAAAGCCAATTGAAAAAAACGGGCTATTGGCAAAAATCCGAAATACATTGCGGGTTCGCAGCGTTGAAGAAGAGCTGCACCTACGGGAAGGTACGGCACAGGCGCTTGGCTTTCACGAAGCAGAAACTCCTTTTCCAACGCCGGCCCAAGTATTGGTTATCAATGGAGCGAAAAGCACCGATACACGCTGGCAGCCTGCCTTTGAAAAAGAAAATTCCTGCACATTGCATGTGGTCGATCACAGTGTTGCATTGGATGTAATTGCCCGCAGAAACATTGCCCCGGACATTGTGGTGATGTCGGCGCAGCTTCAGGCGGGCAAAGACTGCCTGTTTTTGCTTGCCGAGCTTCGCAATCGTCGCGAAACCCGAAACGCCGCTATCATAATTGTTAACGATTCAAAGAATGATGCGGCCGCTATTTCAGCACTGGATATCGGGGCCAATGATGTGGTTTGCCGTGATACACCAGCAGCCGAGTTCGCATTCCGACTGACCCGGCATCTGGAACGCAAACTAAAGGCAGACAAACTGCGCAACACGTTAAAAGACGGATTGCAAATGGCAGTGACTGACCCGCTTACCGGGCTGTTCAATCGCCGCTATGCCCTGCCGCATATGTCCAGAATTGCCGAGAAGTCGCGCCTCACCGGGAACCCGTTTGCCGTGATGGTTCTGGATCTGGACCATTTCAAACGGATCAATGACACCCATGGCCACGGCGCCGGTGATCTGGTGCTGACCGAGATAGCCAAACGTCTGAAAGCCAATGTGCGCAACGTGGACTTACTGGCCCGCATAGGGGGCGAAGAATTTCTGGTGGCACTGCCTGACACAGACATCGAGTCGGCCCGTATCACGGCCGAACGATTACGCCGTGTCACCGAGGAAACCCCGGTCTGGATTTCAACCAAGGTTGGCTCAATCAAGGTTACCACCAGCATTGGCGTGTCCATTGGCGGGCTGGAAGGGCGTAAAACAGCCACGGTGGAAACGGTGGTTGATCGCGCTGATCAAGCACTGCTTGGTGCCAAATCAACCGGGCGTAATCAGGTCATATTTGAAAAATCTGCGGCCTGACACCCAAGCCTAATTACCTGGTCGTGGTCCACGTAGTGATCTGGCAAGCCGGTTGGCATATTTTGTGCGCTCTTCGTCAGACATTGCTTCGATCTGTTCCAACAGTATTATCCGCCCAATATCCTGCCGTTGCAGCAGGCGTTCCTGCTGAGAACCAATGATCGCGCGCACTGTTTTTGCATCATAGGGCGACGTGCGCAGTGCCTTTAGTAACGCCTTGATCTGCCCGCGAAATTCATCTCGGTTGGCATTCAGATCGCCGGCCCGTGCAAGCATTGCCTGCTCAATATCGCGCCGATTTTCTTTCGATAAAGCGCGCCCATAGGGGCCGTAACCCAGTTCCCGCAGCGGCGGTTTCTCGGTGTGGTTTGCGGGGCCACCATTTCGATATATTGCACCCGCCACCATGCCGACAATCAATAGATTGATTGACAGCGATACGAACAACAATAACCGCCCCCACCTGAAACCAGACTTTGGGCTTGGCGTTTCGGTCATGTCTTATCCCTCTACAAACATGGCGTCGATTGTGGGCAGGAAATCACCCAGGTCCTGATAGGTCTGGCTGGCCAGATAGCCATCTGTCAGCCCGTCAACCGTAGCCGGAGACGCGTATCCAATCCAGACCCCGGCAACTGTAGCGCTTACCAGACCGCCAATCGCTGGCCACCCGCCTACTGAATTCAGCAGGCCGGTCAGGAAATCTTGATCTGGCACGGCTGGCACGGAAACGGCCACCGCTTCGCGCCCACTTGCCACTTGATCAGCAGCGGCCAAGATGTTGTCCAGCAGCGCCGCCGGGGGGGGCGGTGCGTTTTCCATTGCTTGCGCAAATACCGCGTCAAGTTCTGTGTCACTTAGATTTTGTTTCTCAGTCATCTTCATATCCTAATTCTGCGCGCTTCCCGGCAAGGGCAACGGCCAAACTCCGCTTTCCCCGCGCCGTCAGACTTTCAACGGCTTCAACACCTATGTCCATGATCGCGGCAATCTCGGGGTTCGAAAGCCCTTCCATATGGCGCAACACAACCGCCTGACGTTGTCTTTCCGGCAATCCGCCAAGCGCGTCTTGCAGGGCATCATGGCGCTGCGCCTCCAACATAACAGCCAGCGCTGATGGTTTTCCATCTTCCGGCTCGGCTATCGCGTCCAGTGCGACACCGCGTTTTTTGCGCAACCGATCGGTACACAGGTTTGACACCACCCGATAAAGCCAGGTTGTCACCTTGGCTTCACCCTGACGCCAGTCAGGTGCAATCTGCCAAAGCCGCAACATGGCTTCCTGTGTCACATCTTCGGCTTCGGCCCGATCACTTAGCATCCGCGTCGCAAACCCCAGCACACGCGGCGTCAGGCGCATGGTCAAAGCCCCTGCGGCCTCTCGGTCACCATTGCCGAAAGCCACCAGCAGGGCCTCATCGGATACGTCTTTCAGGGCGTCAAAGGGCTTGTTCATCGCGATGATTGCGTATCCCGAAACAGTGCAGCATTCAAACAATTACCGGCGCCGCAGGGGGGCGGCGCCGGTGTTGGCTTAGCCACCGCGGCGATTGCCGTGGTTGCCTTGCCCACGCCGTGGGCCTCGTTTCTGAGCCATCTCGAATTCTTCGGCAGAGACCACGCCGTCACCGTCCTTATCCAGGCGAGAGAACATCTTTTCCAAGCGGTTATCGCCCATTTCCAGCTGGCTCAGCGCACCATCGCCGTCACTGTCGCGCCATTCAATCATGCGGGCAAATTGCTCAGTCGCACGCGTTTCAGCCTGCTTGGTTGCGTGGGTCGCCATTTCTTCCGCTGAAATGACACCGTCACCATTTGTATCCATTTCTGCAAAACGTCCGGTTGCGCTGGCCTGCGCTTCGGCAATCGTAAGGTTACCATCACCATTTGCATCCAGCTCTGTGAAGCTCGGGCGATCCTGCCCCATGCCAGTGCCGCCGGGGCCTTTGGCAATAGCCGCAGCCGGGATTAAAGCGGCTGTTGCGGTTGCGCCCAGTACCAGCGCTACGATCCAAGTCTTTGTTGTCATGGGATTTCCTTCCAGTTTACGTTGCGAAACACATGGAGTGTTCCCCATGTGATCTGAATGTAAAACGCACGACTGCCAATTTTCCGTCGCTGCTGATCAGAATCATTTCGATTTCCTTTGCGACATCCCGACGCAAGGACAAAAGGCGGCCTTTTACCCGCCACATAACGGCATACATTGTGTGCAAGAACCGAGCCCATGGAATATCGAATGAATTACGAGTCTGAAACTATCGCTGAAGCCACCCGTGAGCTGCGCCTGTCCATGTGGCGCGGCTGGCGTCGCCGTTGTCCCAATTGCGGAACAGGCCCAATGTTTTCCGGCTACCTAAAAGTGCGCGACGAATGCCCGGTTTGTCAGGAACAACTGTACCACCACCGCGCCGACGATGGCCCTGCCTATCTGACAATCCTGATTGTCGGGCATATTTTGGCACCATCAATTTTCTGGGCGTTTGTAAAGTTTCGACCCGACCCAATGGTTTTGGCCACTGTTTTTGCCATTGGCAGCGTGACAATGGCGCTATTTCTGTTACCCAGAATTAAAGGCATGATCGTCGGCATCCAGTGGGCGAAAACCATGCACGGGTTTGGAGACTCTTTCGAGGACGCCAACCCTTAGGGGAAGGTTCCTAGTGGAGCAGACACCAATCAAAGACGCCGCCACCGTAATTCTGGTGCGTGATCCAGCGCAAAATCCTCGGGTTTTGATGGGCCAGCGCGGTGCTAATGCCGCGTTTATGCCAAACAAGTTTGTCTTTCCCGGCGGTGCCGTCGATGCGGCGGATGCAGATATTCGGCTTACCGGTAACGCAGCGGAACCCTGCGCTTCGCGGCTTGCAGGTACGATTAAATCTGGCAATGCGGGCGGATTGCTAAGTGCTGCGATACGTGAGCTATGGGAAGAAGCTGGTCTGATACTGGGGACCAGGGGCCGCTGGGCCGGCAATATCCCCCCCGACTGGCAGACCTTCGCGGGTACCGGCCACCTGCCCTCGGCCCAGGCTCTGCACTTTGTGTTCCGCGCCATCACACCGCCCGCACGCCCACGCCGCTTTGATGCGCGGTTCTTTTTGGCCGATGCCGCCCGGCTTGCCAGTGACCCGGATGATTTTAGCGCCGCTACAGATGAACTGTCACACCTGCAATGGATACCACTGGATCAGGCCCGTCAGTTCAACCTGCCGTTCATAACAGAAGTGGTACTGGCCGAAATCAGTGCCAGCCTGCCCCATATTGGCGCACCTGAATCAGTGCCGTTCTTTAACAATTCCGATGAGAAAAACCTGTTTGAACGCCTCGGCGGTCAATCTCCGCTGGCCACAGCTGCTAAATAGTCAGCACCAGCGCCAGAATACTGACCAATAACATTGCAATGCCTGCCAGCTCTCGCCCGGTGATTTTCTCGTGGAAAAACAACACCGAAGCAATGACGCTAAACACCAGTTCCACCTGCCCGACGGCTTTGACATAGGCCGCGTTTTGCAAGGTAAAGGCGACAAACCACAGGAAACTGCCAATCATCGATGTGATCCCAACCAGTGCCGCCACCCGCCATGCCGCGAATACCGCCCAAATCTCGGCGCGATCGCGCACCAGCAGCCACAGGGCCATTGCCGTGCTTTGGCTGGCCGTCACCACCGCCAGCGTATATCCGGCGCGCAGGGCGACATTGCCGCCCTCCAGACCCAGTGACGCGCCACGATAGCCCACGGCGGAAAAGCCAAACAGTATACCCGACAACAGCCCCAAGCCCGCCGCGCGGTTGAAAAACCGTTTCCAATAAGGGCCGGTGTACGTACCTTTGGGCGGGTCGGCCAACAGAAGTACCGCAACAAATCCGATCAGTATGGCGATGGTTCCCGCCACTGACAGCCGATCCCCAAGTATCAGAAACCCAATGATTGCCGATTGCAGCACCTCGGTTTTCTTGAATGTAATGCCAACTGCGAAATTACGTTCAGCGAACAATGCAACAACACAAAGAGTGGCCAAAATTTGCGCCAGCCCACCACCTAGCGCAAATGTCCAGAACCGGGCCGAGCTTTGTGGCATCTCCTGCCCGGAAACATTCACATAGAGGAAGAACAAAACCGCCACCAACGGTGCAGAATAGATAAAGCGTGAAAATGTCGCCCCGGCGGTGGATAACTTTGTCGATTTCAGGTGCTTTTGCAGCATGAAACGCATGGTCTGCGCCGTGGCTGCCGCAAGTGAAATTGGGATCCAGGTTAACATGAACCCGGTACTGTCACAGGATCAGTGATCCCGCCAGAGCGGATGCGGTACCGGGTCTTTCGCAGAAAAGAAATACTTGCGGAATATCTGCGCATAAGAGCGGTAATAGTAGCTGTCGTTGCGCTTTAGATAATGCGCACGATTACCTGCAAACAGAGCGGGCAATTCATACCATGCGGCCCGTGGATGCATATGATGAACGACGTGCAGGTTATTGTTAAGAAACAGGAATGACAGGATGCCCTTATCGTCAACCAATACTGTCCGGCCACTTGCGCGTTCATGGGCGCGATGTTCCAGGAATGTACGGATTTTCAGGATTGAAAACCCCATATAGGCCGACGCGACATAAGCCCAGATCGGCATTGTCGCAACATTGACCAGCCACAGCGCGACGATAACCAGCGACGGAATATGCCATAGCCACCCTTTCAGCACGCCGCGATCCCCGCCACGTATTGCGCGCCAGTCACCCCGGGTGAACGCCAGAATTGAAACCAGCGGCCCAACAACAAGTCGTCCAAGCAATGTATTGTTAAACCTCAATATAACTTGCAGGGCGCGCGACAACACCCCCCAAACGGCCGGGTCCATATAGTTGGATTCGGGGTCATCGTAGGGATCGGTAAGTCGAGAATCATTATGATGTTCAAGATGTTGGTCGCGAAACCTAAGGTAGGGTACAAACAGGGTAAGACTTGGGAATACCAGCGCTTCATCGGCCAGCTTCCAGCGAAACGGATGGCCGTGTAAAACTTCGTGCTGAAGTGACGAAAACAATGCAATCGCCAGTGTGGTCAATACGATGCTTGCAGGCAGCCAGAGCGGCGGCAAGATAACCGTACCTACAGCCCAGCTTGCGTAACATAATACCATCAGGGCCAAAGTCGGCCATTCAATCAATTTGCGGTTCTGGCCAGTTTCAGGCATGCCGCCCCCAACTGATTTTTGTCCATATCCGCTCATAGATCAGATAGGTGCAGAGCCCGATCAAAGTGTTTACCACCGCCAGCTTTCCGCCAAAAGCAAGGGAACCGGTGGCGGCGTAGCCAACCAGGCTCATTACTATAAGCCCCATTATGTTCCAAATCACTGCTTTCACCAATGTACGACGTCGGGTCTCCATTTTAGCTCCGTTAATATTGAATTCATTGGATTATTAGGTGGTCAGACACCATAAAGTAATTCTGAATTTAGTTCACAAAGTTATTCAACTGTGATTTAAATCAACTTATGGAGAATTTAGTAGACAAACGTGTGCGTGCCTCGCTGTTTCGACAACGGCTGGCGAGCGCAATTCAAGATAATGGCAGCAATCAAAGCGCATTGGCGCGCCGCATTGGTGTTGATCGTTCAACTATCTCGCA
>VAPK010754421.1_pt1 | contig 14775 bp, 12 predicted proteins | sample 3395031 | NCBI WGS metagenome assembly VAPK01 (sample SAMN08290443, study PRJNA428436) | hydrothermal vent metagenome | isolation source: Deep-sea hydrothermal vent chimney 1 | place: Pacific Ocean: Juan De Fuca Ridge
GCACGAAGAACAATACACCCTGCGAGGTTGATAATGCAGCCAGACTGGAATATTCCAAAGAGGAACATGCCGAAAAAAACGAACATTCCGACTATCTCTGTATCTGGAAGGCGTACCGCACGTTCCGCAACGAATGCAATACCTGTCATCGGGACGAATTTCGGCAACAAGCCCGCTACCTTTCTTGGTGACTGTATGTACTCGAAAACCTTGCAAATCGACCGTTTGTTTGATTATCTGTTCTATAAGCATGAGTTCCTCTGTAAGTAGATTATGGTGTGGTGGCCGTTATCTACTTAAAAAAACTCATGCTTTTTGATTTGTTAAGCTATTTTTTGCACCTGTTTATGCGAAGAACCTATTATTTTTGTACTGTCACCTCTTATTTATTAAAAGATATCGGCATATCAAGCTGTACTTGATGGGATTAACACGCAAATGGCATTTTTTGCTATAAATTTTCTAAATATTTAATTTCTCCCATTTTAAATGGTGGCGAGAAAACGGTGAAAAATTTAACCTCATTTGAACCCATATTTTTGATACTAGTTGGCTCCCCAGAAGGTACTTCCACATATAGCGGGCCATTCTCTTCGGCATCATGTTCAACATTTGCGCTATTTGTCTTCACCGCAAATATACCTTGATAAATAAAAATAATTTCAACACCATTGTCTGGACGATTTTGAAGATGATGTCTTTGTGATTCCCCTGGCGAGATAACACCAACCGTTGAAGAGGAAAATTTATTCTCTGAGAGAATTATCCCTGAAATTCGTTCGTCATCAAAAAAAATGACTTCTTGTTTGTCAACTGCCATAATCTTTACATCACTCATTGTTTCCTCCGTTTGATCGTTGTATTTTAAACTTCAATTGTACAGTGGTCGGGTTCTAACATTATGCATAGTCACGAGCACATATTTAAGATAAATATATTAGAGCTGTACTTCATAGTTGTAGTTTATGATCTATATCTATTTTCCAGCACATATCCAAAGTATGGGAAGTATGTTGTTACCATTTTTTATGTTTGAAAATTAGTCATAATATAGTTCTCCATTTCTATAATTTCGGGCCACCAATCGCATTTTTTGTCCTTTTTTAATTTTGATAAAATCCTTACCAGCTCATTGACAGAGGTACTGAAAATATTATAATAATTGTCACGAGAAGAAGACCTAAACTGCCCTAAATCTAATAGAGTATACAAATTTAGCCTCCAGCTTCCTCTATCTGTTTCTGTACCCAATTGATATACAAGTGCTTTAAAAGTATTTTCACACAAGGGTAAACCTTGATCAATCTCCGGATGTAGCTCGTCTAGAGGCTGATCACCAAAAAAGGATAGATGAAAACCAATATTTACAAAGTTTTCATTGGCATCGCAACCGTGCCCCCTCTCTTTCCTAAGTAAATCAACATATTTATGCAGGAAATCCTCATTGCCACCAAAGGCTAGGCCAATAAAGATTCCGCGTCTAATCCATAAATCAATTTCCTTCTCAAGCCTTGAATGCAAAAAGGATACGGCTAATTGTGACTTTAAATTTCCTATGTAATAGGCAAGCTGTTGCCTTGCAATTCTCCTTCTAGCAGCTACATGTGCATCCTCACTTTCTTGTAAATTTTCTTTATAAGCTTGTTTACATATTTGAACCACACTATTTAGTATCGTTGTGTCTTCATTGATTCTGTAAATATACTCTTTTAAAAATTCTGATACAGATGGGGATATAATCTGGCAAAAATTAGATGCTGTAGTGCTATAGTCGCTAATCATAGAGTCATAAAAATATCTCGACACAAAATACTCTTGAAAACTTTTATGGATAAAGTAAACAGAAGGAATACCACTTTGGAATAGGCTCTTGGTTCTACGAGTTAAAAGAGAGTGGAATAGCAAATCATTTAAGACATCAACAGATTTACAGGTGCACCTTCCATCAGTAAGTAGATCTTCAATCAAGGCCTTCAATCTATCAATTGTTATTTTAGGTGATTTGGAATAATCAAGTATTGCATCATCATAAAATGCCCACGACACTTCTCGCAAAAAGTAATCTTTTACCTCAGGATCCAAAACACTTCCTGCTCTATAGGATTCTCGTTTTAGCCAATTTGACACATAAACTTCATAAAGATACAGTAAATTCTCAATTTCATTAACCTCGCAATCTGGATCAAAAAACAACTCCAGTGTCATATTTAACCGGAGTGGTATTTGACACAAATCACCTAATTTGTCGGAATTATTTATTTTGCTGTAAATGTCAGCACTAACTTTATCGGCTTCCTTATCAAAACAAAACTTTGAATAACTTAAAATATAGCTTTTAATGTCTTCAATGTTCCATTCTAACAATTTAATGTGCTGAAAGTTGCTTGCAAATGGTGAAAGCTTTAAGTATCTTTCAAAAAATTGAGATCTACATGTTATTATATTTGCATGTTTAAAAATATATTTTGACAACTCTCTTTGTATTAAATTTCTGTCGAAACCGGCTAGGTATTCATCAAGAGAATCAAGAATTATATGGTGGTTTGGTCCGGTCTCAGGATCAAAATAATGCCTCTCAATTAGTAAATCTTCATCCATGCCTGTTAGATTTACGAGTAAAGAGACTACCCATTCTCTTGTTCCAAAAGAAATTTCTCCTATGTAATCTCGCAAATCGATATATATAGGAAACCCTTTGCTTAATTCTTTAAAAAAGATATTAGAAAGTTCCCAGAATATTTTATAGGTTAGAGTTGACTTCCCAACACCTGGTTCTGCAAGTATTAAATAGCGATTCCCTGAACATCTAGCTTTTTCACCATCTGAATTACTCTCATAGGAGCTAAAACTGTCACTTGTTAAATATTGGACAAGATTAATCTTGTCCGCTATTAAAAGGGTTGGTGACACCCATCTAAACGGAATCATAAGGGAGTGACGAGCAGCAATAAGGTCTTCTATTTTTATTTTATAAGAACCGGAAATATATCTACCAAAAAGATTTCTGTGCTCCCGCCTAATCTTGTTTTGAATGGTACATTGACTAACCTTTTGTTTGGAAGCGGTAAGGTGCTTTAGAAAGCCTTGCCATGATTCTGTTTTCTTTTGTTCATTTGTGAGGCTAACTCTCCATTTTGTGTTTTGGGAATGAAAACCTATTTGTAATTCTTTTAAGTTAGGGATCAAATTAAAAACAACTTCAATAGGCACCCCTCTGCCACCCAGATCACTTTCGCTATTCCTTGTGGTTTTAATAATTCCACATACCCCTCCTGTTCGAATATTTAGGATTGGTGCACCACTAAGTCCAGGTTCAACCTGCCCGTGGCTTAATTTTAATAAGTATGGTTCTGGGCACAAAACTGTTTCATTATCTAAATATGAGAAGCCTTCAAATATAAGAGAAACCGAGTCTCCGATGTAACTTTTAGTACCACCAAAGGTATAAAATTGATCATTTAGTTTGACTAAATGATCAAGCCACACACAGGGGAAATCCCCAGGGTCTGTCTCAATTAATGATATATCGGGGTATGGTTTTGGAAAATTAACAAGAACTTTCCCTAAAATAGAGGTGCCTTTCCATATAATAGGTATTGCACGATCTTCTTTGGACAAATCTTCTATTACATGAGAGCAGGTAAGAATGAGAGATGGTGTAATATAAAAACCTGACCCAAAATAACTATCGTTGATTTTTATGCGAACAATTGAATCATGCAAAAGTTTTAGTAGATCATTATTGATCATTGTCTCACCTGAACTCTATTTATCCCATTCCAGTTTTACCTTTATGCTTGATTCACTTTTTCCATCCAAAATAACAGCTGTCAAGGTTCCAGCATTTAATGCAAAAGACAATCCGAATTCAAATGTTACCTTAGAAGGGTTTAGTGAACTTACCGACTCATCAAGCTTTTTTCCAATTGATGAAATTACTTGTACAACATCGTCAAACTTGGGGACCTTAAAAGCCACATCTTCTTCTTGGTTGCCTGCTATCTGTACTTCAATCTGGGCGTTAGTAGATTCATCTATTTGAACCTCAATAATACGATTTTTCATACAACCTCCACATTTAGATTACACTACCGATCGTTCTATTCGCCACGATTAAGCTATAAAATGTCCTCCATCAACAATAAAGGTTTGTCCTGTTATAAAATCAGCTTTTTCTGAAGCTAAAAATGAAACCATATAGGCCACGTCCTCTGGTTGTCCCAATCTTTTAAGAGGGGTTGATTCTACAATCATTTTTATTAAATCTGGTCCAGCTCCCCTTGTCATGTCTGTGTCAATATTCCCTGGCGCAACTGAATTAACAGTCACATGTGGTGCCAGTTCTTTAGCAAAAGACTTTGTGAGATTTAAAACACCTGCTTTAGCTGCTGCATATGCTACAACAGGGGCAGCTCCAAAAATTCCGTAAGTTGAGGCAATGTTGATGATTTTTCCGTATTGTTGTTCTAAGAAAATAGGCGCGAATTTTTTTATGCAGTTAAACTTGCCTTTAAGGTTAACGTCAAATGTTCTGTCCCACTGAATATCACCGATGTTAGCCCAGTCACCTGGAATTTTGATGACTCCAGCACAGTTGATAAGTATATCAGCACGTCCAAATTTGCTTATAGTTTCCTCGTGAAGGAAATCAACTTGTTTGCGATCTGAAACGTCACACTTTACATAAATAGCATTTGTTTTTTTGCAAATTTCTTCGGCTACTTCTTTGGCAAGTTCTTCTTCTTTGAAAAAGTTTACTACTATATTCATGCCACAATTTGCTAATTCCAAAGCAATAGCCTTTCCAATACCTCTACTAGCACCAGTTACAACAGCAACTTTGGGTTCCATAATATCCTCCTTTTTCTTGGTTTTTTTAAATTGTACAGCCATTTGGGCGAGATCTGTTAAGCCATTTTTTAAGTATAAATGCTTCTTGATCGTTGATGACAGGTTCAAGGTTATTTTTATCAGCAAAGTAGACAGTTTCTGATTCAAATTTTCCCATCAAATATTTAAACGCATTCCAAATTGGAATTTTATCATATTCTATAAGTGAATTTCTTAAATCTTCGCATGTTTTTTGAGAAAAATCTTTTTCAAATTTTTTTAAAGGACGTTGCGGCCAAATTAAGTGATTTTTGTTTATTCTTAGAAGTTGACACAAAAGGTATCTTAATCTCTCGACATAAAAAATAGCTGCCCAAAGATGTTCCCTAGATAAGTTTACGTAAACCTTGTCACATGTGAAGTAAAACTCCTTTGCAATCCTTGACATTTCATTTTTTTTGTCAAAATTATTTTTTGAAGCTTCAGATATAAATTTTGTATAAGAACCGTCTTTATCAAGCAATATTTGAGTAAATTTTCTGAATGGATGTGGCTCTAATGTCGCCCAACTATCTATATTGAACTCAACTCTGAGCAGATTTGATAAAATCACCCAATATCGCCGATTACCAAATCCTTCTTTTGCCCCAAGTGTATCCTCAATGCAAACCTCTCCAATTTTTCTGGCAGTTTTTGACAATTCCACCATATATGGCAAAATTGAGTTCCGTTTTACAAGGACAAAAAAATCAATGTCAGAATATTCATCCATCCCTGAATGGAAACCAGAGCCACCTATACCTACTGCCAAAACTCTCTGATCTTTTTTAGAAATGGCAAGGTAATGGTCAATTATTTTTTTCATTATTCATTTGCTATAAAAAAACTTTTTGTTTTTAAGGGATTCATTTTTGGGCTACAGCAATCAAGTTTGCCCCTATTCCAGGGAAAAATTTTGCAAGTAACCTAGAATTGATTCTTTTTCCATTTTTTAGTCTTATTCGAACCAAACCAGCTTTAATTTTAATTGTGTTAAATCCACTATTGAAAAGAATCCTTTTTAGCGAACTAAGAGTAAATGGACGGATATGCAAATTTAGATACTCATGATCGGCAGAAACATGCCGTGGAGATGAGCCAAATAAAAATAGTATTCGATCCTGCAAACTTGCTAGGTTTGGGGTTGTTATGATTATAATTCCACCAGGTTTAAGTATTCTAAGGCATTCTGAAAGAAGTAACGTTGTGTTAAATAGATGCTCTATGAGTTCACCCATAAAAACAACCTCAAACTGCTCATCTTTGAAGGGGAAAATGCCAGATGCATCAAGCTGTATACAATTGACACCATATTTTCTACTACCATACTGAAGAGGAAGGAATTCAATATCAGAAGCAACGACATCATAACCTTCAGCCTTTAGCTTGCTGGCTTGAATACATGTTGAAGCGGCAACATCTAAAATCTTAACACATGAGTTTTTTTTAAAATAAGACTTAATTATTTTTCTGGATATTTCCAACCTGATGGAATGATATCTTTTGTTTAAATAATTATCAACCTCTGTGAGGTTGTTATATTTTTTTTTATTAAATTGGGCTATTTGCGATAGTAAACTATTAGTAGCCATGTTAGAATATTCACATTCAGTTATGTATAGTTGAAAAATATATAATCAAGTCCATCCTCTACCTGCTTTAAATCTTCTTTTAAAATTGTTTTTTTATTTAATTTATCTTTGTATGCCTGCAATAAAATTGCTTCTTGAAATAAATATCCTGTATAAATTTCTTCGGCAGACAAGTCTTTTAATTCGTAAACTGGAAATGACCTCCTGTCGTACTTACTCCACTGCTTTGTTTTAATAGTTATGTTAAAGTCATTTGGTTGTTGAAAAAAAGGAGTCCCTGGATATGGGACAAAAATTTTATTACCTATAATGTCAACCAAGTCCTTTAGTACCAAATCCCTCATGCTTTTTGCTTTTTCGAACATGGTCTGCCTAGTTGACCCAGGAAGTCCTGCAATCATATAAGCATGTATAGCCATGCTGCTATCCGAAGACCGGATAGTTTCACATGCTTCTATTTGATTAGTATGATTCATAAGCTTGTTGGTGATATTCAAAATATTATCATCTGTATCTTCAAACCCCATCCTTAAGTACTTAAAGCCTGCCATTCCAAGTTTTTTTACCTCATCCAGATTATTCCTAATACAATCCGCTCTAGTATCGCATGAAAATAATAAGTCTATTTTAGAGGCGTTTATTAAATCAAGAATTAAGCTTGTTCTAGTTGGTGAAAAATTAAAAATTGCATCTGAAAAATGAACTAGTGTTTTAGGTTTTAAATGCTGTGATAAAAATAATAATTCTTTAATGACCTCTTCTGGCTTTCTACAAGAAATATCTTCGGAAACAAAAGTTCCTCTATCGTAACAAAAATTACAGCGAAAGGCGCATCCATCTGTAGTTCTTATGTTGTGTGCATAACTTGATAGTCGTCGATTCAACAAGTGATAAGCAGGCATAGGGCTATTGATATATTGAACCTTTTTTGTTTTCGTTAATGAAACCCGTATCTTTTTTACCCCATCTCGATATATGACACCCGGAATAATTTCGGGTTCATTTAAGTTCTCAATTAACGCAATAAAATTTTCTGCGCAATTTCCAATTAGTGCAAAATCTGCTCCATGACACTCTTTAAGAATGTCTCTGCCAACATTAGAAATATGGGGACCTCCTAAGATAATTTTAATTTTTTTATTTAGAGATTTTATTTTTTTGGACAAAGTACTTACTATATCAAATGCTGGGGTTATAACTGTAATGCCAACTATATCAGCTTCCATTACATACGAATCTATTTTCTTACAATCAATGGGATCTGTAAGGTTTAAATACTTGACGTTATAGCCACAACGCTCAAGTAATGAGGCAATTATTAGTATACCTCTCGAATACGACAAGCTAGGTCGTATCTTTTTTTCATGCGTTTTTTTTTGCCACAACAAATTTTGAAAAATTAGCCTTTGTTTTATGATCTTCTTATGAAAGGGATTGAGGAAAACTTTATATGTTGGAATATCAACTAACAGAATATTTTTCATGAATTTCATGCAGTTACTACTATTAATTACGCCAGTGGCTGGTGTATGAAAAAAACAATTTACAATTTATATCTGTCAATGACAAATTAATGCTCTTTTTTATTTTATGGTTATGCAAAACAGAAGTTTTAGGTTACAGGCATAACGCTCAGGATGAGGAGCGCGCGTAGCGTGTCTGACTTGATCCGTTTGATGCCCCAGCGGTTGAGCCCGGCAACCGGTTTGGGGAAAAGAATGCTCCTCATCTTGGGCGATGTCCCCGAGGTACGAGGGAGCATCGATTAAGCTCAGGGGCTGACCGTGAATCTACCGTTTACCTTTATTGACGGCAATGAGCTTGGATCTACACAAAATTCGCCGACGAGTTGCCAAAAAAAAAGAAAGAGAGAAAAAGAGAAAAAGGGGTCAGAAAAAGAAGGGAAAGAAGGGGTCAAAAGAAGGGGTCAAATCTCCTTTTGACCTTTGTCGGGTCCTTTTTTCAATTTCAGCAATCTTCACTTGTAATTCGTTGCAGCAATCCAGCTCGACAAACTTTTCATTTTATTCATAGTATATGGTATACTTCGCCTGCGTATTTAAGCAACAAACAAAGTTGACCAATTAGAGTATCTTGATATTGTCGGACTTCTTCCTGACCAGTTTTTCCTTGCCGCGTGTTTTTTCTCTTTATCACCACAAACGGTAGAATATCCGGTTGCCGGCACACTCCTGCCGCCCGGAATCCCTGCAACGAGGGGCATCGCTCCGGCGGCGGAGGGAGGGCCGGATTCGGCGGCGGCGCGGCGCGGCAGGGCCTTGGCAAGCAGGAAATCCGGAGTTGTGACTTGATGAGAATTGCTTGCATAAATATACATATATAGTGTATCACATGGGACACACCGGTGGAGCGCGGGGCGGGGTTCCCGGCCCTGTTTCCGGATCGGGGCCGGGGAAAAACGGACCTGATCCCGCCACTTGACCAAACTTGAAAATCACTGAGACTATGAGGATCCCATGGGATTTCGTTGTGGAATCGTCGGCCTGCCCAATGTGGGCAAATCCACCATCTTTAATGCCCTGACCGCTGCGGCCATTGCCGCGGAAAATTATCCCTTCTGTACCATCGAGCCCAACGTGGGGGTGGTTCCTGTTCCAGATGAACGGCTCGATAAACTTGCCGATCTCGTCAAGACCAGGAATAAGGTGGCTACCCAGATGGAGTTTGTGGACATTGCCGGGCTGGTCAAGGGCGCCAGCCAGGGCGAGGGATTGGGCAACCAGTTCCTCGGCCATATCCGCCAGGTCGAGGCCCTCGTCCACGTGGTGCGCTGCTTTGAGGATGACAATATCGTCCACGTGGACGGCTCCATTGATCCCCTGCGCGACCGCGAGATCATCTCCATGGAGTTGATCCTGGCTGACATGGAGACGGTGGAAAGATGGCTGCGGAAAACACGCAGCCAGGCCAAATCCGGGGACCGAAAACTCGTTGCCCAGGCCGCCTTTCTGGAGCAGGTCCGGGATATCCTGGACCAGGGCCGGCCGGCCCGCGTGGTGGAACCGGCTGATGATGTGCAGAAGAGCCTGATGCGCGAGCTCTGCCTGCTGACCGACAAGCCGGTGCTCTATGTCGCCAATGTAAGCGAGGATGACCTGGCCAGCGGCAACCCCTTTGTCGAGCGGCTCCGGGACGCGGCGGCCGCCGAAGGCTCTTCGGTGGTGGTCATCGGCGGCAGTATCGAGCAGGAACTCAGCCTGTTGGATGCCGATGAGCAGGCCGAGTTCCTGGCCGATATGGGCATGGCCGAACCGGGTCTGCACCGGCTGATCCGGGCCGGGTACGCCCTGCTTGACCTGATCACCTTTTTCACGGTTGGCGAGAAGGAGACCAAGGCCTGGACCATCAAGCGCGGCACCACGGCGCCCGGCGCGGCCGGCAAGATCCATTCCGACTTTGAGCGCGGTTTTATCCGGGCCGAAGTCATTGCCTACGACGATTACATCAGCTGCGGCAGCGAACCCGCGGCCCGCGACCGCGGGTTGATGCGCTCCGAGGGGAAGGAATACGTGGTCCGGGACGGGGACTGCCTTTTGTTTCGTTTCAATGTCTGAACCAGAGAACCAATGCCTGAATCCAACACCCGGAAAAATGTTTTTGTTACCGACCTGAGCGAGGGGCGACAGGTCAACGACCTGTTTCTCGTCAGCAGAAAAACCCTGGCCGAGACCAAGGCGGGCAAGCCCTACCTGGCGCTTACCCTCATGGACCGGAGCGGCGAGATCGAGGCCCGGCTGTGGGACAATGCCGACCGCTTTGACGACCAGGCCGCGGTCGGCAATATTATCGCCGTCCAGGGAACCGCCAAGTCGTTTCGGGATCAACTGCAACTGACCATCAACTCTCTGCGCCGCGTCGATGCAGGCTCGGTGCCGCCGACCGACTTCATGCCGGCCAGCAAATATGACGTCTCCGAAATGCGGGCCGAACTGCTGAAGCTGATCAACGGGATCACCGATGCCGAGTTGCAGGCGCTGTTACTGGCCGTTTTCCAGGGGCCGCTGCTGGAACAGTTTGTCACGGCGCCGGCCGGCAAAAGGATGCATCACGCCTACCTGGGCGGCCTCATCGAGCACACCCTGAGCGTCACCGGCCTGGCCGCCAAAATCTCGGATCATTACCCGGAACTGGACCGGGACCTGCTGCTGACCGGGGCGCTGCTGCACGATATCGGCAAAACCCGCGAGTTCAGCTATAAAACCGTGCCCTTCGAATACACAAGTCCCGGGCGGCTCATCGGCCACCTGGTGATCGGCAGCGAAATGGTCCGGCAGGAGGCGGCGGCAGTCCCGAACCTCGCACCGGAACGTTTGGACCAGCTTGTCCACCTGATCCTCAGTCATCACGGCCGGCACGAATTCGGCTCACCCTGCCTGCCCATGACCATGGAGGCCATCCTGCTCCATCACCTGGACAATATGGACGCCAAGATGAACTACATCGGCAGGCTCAGTGAACAGGTCGAGGAAGACGAATACCAGTGGAGCGACTACCAGCCGCTCATGGAGCGGTTTCTGCTGTTAAGAGGGCAGGACGGGGAAAAAACCGGGACCACGGCCGCGAAATATGCCGCATCACCGCCGCAACAGGCCCGGGGAAACACGCATAAAAAGGACAAGCCCGCCGAACAGGAACAGCCGTCACCTCAACGTACCTTGTTCTGATGTCGGCCTTTTCCGGGATCCAGGGCCAGCCCAAGGCCGTCAAGCTCCTGAGCCGGGCGCTTTCGACCGGCCGCCTGGCCCATGCCTACCTGTTTACCGGGCCGGAGGGCGTGGGCAAGGCCACGACCGCCCGGGCCGTGGCCGCCTTTCTCTTCTGCGAGGCGGAGCAAAAAACGGCGCCCTGCGGACACTGCGCGGGCTGCCTCCAGTTTGCCTCGGACAATCATCCGGACTTCCTGCTCATCCGGCCCCGGGGGGCCACGATCAAAATCGACCAGATCCGGGAGCTGAAAAAAGCCTTGGCCTTCCCGCCCCTGGAGGCCGGCCGGCGGGTGATCCTGGTGGAAGACGTGCATACCATGCGCCGGGAGACCGCCAACAGCCTGCTAAAACTGCTGGAGGAACCGCCGCCGGACAACCTGATTATTCTCATTGCCTCGGCGTCCGAACCGGTGCTGCCGACCATTCTTTCACGCTGCCAGGTTATCCCCTTCTTCCCCCTGCCGGTCGGCCTGGCCGCGGACATCCTGCTGCGGCTCGACCCGCGTCTGCAACGCGACGAGGCCCTGGCCCTGGCCGGCCTGACCGCCGGCTGTCCCGGCCGCGCCCGGTCTCTTGACACGGACGGCGTGCCGGCGATGCGAAACGAGATCCTTGACGCGCTGCTGGCCCCGGCCGCCGGTGAAGCCGAGGCGGCGGAGACCGCCCTGGCCCTTGCCGCCAGGGCGGTTGAACTCAAAGACGGCCTGCCCGCCCTGCTCGACCTGCTGCGCATTTTCTTCCAGGAGGTCATGGTCGCCGCTCTTGCCGGTTCCCGGCAGAATGGAGAAGCCCGCACGGCGGCCATGCACGTTGACCGGGCAAGAGAACACTGGAGTTTAACCCAACTTTCTGATAGTATAAAAAGTATTGATTACGCTGAAAAGGCGCTTGGCAGAAACTGCAACCGTGCTCTGGTCTGCGAAGTCCTTTTTCTAAACCTGCTCGCCGCAGATGCCGGCTGACGGCTCCCGGCCGCACTCTCAAATCATTATGACAGAAACTATCCTGCACAGTCCCGACCCAACACCGCCGAACGGTGAACCCGTGGCCGGGGAGCAACAGTTCTATTATTACCGTATCCGTTTTCGCGACAATGACCAGGAACATACCGCGCAATCGCATATCCCGGACCTGCCCCCGGGGGCAACGGTCATCGCCACCACCGACCACGGCCCCGAACCGGCCCGTATCATCGGCCGGGCGCCCGGGGCGACCGAGACCGGCATACAGCGCGCCGCGGCGTATATGGCGACCCGCCGCGCCAACCGCGAGGAAGAGGAAAAATATGAACGGCTGCCGAAGCTCGAGCAAGAAGCCTTCGCGATCTGTCTCCGGCAGATCAAAAAACTTGATCTGCCCATGCAGCTGGTTCGGGTTGAGCGATTTTTCAACGGCTCGAAAATCATCTTTTTTTTCACCGCCGATAACCGGGTGGATTTCCGGGAACTGGTCAAAAAACTGGTACAGGAATTTCGAACCCGGGTGGAAATGCGGCAGATCGGCGTACGGCACGAGACCAAGATGCTTGGCGGCATAGGCGCCTGCGGCCGGGAACTATGTTGCTGTTCCTTTCTGAAAAAATTCGAGTCCATTTCCATCAGGATGGCCAAGACTCAGGACCTGCCGCTCAACCCGGCCAAGATCTCTGGCCTCTGCAACCGGCTGCTCTGCTGCCTAACCTATGAGTACGATTCCTACCGGACCATGAAAAAAGGGATGCCCCGTCTCGGCAAGTGTATCAGCCATGAGGGTCAGGTGTACCGGGTTGCCCGGCTCATGCCCCTGCAGGGCAGCGTCCTGGGCGTCTCCAGGGAGGGCGAGGAGATCGTCTTGACCGAGGAACAATGGCGGGCCGCCAAACCAGTGCCCAAGGAACCACACAAGGGGCCGACAAGACCGGCAACAAAAAAATGACCACCTATATTACCACTCCCATCTACTATGTTAATGCCATGCCCCACCTCGGGCATGCCTATACCTCGATCGTGACCGACACCTACAGCCGTTACCGGCGATTATGCGGCGACGAGGTCCGCTTCCAGACCGGCACCGACGAGCACGGCGAGAAAATCGTCCAGGCGGCGGAACAGGAAGGGATCTCGCCCAAAGAGTACGCCGACCGTATCAGCGCCGTCTTCCGGGAGACCTGGCCCCTTCTCAAGGTGCAAGCGGATCACTTTATCCGCACCACCAATCCCGAACATATCAAGACCGTACAGGATATCCTGCAGCAGGTCCATGACCGGGGCGACATCTACTTCAGCGAATATTCCGGCCTCTACTGCCGGGGCTGCGAGCGGTTTCTCACCACCAAGGAGCTGGTGGACGGCAACTGCCCGGATCACCAGCAGCCGCCCACCGCCATCGCCGAACAAAATTACTTCTTCCGGATGAGCAAATACCAGGACTGGCTCATCGACCATATCAGGAACAACCCGGAATTCATCACGCCGGAACGTTACCGCAACGAGGTGCTCGCCTTTCTCAAGGCCCCCCTGGAAGACCTCTGTATCTCCCGGCCCACATCGCGCCTGACCTGGGGCATTCCCCTGCCCTTTGACGACAAGTTCGTCACCTATGTCTGGTTTGACGCCCTGATCAACTATCTCACCGGGATCGGCTACCCGGACGGCCCAGACTTCGACCGCTACTGGGCCGTGGCCGAACACGTCATCGCCAAGGACATTCTCAAGCCCCATGCCATTTACTGGCCCACCATGCTCAAGGCCATGGGGCTGCCCACCTATCAACGCCTGCATGTTCACGGCTACTGGAACGTGGACGAAACCAAGATGTCCAAGTCCATCGGCAACGTAGTCCGTCCCGGAGAGCTGGTTGAGCAGTACGGAGTGGACACCGTACGCTACTTTGTGCTGCGGGAGATGTCCTTCGGCCTTGACGCCTCTTTTTCCGGCCAGGCCTTGGTCGCCCGCCGCAATTCGGACCTGGCCAATGACCTGGGCAACCTCTTTTCCCGGTCCCTGACCATGATCGGCAAGTACGCGGACGGCATGGTCCCGGAACCAGATACCGGAACCATGACCGACGCCGACCGCGAACTGATTGCCAACGTGGAGCGGATGCTCGGCGAGTACCGGCAAGCCATGGACGCCTTCGGCTTCAACCAGGCCCTGCAGGAGATATGGCAGGTGATCGGCCGGCTGAACCGTTTTATCGTCACCAACTCCCCCTGGGAACTGGCCAAGGACCCGGCCAGGAAAGGCCGGCTCATGACCATGCTCTTTCTGCTGGCCGAGGGGCTGCGCCTGATCACCCTGGTGCTGCGGCCCTTTATGCCGGAGACGGCCGCTAAAATGGCGGCCGCCCTGGGTCTTGATACCGAGCTGGAAACAGCCTCCCTGGAAGAGGCGGGACACTGGGGGCAAATAGTCCCGGGCCGCCGGATTTCCCTGGGGGCGCAACTCTTTCCGCGCCTGGACAAGAAGAACAGCGACCAAAACCGAAAACTTTAATCCTAAACCTCAATTATGTTTATGCTCAGTAATTTTATCCTGGCCGTGGCCAAGCTCCTTGATTTTGTTCTTAGTGCCTATATCTGGATCGTTATCGCCCGGGCCGTTATTTCC
>VAPK010103542.1_pt1 | contig 14772 bp, 9 predicted proteins | sample 3395031 | NCBI WGS metagenome assembly VAPK01 (sample SAMN08290443, study PRJNA428436) | hydrothermal vent metagenome | isolation source: Deep-sea hydrothermal vent chimney 1 | place: Pacific Ocean: Juan De Fuca Ridge
AGAAAATCAGGCAGGCGTAGGGTGCGTTTTACGCACCAGTTTGTGGTGCATGGAATGCACCCTACATGAATACGATTCGCACAACTTGGGTTGCGGCCATTATGTCCGCCTTAGTAATGACGGCCTCGTAAAAAGGTCAAATCAACAAGATTGCATATAATAATTTCAATAAGTTACGACATACAAAACGGCTAATTTAGGACTTTTTACGACTCCATCAGTAATAGTTGACTCGTAACAAGTCATTTTATTCGTCATTCCCGCGTAGGCGTGGACCCATAATTTGTTGAGATTACTGGATTCCCGCCTGCGCGGGAATGACGTTGCAGTATAGATCCAGACTTTTTACGAGTTTGTAATAGTTCACAAATCTGAGGTGCTGGTGAACTATTACATATTTTTTAAAACGACCTCTACTTAGCATAGGATCATTTGCCCGTCAAGTGCTACCTGTAATACAGGCTGGGGCTGCCCATGGTCAGCAGGGCCTTGTGCAGGTTCCGCCGGAAGTCGCGGCGGTCCCAGATCCCCTGGATATGGCCGCGTTTGAGAGCGTTCCTGGCCTCGTGATAATCGGGCGGGATATCAATGCCCGTAGTTTCCCGGATAACGCGTTGCCCGGCAAAACCTATGCGGCAGGAGCGAATGGCAAACTGGTAGGGCGAACAACCGAGAAAGCTGGCCACCGGCCCCGCGTATGAGTTGTTGTCATAGACCACGATGTACAGGCCGCCGGCATCGATATACTCCCGCACGGCCATGGTGCACTTGGGCATCTGGACGACCCCCAGGGTTCCCTCCTGGATACGGATACCGCCGGTGGTGTGAACATAGGCGAGCAGCGGCCGTTTCCGGCGTTTGGCTATTTCGCAGGCCTGAACGAACTTCTCGCCCTCGGCCGAGCCTACCGTCCCGTTTCGGAAGTCGGAAAAAAGCATGGAAACTACCAGGTTGATATCGCAAACCCTGGCGTAAAAAGTGAGATTGGCGCAACCGATGCCGGTCTTGCTTCTCGCCATCTGTAGGCGGTCGTTAAAGCCCTCGTACTGCAAAGGATTACGGGAATAGATAGCATTATTGAAGACCCGGATGGAGTTAGGATCAAAAATATTTTTCAGATACCACTGGTATTCCAGGGGGAAATGATGCCCGCAATTCTCGCAGACCCCGCAGAATTCACCATACAGATCCGGCACCCACAGATCCTTACAGCCATGCTTTTCGGAATTGGGGCAACTGATTGTCCGGTCTTCGTTGGCCAGGGGACTGGTGTAGGTGTCGGTCAGCTCAATCGGGTCAGGGGTGCCGCCGGTTGCCGCAAGGACCGGCTGAACGGTTTTCTTTTTATCCGTTCGCCGGATAAAGCCGGAGACGGCGATCAGGGACGAGGAGACCCGCTGGATCAGGGCGGACCCTTCGCCGGAGACCTCCTTGATGACTTTCTGCGCCTGTTTCTGCTGATTTTTCAGGACATCATAACGAAAGACATAGTAGAGATTTTCCGCCGACCTCTGGATGGACTTGAAAACATTTTCCGCGGGCATGGCGCGGCCCCCGAAACCGGTCATGGCCATCGACCGATATTTCTTTGAACGTAGGACAAGCAGCCGCTTGATTTCACCCTGATTAAGGTCCCAGGGAATATCGATCTGCGGCGCTTCCTCGACGTTTTCCGCCTTTTTTTTCTTGACTTCGTAAGAACGGAACCCCCGGACGCTCTTGGTCATCAGGACAACCTCGTCGGTCGCCCTGATGATTTCGGAACGAACCAGGCTGAAAAAACTGAAATCATCGCTTTTAGCGCCGAGAGACGGTTCTTTTATAATTCGATCTATAGTTCCAAGCCGCAGGTTATCCTCTGCCGTTATATGCAGCTGGTTGGCGCAGTTTTCAATTAGTTCCGGCGGCACCCTGGATCCCTCCTTGACCCTGCCTTCGATGGCGGCTGCGCCTTCGGGTGAAATAACCGAGTAATAGCCGTTGGAAAACATGATCCGGAAGTCACTGAGCCCGACCGCCTCGGCCCCGCCCGATCCCCCTTCGGAGATCACCGAAATCATGGGCACCCGCAGCTTGGTCATGGCATACAGGTTGCGGGCGATCTGCTGGGCTGCGCCGGGGTACTCTTCCACCGGGTATGAACCGGGGGTGAAGATGAAAAAATGGATGGGAATGCCTTCGGTTTCGGCAACCTTCATGTAGCGAAGGGCCTTCTCGTTGCCCCAGGGTTTACAGGAGCCGCCGTTGCGGAACTCTTCGCCGTGCCCCGTCTCCTGACCGATGACCATGACGGAAGAGGTGTACGGTTTTTTCTTGATGCGTCTGACTATATTCGCCTTGGCCACCATCATGGCCGGGTCGATGTTGAACTCGCCTTCGCCGCCGAGTTCGGTGTATTCTTCGTACACGTTTTCGAGGATGTCTTTCAGGGAGAAACGCAAGGGACTGCGGACAATACGCACCCGCTCCATGGGAGCCAGGCTTTCCTCGCAGCGTTTTTCAAGAAAGGCGATGCCGGTTTCGATCTTGTCCAGATCGGCTGCCAGCCTTTCACGGTTCATATCGAACATCGCATTTTTCAGGTGCTCACAGTCGGCCTGAAAGCTCGACAGGTTGCCCCAGCTGGCCGTATCCTTGATATGGACGAGGTAGCCGATTCGCTGCTCAACCTCCTGAAGTCGTTCAATAAAATCGTTCATAAATATTTACTTAAAAAATCAACAACCGATCAAGGTGATTCCGAAGATAGTCGAGATTGGTAATAATTCCTTCGCCGGAGCTGTCCTGACCCTCAATGATCGTCTGGTCGATAAAGTCCAGCGCCCGTTTTTTGGCCTGGTCCATGGTTTCCCCCCAGACAAGCGCCAGAGCCAGATTGGGATCGTATTCACTGGGAATGGGATAGGGACGGTCGGACGGCACATGGGTGTAAACCGCCGACCATTCGAACCGGGGCATGTCGAACCTGGTAATGGTGCCGATCCAGGGTACAAAATTACGGCCGGTATTTTCAGCCACGATCCGCAGTTCAATACTGGCACCTTTGAATTCAATGTCGTCCTGTTTGTAGCCGATTCGTTCGCCGAGCGCCAGGCGTATCTGCTCCCGAATCAGGTTCGGATGTTTCCCCCGCAGATAACTGATCCGGGCCGACACGTCGTTTTCCACTTGGATACGGGTGTTGACTTCCAACAGGTAGGCCTGACCGCTGCGGCTGACAATCCACTCCCAGGTTCCCACGTTATCATAGTGCACATAGGCGGCCAGCTTCAGTGAATAGTCCACGATCTGCTGCAACAGGGGGCGGGTATCAAAATCATAAACAAAACAGGAGTCGTCAAGACCGGGCGCGGCCTCGATTCGTTTCTGACGGCCCGTGGACTGGATGGTGCAGTTGCGGGAATGGAAGTGCAGCCGCTCGTCATGCCGGGAACAGAGGAGCTGCACCTCAAGGTGGTTGAAATCCCGCAGGAGCTGCTCGATCAAGACGCCGCCGTCGCCAAACTGCCGTTTGGCATAGTGCTGGACCTGGCGATAGACCCGCCGGAACTGTTCGATGCGGGAGACCTCTTCAATGCCCATACCGCCGCCGCCCGCCGCCGCCTTGACCAGGATGGCCGACGGGGCGCCCTGCTCGGCCTGGACGTCAAATAGATGCTGGGCCATTTCCTCCGCTTCCATCTCATTGTAAATGGGGCGGTCAGTGCCGGGGATGGTCGGGATGCCCAATTTGTTGGCAATTCGCTTGGTGTTGATTTTGTCGCCGAGTTTCTTGATGACCTCCCAGCTTGGCCCGATAAAAACAAGAGGCCGGTCGCGAATAGTCACCCGGCGGGCAAAGCGGTAATCTTCCGAAAAAAAACCGTACCCAGGATGGATGGCAGTACAGAGGGTATGATCCGCCACGGCCAGGATATCGTTGGGATCGGTATAGCTGGTGATGCGCCAGGCGTTGTGCCCCTGTCCCTCGGTCCGGTTACGCCGCACATGTTCCGAGTCCCGGTCGGCATCGGTATACACCACCACATAGTCAAGCCCCAGATCCTTACAGGCCTCCATGATCCGAATGGCAATTTCTCCGCGGTTGGCGATCAGTACTTTGCCCTGCACACATAACCTCTAATTTTTTGTTCCGTAAAAACAAAACCCGATCCCGGTGATACCTGGAACTGCTTGAAATAACGGCCGTCTAGACTGGTTGCCCGGGACCACGACAAAATTCTTCCTATTTTAACCTGATTACTTTACTATACCTGCGGTGACATTAAAAGACAGAAAGTGAAAGGGGGCAGGAGAACATCTCGGCAAAACTGTCCCGGACCAGGACGCCCGCCATAGCCGGGGTGTGCGAAAAGCACTGCCTGTTTCGTAATCGTTCACCGGGGTGCGCAAAATATGGCGGCCATCTCTATCCTGTAAACGTTCAGCAGTGCCGTAGATGCGCGAAAAAGGTCTGTCCGCTATACTGAACGCTTACCCTGTTTCAGGCGCAATCACAATTTTATCTTGACTTTGCCCGCACTTCCAATAGAGATAAACTTAAAGGAACATTTCACTTGAATCCATGAGCGTTCGAGAACGGTGCAGATGCAAGGCAGCAACGATGTTGATTATCATGATGTGATATCAACGAGTTGTCAACGCAACAGATGCGCCGTTATCGGGCGCCCCGCAGGGCGGCGCGGTGAAAACAGGAAATACGTTTATTCGGCATATAATACAATAAATTCCACATATTGCCTGGAACATCACCTCAAACCGTCACGGATTCAGGTTTTACCAAAGAGTGCATATCAAGTGAGCAGGGAAAATAATTCAACGGAACCCGAACCGCCCGATGGCAGCCAGAAAAAAAACATCTGGGAGAGATTGGGCATATTGTTGCATATTAATCACGCGCCCGACACGGCACAAGAGCTGGAGCATGAAATCCAGGAATTGCTGGAAGAGGGCGAGGACCAGGGTCTGATCAGCAGACATGAAGAAAAGCTGATCAGCAGAATCTTTGACTTCCAGGACACGGTGGCGTCGGAGATCATGGCGCCTTCGGCCGAAATGCTCTGCACGTCCGAGAACACCTCGGTTGAGGAACTGATCCGTTTGATCACCGAAGAGGGCTATACCAGGGTTCCCATTTACCGCCAGAACCAGGACCACATCATCGGCATCCTGCATGCCAAGGATCTGCTGCGGATCTGCGCGATGAAACCGGACGAAGTAGTCGATCTGCACGAATTCCTCAACCCGCCCATGTTCATTGCCGAAAGCAAACCGATAGTAGACCTGCTTCGTGATTTCCAGGCCGGCAAAACGCACATGGCCATTGTCACGGACGAGTTCGGCGGGGTGCGGGGGCTGGTCACCCTGGAGGATGTGATTGAGGAAATCGTCGGCAAGATCGACGATGAACATGACCAGGAGGAATCGGAACTGCGGGTGGTGGACGAGAGCACTATCATTGTCGATGCCAAGATTGACATTGAGGAGGTCGAGGACCACTTCAGACTCAAGCTGCCCGAGGGGCCTTACGAATCGGTGGGCGGACTCCTTATTCATCAACTGGGACGGGTACCGCGCAAGGGAACCGCAGTCACCGTTGGGACTCTGGAGTTCAAAGTCCTGGCGGCGGATCAGCGCCGGATCAAATCGGTGCGCATAAGAAAGAGTCAATGATGCAGCAGCACTCCGGACTGATTCGCAACGGCGGCCACCCGCTCCCGGCCGCCCTGGCCACCGCCTTGCTGCTGGTGCTGGCCATGCCCGGCCCGGCCGGCTGGTGGCCGCTTCTCTTTATCGCCCTGGTACCACTCCTGTACTCCGCCCTGTACCAGCGGCCGGGCCGCAGCGCCATGCTCGGCCTGGTCACCGGCCTTGCCTACCACCTGGGCCAGCTGTACTGGATCGTTATCGTCCTCGGCCGTTACGGCGGTCTGCCGCTCTGGATATCCGTTCCCGCCCTGCTGCTGTTGTCGCTGTACATGAGCCTGTACCTGGCGCTCTTTACCGGACTTTTCAGTTTCCTTGCCGGCAGATACAGGTCCGGACAAGGCCCGGTCACGGCCATGATTTTTGCTGCCCCGATCCTCTGGGTCGGTCTTGACTGGCTGCGCGGCCACCTGTTGACGGGTTTCCCCTGGATGGACCTTGGCTACGGCCTCTACTCCCGGCCAGTGTTAATCCAGGTCGCCGACCTTGGCGGTCATGACCTGGTTACCTTCTGCCTCGTGCTGATCAACGTGCTGGCGCTCTGGGCAATAGAGTACGGCAGCCACCATGCCCCTTTCCGTCTGAGCCGGACCGGCCGGCGGCTGGCGGCCGCGTCCTGCTGTTTTCTCGTTCTGACTGGCGGCTATTCCATCCTCCGTTACCGGCACCTGGCCGCCCTGGCGACCGCTGCGCCGCATACACGGGTCACCGTGGTCCAGGGCGATATCCTCCAGGGCGAAAAATGGCTACCGGGACGGGCAAAGTCAACCATTACACGTTATGACCGGCTGTCCGCCCGGGCCATTGCGGCCAACCGGCCCGACCTGGTTGTCTGGCCGGAAACCGCGCTGCCTTTTTTCCCCCAGCGGGACACCCTGTTCTACCGGGTAACCGAACTGGCGGCCCGGCACAAAATCTGGCTCCTGACCGGGGCGCCGTTTTTCAAAATCAAGAACCGGCGAAACAGCGCCGGGCGCACGATCAATTATTTCAACAGCGCCCTGCTCATCAGCCCTGCGGGCTGGCTGGCCGGCCGCTATGACAAACAGCACCTTGTTCCCTTCGGCGAGTATGTCCCCTGGCGAAAATATCTCCCGTTTCTTAAACCCCTGGTGAAAAACGTGGGCGATTTTACTCCGGGCCGGTCCATCCGGCCATTGTCGGCCGGCCCCCTGAAGTTAGGGGTACTTATCTGTTTTGAGTCAATTTTCCCTGGTCTCGCCCGGCAGGAGGCCACAGCCGGAGCCAACCTGCTGGTCAACCTGTCCAATGATGCGTGGTACGGCCGTTCCAGCGCGCCTTACCAGTCGTTTGCCATGGCGGTCTTCAGGGCGGTCGAGACCCGGCGCAGCCTGGTGCGGGCCGCCAATACGGGAATCAGCGGTTTTGTCGCTCCGTCCGGCCGCATCCTGGACCAGTCACCACTTTTCCGGCCGCTTACCATTACCGCCAACGTGCCGTTACTGGAAGAAAAAACGATATTCGTCCGCTTCGGCTATCACTTCGGCCCGGCCTGCCTGGTGCTGATCCCCCTGTTGCTTTTCTTCCGCCGCCGCCGGAACTGCTCCCAAAGAATCGTCGGCATGAAAATTTCCACGCATGCCTCTTGAGTCTTCGCGGCAAACTGTTTAATATATAATCTTTGTAATGGTCGTTTTTTAGCCTTACGAGTCCGGCCCGGGGCTCGACCCCCGGGGCGTTGCCGGCCTTTTATCTCATTTTTTTTTTGCTTTACTTTATTCATAACGAGGACAGACTATATGGCGGAAGTCACCGAAGCGGCGGAATCGAAACAGCATCTTCTTGACCTCAAGGGCCGAATGCTGGCTCTTAAGGAGCATCTTTGACCTGGCCGGCAAAAAACAGGATGTAGAACGCCTTGAAAAAATGTCCCTGCTGCCGAATTTCTGGAATGATCAGGACCAGGCCCAAAAAGTCCAGAAAGAGCTGGGCCAGCTACAGGACGTGATCAAGATCTGGGAAAAAAATTTTACCGACCTGGAAGAGGCGGGCATGCTCCTGGACATGGCGGTTGAAGAGCAGGACATCGAGACCCAGCAGGAGGTGGCGGCCGGCATCAATGACCTGCGGCAGCGTATTGACCTGGTCGAACTGCAGTGCATGTTCGGCGGCGAGCATGACAGCGCCAATGCCATGCTGACGGTTCATGCCGGGGCGGGCGGCACCGAGGCCCAGGATTGGGTGGGAATGCTTTTGCGCATGTATCTGCGCTGGGCCGAAGAAAAGGGTTTTACGACCGACATCCTTGACCTCCTGCCCGGCGATGAGGCCGGAACCAAAAGTGTGACCATCATGATCAAGGGCCGCTACGCCTACGGATACCTGCGTTCCGAGATGGGCATTCACCGGCTGGTCCGCATCTCGCCCTTTGACGCCAGCGGCCGGCGGCACACCTCGTTTGCCTCGGTCATGGTTCTGCCCGAGCTTGACGACACCATAAAAATCGACATCAATGAAAAGGATTTGCGTGTCGATACCTATCGGGCCAGCGGCGCCGGCGGCCAGCACGTCAACAAGACCGATTCGGCCATCCGCCTGACCCATCTGCCCACCGGCATCGTGGTTCAGTGCCAGAATGAGCGCTCCCAGCACCGGAACAAGGATATCGCCATGAAGATGCTCACGGCCCGGCTCTACGAAAGGGAAAAGGAGGAACAGGAACGGGTGCAGGAGACGCTGCATGGCGATAAAAAGGACATCGGCTGGGGCAGCCAGATCCGCTCTTACGTGTTGCAGCCCTATCGGTTGATCAAGGATCATCGTACCGGTCACGAAGAGGGCAACGTCGATGCCGTACTCGACGGCCGGCTTGATCAGTTCATCAAGGCTTATCTCCTCTGGCAGCCGTGAGCCGGGAGTCTGAAGCCAGACACCGGCACCCCAACCTCACCCCCCGGCAACCGGAATGCGCCCGGTGCGGCAGCTGCACCGTGGTCTGTCCCGTATACCGCGTAACCGGCCGGGAATCCGTAACCGCCAGGGGCAAGCTGCATCTGCTCGGCACCGAACTGGCCAAGGACCCGTCCGCCCTTTACCAGGATATCTTTTCCCGCTGTCTCCTCTGCGGCGCCTGCGAAGCGGTCTGCCCGCGGGACATGCCTATCCTGGCCCTGACGACCCGGGCCCGCAGCCGTTTTCCCGCCTTTTACGGCCGGCACGGCCTGCGCAAGGTGCTGGCCCGGAAGGCCCTGGCCAGCACCAACCTGTTGCCGGCCCTGATCCGCCTCGGTGTCGGCCTGCGGCAGATAAACGCCCTGCCCGCAGACAGCGGTCTGCGCCTGAAACTCGGTCTCCTGGAACAACGGCCAGGCACGGGCCAGGGCGCGAAACCGGCGGCCGGTCCGGGTCGTCAGGGCGGGAAATCCGTTACCGGGCCGCTCTACTTCACCGGCTGCCTGGCCCGCTACCTGCAGCCCTCAGTTGTCAGGGCGACGGCAAAGCTGGCCCGGCAGGCAACCGGCGGCGATATTCATACGCCCCGAAATCAGCGTTGCTGCGGCCTTGCCGCCTGGGCCGCCGGCCGGCCGGATGAGGCCAGGCAGCTGGCCCGGAAGAACATCGCCGCCTTTGCCGGGACGACCGGCTCCATCATCACCTCCTGCGCCTCCTGCTCATCGCACCTGCAGACATATCCGGATCTCTTGGCGGACGATCCCGGCTGGCGCGAAAAAGCCCGGTCCTTCAGTGCGCGTGTGCGGGAATTTTCCTCGTTTTTCCTCGAAAAAACGGAAACCCTCAAATTTGCGGCCCAGGAAACAATCCGGCTCTTCTATCACGATCCCTGTCACCTGCGTTTTACCGGGGAAGGCCGGGAAGCGCCGCGCCGCTTCCTCGACCTGGTTGACCACGTCCGGCGGTTAGAACCGGAGGACGGCCCGCATTGCTGTGGCCAGGGCGGGCTTTTCCATCTGGGTTATCCGGACCTTGCCGCACGAATTTTCTCCACGGCCAGTGAATCAGCCTTATCAACCGGCCCGGATATCGTCGTCACCACCTGTTCCGGCTGTCTCATGCAGTGGCAGACGGGCCTGGCCGCCAGACATAACCCGGCCCGCGCCATCCACCTGGCCGTTTTTATGGCCTCCTGCCTGGTCCCGGATTCCTGACCGATCACGCTTTTTCTCCTTTTGCCAAAAAAACCCTTGTCCGTAAGTGACGGTATTGCTAATAATAACGGTTTAAGAGAAATGCCGGGTATTCCGGCCGGATACGATTAAGCGCGGGGATTGAGCCCCTCGACTTTACTTTGCCGGGGTGCCCGGAAATACCGGGTTGATTGGGAGTCTGCAAGATGTCATGTCCGACAATCAGACAACAGCTTGAAGAGCGGGAACGGCAGTTTCTGTCGCCATTGGCCTGCCTGAGCAGCAAATCCAGGGGCCGTCTTCGCGACGAACCGGATCACTGCGACCTGCGGACGGTCTTTCAGCGCGACCGCGACCGGATCCTGCACTCCAAGACCTTTCGCCGCCTCAAGCACAAGACCCAGGTCTTCCTGGCACCCACCGGCGATCATTACCGGACCAGGCTGACTCATGTGCTGGAGGTCTCGCAGATTGCCCGCACCATTGCGGTCTGCCTCAGTCTCAATGAATACCTGACAGAGGCCATCGCCCTTGGTCATGATCTCGGGCATACGCCTTTCGGCCATGCCGGGGAATTCAGTTTGAACAACCTCCATCCCGGGGGCTTCAAACATTACCTGCAGAGCCTGAGGGTGGTTGATTTCCTGGAAAACAACCACCACGGACTCAACCTCACCTGGGAAGTGCGAAACGGCATTGTCAAGCACTCCAAGGGATACGGAGCAATCATGCCGCATGATACATCCGAACTGCCGGCGACCCTGGAAGGACAGGTGGTGCGGGTCGCCGATATCATGGCCTACGTCAATCACGACATGGACGATGCCCTGCGGGCCGGGATGATCAGGGAGATGGACCTGCCGGCCGATCTGCGCCGCGTTGTGGGCGACAGTCCCTCGCTGCGCATTGATGCCATGGTTCGGGACCTGGTGACCGAGACCAGGAAAAATGATGACGGCCGGATGCACCTGAGCGAGCTGATGCAGGAGACCATCACCAGATTGCGCCTGTTTTTATATGATCATGTGTACCGCAATTACCGGGTCCATAACGAATTCATCAAGGCGCAGAAAATCATCCGGGAGTTGTATGAATTTTTCCTGGAGCACGAGTTTCCCAACGGCAACATGTCTCTCAACGAAACAGGAGAATTTGCCGGCCGAACAACGGCATCGGGCAAAGAGCATCGCCAGGTCTGCGACTTTATCGCCGGCATGACCGACCACTATGCCCTGAACCTATACACCCAGATTTTCATACCGAAACCATGGAACGTGCTGTAATGGAAGAAAGCAGAAGGCGGAAAAACAATATATGAACGATTCAACAACAGAGGACAACAATTCAAAGAACGACCTGCCGAAGGGGTACGAATTCGCCGAGGTGGAAAAACGCTGGTATGCATCCTGGCAGGAGCACAAAACCTTTGCCGCCCGGATGGAGGAGGGGCGGGATTCTTTTTCCATCGTCATTCCGCCGCCCAACATAACCGGCGTCCTGCACGTGGGCCATGCCCTGAACAACACCCTGCAGGACATCCTTATCCGCTATCACCGGATGCAAGGCGACAATACCCTGTGGGTCCCGGGCACGGACCATGCCGGAATCGCCACCCAGAACGTGGTGGAACGGCAACTGGCCGCGGAAAATAAAACCCGGCACGACCTGGGGCGCGATCAGTTTATTGAACGGGTCTGGTCGTGGCGCAAGGAAAAAGGCGGCACCATCATAAACCAGTTGAAACGCCTGGGCGCTTCCTGCGACTGGGAACGGGAACGCTTCACCATGGACGAGGGACTGTCCAGGGCCGTGCGCACGGTCTTTGTCCGTCTTTATAACGAAGGGCTGATCTACAAGGGCGACTATATCGTCAACTGGTGCCCGCGCTGCCACACGGCCCTGTCCGATGACGAGGTGGAGCACGAGCCGACCAACGGCAAACTGTACTATCTCCGCTATCCCTATGCCGACGGCAGCGGCCACGTGGTGGTGGCCACCACCCGGCCGGAAACCATGCTCGGCGATACCGCCGTGGCCGTCCATCCCGAGGACGAACGTTACCGGGGACTCGACAAGGTGGGCATCAGGCTGCCGCTCACCGACCGAGTCATCCCGGTGGTATTTGATCATCACGTACAGCGGGAATTCGGTACCGGAGCGCTGAAGGTCACCCCGTCCCATGACCGGGACGACTACGAGATCGGCCTGCGCCACAACCTGGAGCGCCGCAAGGTCATGGATGACCGCGGCGTAATGAACGAGGCCGCGGGCAAGTATGCGGGACTTGACCGCTTCGAGTGCCGGACCGCAATCGTGGCCGACCTGCGGGAGCAGGATTTTCTCGAAAAGATCGAAGATTACCAGCACGCAGTTGGCAAGTGCTACCGCTGCGGCACGGTGGTCGAGCCCATGACCTCCAAACAGTGGTTTGTCTCTGTCCGGCCCCTGGCCGACAAGGCGGTCCAGGCGGTCCGGGACGGCAGAATCCGTATCTTTCCCAACACCTGGTACAATTCTTTTTATGCCTGGATGGACAATATCCGCGACTGGTGCATTTCCCGGCAGATCTGGTGGGGCCACCGGATCCCGGCCTGGACCTGCGACGCCTGCGGGGAAATGGTGGTGGCCGAGATTGATCCGGACACCTGCCCCAAATGCGGTGCCGGCAGCCTGACCCAGGAAACCGACGTACTCGACACTTGGTTCAGCTCGGCCCTCTGGCCCTTTTCCACCCTTGGCTGGCCGGAAAAGACCCGGGAACTGGAGGTCTTTTATCCCACCTCGGTACTCATTACCAGCTTTGACATCCTCTTCTTCTGGGTGGCGCGGATGATCATGATGGGCCTCCACTTCATGGAAGAGGTGCCCTTTCACGATGTCTACCTCCATGCCCTGGTGCGGGACAAGCTCGGCAAAAAGATGTCGAAATCCACCGGCAACGTCATTGATCCGCTGGTGATGATCGAGAAGTACGGGACCGATGCCTTCCGCTTCACCCTGACCGCCTTTGCCGCCCAGGGCCGGGAAATCCGGATGGACGAGGAACGGATCGAGGGCTACCGGCACTTTATCAACAAGCTGTGGAATGCGGCCCGGTTCGCCCAGATGCATATCAAGGACTGCGATCCCGCCATCACGGCGGTCGCCGACGAGCCGGCCGGACTCGACCTCCCGCACCGCTGGATCCTGAGCCGGACGAACGCCGCCATCCTGGCCGGGCGCCGAGCCCTTGACGGCTACAACTTCAACGAGGTGGCCGCCAACATCTACCAGTTTACCTGGCACGAATTCTGTGACTGGTACCTGGAGTGGATCAAGGCCGATCTCTACGGCGAAGACGAGGCGGCCCGCAACCAGGCCCGCGGCGTTCTCCTCGCGGTACTGGAAAATATCCTCAAGCTGCTCCATCCGATCACCCCTTTTGTCACCGAGGAAATATGGAGCGTCCTGCCCGGCGAGCGGGCAACCATCATGACCGAGCCCTTTCCGGCAGAGGTGCCGGCCTGGCATGACGAAGCGACCGAGACGGCCATGGAACTGCTTATGGGGCTCATCTCCGGCATCCGCGTCATCCGCAGTGAGGCGGAGCTCCACCCCACGGCCCGGATCGAAACCACCCTGCTGTGCGCCGACGCGGCCAAGCGGGAGCTGATCAAACAGTTTGCCGGGGCCATCCGGGCCATGACCCGGACCGAAACCCTGCATATCCTGACAGCCGGGACGGTCCCGGATGACGCCGGTCATTGCCTGGTCCAGGGGATCGAGGTTTTCGTGCCGCTCCGGGGCCTGATCGATGCCGAGGGCGAGTTGGCCAAACTGGAACGGGGCCGCGTCAAACTGGCCAAGAACCTGAAACAGGTGAGCGCCAAACTCGGCAATGAGAAGTTTTTGCGGAACGCCCCGGCCGAGGTGGTCGAGAAAGAACGTAACAAGGAAGCGGAACTCCTGGCCCGCCTGGAGAAGAACGCGGAATCAGGCGCAAGGATGAAAAAACTGCTGTGATGAATACCATGCTCCTGGATCGGCAGATCCACCGTTTCCTGGCCGAGGATCTCGGCCGGGGCGACATCACCACCGACCCCATTTTTACCGGGGACCGGCAGGGGGGCGCGGTTTTCATCGCCAAGGAACCGCTGGTTGCCGCCGGCATGGCCATGGTGGCCGGCCGGGTTTTCCAGCTCATGAACAGAGATATCGTCATTGAACAGGACCTGGATGACGGCCGTATGGCGGAACCCGGCGCCATCCTGCTGAAAATAAGCGGGCCGGTCGGCGACCTGCTGCGGGCCGAACGGGTGGCGCTCAACCTGGTCCAGCACCTCTGCGGCATCGCCACCCTGACCCGGAAATACGTGGACCGGGTGGCGGGGCTGAATGTGCGGATTGTGGATACCCGCAAGACCACGCCGGGCCTGCGGATGCTGGAAAAGTACGCAGTCAGGGTGGGCGGCGGCCATAACCATCGCTTCAACCTGGCGGACGGCGTGCTCATAAAAGACAATCACCTTGCGGCCTGCGGTTCCATCCGGGCCGCGGTGGAACGGGTTCGCGCCACGATCCCGCACACCATCCGCATCGAAGTGGAAGTGGAGAACACGGCGCAGGTCCGGGAATGCCTGGACAGCGGGGTCGATATTATCATGCTCGACAACATGGAACCGGCGGCCATGCGGGAGGCGGCAAAGCTCATCAACGGCCGGGCCCTGGTCGAGGCCTCGGGAGGAGTGGATCTTGATACGGTGCGCGACATCGCCGCCACCGGAGTGGACATCATCTCGGTCGGCCGCCTGACCCATTCCGCCCCGGCCTGCGATATTTCCATGGACATCGCCTGAGCCGCGGGTAAGGGCCTGTAAAAAAATAACATGGGTCAGATTTGGTTACGGTAATTGAGTAAAACCGCAGGCGTAGCAGGGCTACGTCGAGGATTTTGCGATTGCACCGTAGCCAAAGATGGCCT
>VAPK011063060.1_pt1 | contig 14772 bp, 15 predicted proteins | sample 3395031 | NCBI WGS metagenome assembly VAPK01 (sample SAMN08290443, study PRJNA428436) | hydrothermal vent metagenome | isolation source: Deep-sea hydrothermal vent chimney 1 | place: Pacific Ocean: Juan De Fuca Ridge
AACACGATTAAATCAAAAGTTTTATCCATCACCTTGTCCATTACAGTGTTTGCAATGAGTACCATTCCCCGACTGGCCTGAACAGGTTTTTCATCCAAGCTTGCTGTTACCACATTCATTCCGGCACGCGTGAGTAAGTCTGTAATGGTGACCGCTTCTAATTCTTCACAACCTTGTGCTAATGGAACCAGTACGTTTAATTTTGTTTGATTGGGCTGGGTCTTTGCCATTGTGTGAGTCTCTTTTGTGTTTTCCGTCGTGCGCGGTATTGTTGACGTATGTTTAACAGTTTAGACATATATACAAACTTTAATCCTTGGGCCTTTGCTTCTGGTACCCATTTTTCTAGTACCTGCATTGTTTGCGGTAAAGGATGTGCAATCACCACGACACTGCCATTACGTTTGGCCATATTAATGGCATGGTGTAGTTGTTGTTGCATGGCTTTTCTGGATAAATCATGATCAACAAAAATATCACGTGTTTCACTGGGGAGTCCATATTGCCGTGCTGCTTTAAGAGCCTGACTTTTACCGGATGTTCGGCTATCAATAAAATACATTTTCTTTGCTGCCAACATTTCCATTAACCATGTCATGGGTTCAAATTGTTGTGTTAATAAACTTCCCATATGATTATTGACACCTTTTATATAAGGTATGGCGGACAAGTCGTGTTCTATTTCTAACTTAAAAACAGGCTTGGGCATGCTGGTTGTTAAGCCTCCCGGCCCCATTTTTTTGCCATTGGTTGCCTCCATTGGAATATGCAACATGATTTCTTTTTGTTTAATATTTGCAAGGTTAGCTAATTGCCTTGCATGGGGTGCATAAGGTAAAAAGGAATAGGTTATGTTTGCCGGTAAGTTAATCGCGCGCTTGCCGGATTGGTAGCGGTAACCCATGTCGTCAATAATAAGACTGATATAATACTTTGGGTTAGTCTGGGGCTGTTTCTTTTCTAATAATACAGTTTGTGGCGAAGATGGGCTCAGTACAGGATTAGAGATTGGGGCCGCATAAACAACTTGCATACTGCACAAGCAAAAAGCCATTAATGATACAAGTAAGTGCATACATTATTCCGGGTTATTGAGGTTTTTACACGAGATAAATACCTGCGAGTAAATTAAGTACCTAATGCAGCTATCTATACCAAGGTCGGTATAGTACTAGCGCCTTAATTCCCAAAACCTTTAATAAAAACACCCTATCTTGTGGAAATATTGATTGCTACAAGACAGGGTTTACTCTTTTAGCTTAGTTTTTGAAAAACTATTTCTTCGCGTTAAGTAAATGTAAGCCTTTTAATAAATTAAGCGCTTCGTATAAAGGATAATCTTTACTGGCTAACGGCTTATCTTTTTTACTGTCTTTGCTCTTTTTATTTATCTGGTTCTCAATATTTGGGTTTTTATCATTTTTTAAGTGGCCTTTAAGGTCGGCTTCTTTAATATATCGATTGCCGCCATCTTTCACAGCTACTTTTATATTGCTGAGTTTGATGTCAGGAGTAATACCTTTTGCCTGAATAGTGCGATCATTCGGTGTGTAGTAACGAGCCGTTGTCATTTTCAATGCGGTATTGTTACCTAATTTAACGATAGATTGAACAGAACCTTTGCCGAAAGTTTGTGTGCCCATAATCACCGCGCGCTTATGATCTTGTAAGGCACCGGCAACAATTTCTGATGCAGAAGCAGAGCCACCGTTTACCAGTACCACTAACGGGACACCATTGATTCGATCAATCGGTGTTGCCTGAAAACTATGTTGGTTATCGGGATGGCGTCCACGTACGGATACTATCGTACCTTCGGTTAAGAATGCGTCTGAAACAGCAACGGCAGCGTCGAGCAGCCCACCAGGATTATTGCGCAAATCGAGAACTAAACCCTCAAGCCCCGTTTTTTTATTTTCTTTTTTAAGTGCATCAATGGCTTTTAATAAATCTTCACCGGTGCGTTCCTGAAATTGTGTAATACGCACATAACCATAACCCGGTGACAATGTACGGTATTTAATACTCTTAACCCGAATTTTGTCACGCACTACGGTCACATTAAAAGGTTTATCGACACCGACACGCGATACTAATAAATCAATGGGTTGGCCCGGTTTACCGCGCATCAATTTAACGGCATCGTCTAACCTCATTCCTTTAACTGGTTTTTTACCCAGGCGAATAATGAGATCACCGGCTTTAATGCCGGCACGTTGTGCGGGGGTGTCATCAATAGGTGAAATGACTTTAACAAAACCATTTTCCATTCCGACCACAATCCCTAAACCGCCAAACTCACCACGGGTTCCCACGGTGAGTTCTTTAAATTGCTCAAGATCTAAAAAGGAGGAATGTGGATCTAGCCCACTTACCATGCCACGGATCGCATTGGTTAATAGGGTTTTATCATCGATTTTTTCGACATAATTTTCTTTAATTTTGCCAAAAATCTCACTGAGGGTTCGAATATCGTCTAACGGGATGCCTTGATAGGCGGTAGCGACAGTGTTGGCACTTTTATCTGCAAACACACTTTGCCCCAGTGCGAGTATCACACCTAAAAATAGTCCAAACATTAAAATCAATACGTTACGTGTGTTTACGGTCATCAGTCTATCTCTTTTATCTATGCTAACGGGTTTTAAGTTAATCGGCTAAATCATTATTTTTAAACGATCTATCGTGTATACGAGGCTATATGCTTATATGAATAGTACCTTAAATATTTTTACTGTCCACTATTTAATAAGTGTCTTGTGGGTTGGATGCTGTGTTTTCAACCTCGGCGTACCTTACGACACCAGATTTTTGGATTGGTTGGCTTGCCATTATGCCTAATTTCAAAATAAAGCCCTGATTTTGACTGCCCGCCGGTATTACCTACGTTGCCAATGATTTCACCTTCTTCCACCCAGTCACCCGTTTCCTTTTTTATATCCTCGTTGTGGCCGTATAAACTCATATAGCCATCGCCATGATCGATAATAATCAATAAACCATACCCACGTAACCAGTCGGCATAAGCTACTCGACCATGCGATATGGCGCGTACATTATTACCTTGCCGCGCTTTGATCATGACACCGTTCCATTTTACGTTGGCAAATTTTCTTGTTTTGCCAAACAAAGCCTGGACGGTGCCCAGAACTGGCCAGTATAACTTGCCTTTAAGTGTTGCAAAGGCTTTGTGTTTACCCGGTTCAACAAATATTTCCGGCATACTCTTGCTAATGACATTGAGTACACGTTCCAGTTGTTTTTCGTTTTCGAGCATTTGTTGCAAGGCATTGCCTTTGTTTTTAATATCCTTTGAGAGTTTGGCAATCACAATGGCGCGTGCCTGATAACTACCTTCAAGATTTTTCTTTTCAGCAAGTTGTTGTCGCTTAAGATTTTGCAGGGTTTTATTTTCCTGACGAATGCGTTTTTTTATCTGTGCCAGACTGCGTAGTGTTTTGGTTGATGTATCTATTCGTTCTGAACGCACCTGATTAAAATAATTGTAGTAGGTGAGTACCCGACCGATGGCATTTGGATTTTCTTGGTTCAGTAATAATTTTAAATATTCCTGCTTACCAATGGTATAAGCGGTGCGAACCTGTTGACCGAGCAAATCACGCTGAGTCGCAAGATCTTTGTTTAATCCTCTGCGTTGTTGTTGCAATTGCCGTAAACGCTTATTCTGTCGTCGCAGCTTACGCTTTAACTGGTTAAGGTTTTTAACTCGTTTACTGATACTAATTTCAGTTGTACGCAATTCCTGACGCACTTTGTCATGTAAACTACGAACTTCATCTAGCTCATTTCTTAGATTTTTTATTTTAACTTTTAATTGTTGTAACTGTTGCTGTTGCTGTTGTTGTTCTCTGTTATCGCCATCAAAAGAATCGGCTTTTACATAAACGTTAGCGCTTAGAAAAACTATTGTTACCAATCCAGTTAAAGATTTTTTAAACATCGGTTATTTTTTTAACCATACTTTTATGAGGTATGCCGGCATCCATAAATTGGCTGCTGTTACAAACAAAACCATGTTGCTCATAAAATGAAATAGCGGAGACCTGTGCATGTAAATAAACGCTCTTTAAATGTTGTTGTTTTGCGATACCTAGCAATGTTAACAAAATTTCCGAGCCAATACCCTGCTGCCGATACGCTTTTAACACCGCCATACGACCAATATGGCCATCGGCTTTTATTCTTCCCGTTGCAATAGCTTGATGGTTTTTAGTTAAAGTAATTACATGCCGGGCTGTTTTATCAAATTCGTCCCACTCTAATTCTTCGGGTACCTTTTGTTCATTAATAAAAACCTGACGACGAATATCACTGAGTTGTTGCTGGCCACTTTCCCATGAACATATTTTAATTGAATAATTTTTCAATTTGAGCCGCCGCTTAATTGTCCCAGTCTGCTGCTTAATAAATCAATAAAAACTCGTGTTTTTAATGGTAGGTATTCCTTGGATGGGTACACCAACCAAACAGAGCTATCGTAATTTGTTGCCGTGACATGATACTCAGCAAAGACTCGAACCAATTTACCTTCGGCAATCTCCTGTTGCACTAACCAGTCAGGCAATAAGGACAGCCCCATGTTTAATAAAGTACATTGTTTTATGGCGGCAGAATTGGTTATTAAAACGGTTTTGTTAATGGTGACATCCAGCATATTTTGCTGCGAGTCTTTAAATAACCAGTTTAAGTTATACCCGGACCTTGGGAATAAGAGGCATTTATGTTGAGTAATTTCCTTTGGCGTTTCAGGTACACCATATTGTTCGAGGTATTGGGGGCTAGCACAAATATAAAAGGTCATTTTTGTCAGCCGTTTTGCTATGTAAGTGGAGTCTTGTAATGTCCCCAGGCGAATTGCGACATCAATTCGTTCTTCGATTAAATCCAGATAGGTATCCGTTAAATTCAAATCAATGGAGAGTGCCGGGTATTTTTCTGCTAACACCGGCAGTAATGGCACAATTTGCATTCCGCCAAATACGGCTGCGGCAGTGATGCGTAAAGTGCCGGTGGGTTCTTCACTTAGGTCGGCGGCGATTTGTTTGGCCGAATTTAAATCGTCAATGATGGTTTTGACACGATCAAAATAGGCCATGCCCGCCTCAGTGGGCACTAACTTACGTGTCGAGCGTTGAAATAAGCGGATCCCCAATTCATTTTCGAGCCCGGTAATTGAGCGTGACACAGAGGATGGGGCAATATTATGGATACGGGCAATCTCTGCAAAGTTACGGTGCTGCATCACTTCGACAAATAATTCCAGAATATGGGTATCCATTCATGCAGTATATGCAATTATCTTTTGCATATGAACCTATTTATTGCGGTTAACAGGGGGAATAAACTGAATTTGTCTGAAATAAAGATAGGAGATATCACAATGACAAATACCGTACCTTCATACAAAACCGAGCTGCAAACCTTAGTCTTACAGGTGAAAGAAATGATGCCTGCGGACAAATTTGCAATATTTAATCAGGACGCTAACCAACTGGCAGAAAAATACACTTCTCCCGTTAAACTCAACAAGGGGGATAAAGCGCCTTCTTTTTCTCTGCCCAATGTTCATGGTGAAACAGTGACACTGGCCACTTTATTACAACAAGGCCCGGTGGTACTAACATTTTATCGGGGAGTGTGGTGCCCATACTGTAACTTACAACTAAAAAATTACCAGCAAATATTGCCCCAGATAAAAGCCGCCGGTGCCAACTTGATTGCTGTGTCGCCGATGACACCGGACAATTCTTTAGGGGCAAAACAAACCAATGAGCTTGAGTTTGAAGTGTTAAGTGATTCTAGCAATAAAGTGTCGCGCCAGTACACAGCCGTTTTTAAAAATGCTAAAGCACCGATTCAGGCGATGAGTGATTTAGGCTACGATTTTTTTAGTTTTTATGACAATCAATCAGCCGAATTGCCTGTACCGGCTACCTTCGTGATTGCACAGAATGGTAATATTTTATTCGCTAATTCCGGTGGCGGTGACTATCGAGAACGCATTGAGGCTCAAGAGATACTCGACGCCCTTGGTGCATAGAGCGTAGTTAAATAGCCCTCTGCGGTATTGAAAGAGGGCTATTTTTTGCTTCTTTAATTGTGTCAAAAGATAAAGTGGAAGAAAATGCGACCCAATATCGAGTAAAAAATCGTTTAAAGAAACACAACTCTCAGGTATTCTCAAGGTCTACTCCCTAATGAGAATTCTAGCCACCATTAGCTTATGACGGATAGCCCACCCATTGTCTGCATTGAATGTGATTTATTAATTAAATTACCGCATCTTGATGAAGGCAAAAAAGCGGTTTGCCCCCGCTGCGGGTACACGTTAATGGCGTGTCATCGTAATGCCAAAGATCGGGTTATTGCTTATTCGTTTACAGCGTTATTTTTTTTAATATTATCGTTTATGTTTCCTTTTCTTACTTATAGTAACCAGGGTGGGAGCCGAACAGTCACCTTATTACAAAGTATCAATGTTATGGTGGCAGAGAATTTTACAAGTTTGGCCATCCTGATTTATATTTTTATTTTGATTATCCCCGTGGCTTATCTGCTCAGTTCAATCTATGTGTATACGTCATTAAAATCACCGCATTTGTTTCTCGGAACGCGAAAAGTAGTGATGTTCATTGAGCAGTTACAGCATTGGAGGATGGGGGATATTTTTTTAATATCTGTTCTTGTCAGTTTTACAAAAATAGCCACTATTGCGGAGCTTAGCTTTGATCTTTCATTTTGGGCCTATGTCCTTTATGTTTTAAGTATAACGGCTGCCGTATTACATACTGATAAGTGTCAGGTGATGAATTGGTTGGAAGCCAGAAAAGAGGATAAGTCGAGTTCTTTGGCGCTAGAAAAAAAATGCCCTAAATGTAATAAACGCGTTAATAAGGATAAAAATTTTTGTGATTCATGTGGGGCGACTTTGCACAAAAGCTCGGTTTATAGTGTACAGGTGACCTGGGCGTTATTACTGACCTCGGTGTTATTGTATATACCGGCCAATACGTTACCTATTATGCAAACAACTTATTTGGGAGCCGAAATAAACAGCACGATTGTGGGGGGAGTGTTAGCATTATGGGCTCAAGGTTCCTACCCTATCGCAATCATTATTTTTATTGCCAGCGTGCTAGTCCCTGTTGGTAAATTAATGGCGCTGGCAACACTTTGCTTAAGTACGCAAACACGTAACCATCATTCATACAAACAAAAAACACTTATTTATCGAATGACCGAACTGATTGGTCGCTGGTCAATGCTCGACGTATTTGTGGTTATGGTTTTAGCTGCCTTAATAAAACAGGGAAGCCTGATAAATGTGCATCCGGGTTGGGCTGCGGTGGCTTTTGCCGGTACCGTTATTTTTAGTATGTTAGCCACATTGAGCTTTGAACCGCGATTAATCTGGGCTCCCTTTATAGAGAAAAAATACTAATGAGTAATGATAAGCAGCCTTATCCTGCACAAGTCGAGTCGCTTCATTCAATATCCAGAATATGGTTGATCCCGATTATTGCGGTGTTAATTGGCGCATGGATGATTTATTTTCATTTAAGTAATCAGGGGCCTTCCATCAGTATTAGTTTTATCAATGCCGATGGTATTGAGGCGGGTAAAACAAAAATTAAAATTAAGAATGTCGATATTGGTGTCGTGAAAGATATTAAATTAAGTGACGATCTTAGTGGCGTGATCGTGACGGCTCAAATCCGTAAACACGATATGCACTTACTTAAAAAAGATGCGCAGTTCTGGGTGGTTCGTCCAAAAATTGGTAAAGGTGGAATATCTGGTTTAAGCACACTATTGTCGGGAGCCTATATTGAGTTGTCGCAGGGTTTTTCTAAAGAAGACGGGCGTCAATTTAAGGGTTTAGAAAACAAGCCGGTTACTCCTGCGGGTACGGCTGGATTGCATGTTACCTTGGACAGTCGTGGTTATCGGGCACTGCAAATTGGAGACCTTATTTTATTTCATGGCATGAATGTGGGGCGTATTGAATACATCTATTTTAACGCCAAAGAACAAATTGTTTATTATGATGCTTTTATAGAAAGCCCTTACGATAAACTGCTCACCACTAATACTAAATTTTGGGAAATAAATGGGATGGAAGTTGATTTATCCGCAGATGGGTTTCGAGTTGAGTCAGGCACATTGGAAGCACTGATTAGTGGGGGTATCACGTTCGATGTTCCCAATGATTTACCTCGTGGGGAAACCATTACTCAACGTGAATATTTTACTATTTACCCAAATAAAAATGCCATAGATGAAAACCGTTATAAATATGGTTTAAATTTAATCTTACTCTTTAAAGATTCTATTCGTGGTTTAAAGCCGGACGCTCCTGTCGAATACAGGGGGGTGCGGGTTGGCACTGTGCGTAGAACCGATATCAACTATCCTGAAATTCATAATTTACTCCAACAGAACACATTAATTCCGGTAATGATTTCTATTGAGCCTGGGCGGATTGGTCTTGCGGATAAAGAAAGTAACCTTCCCATTACTAAAAAAGAAATTCAGCGCTTATTGAAAAGTGGTCTGCGAGGCAGCCTTGCAACAGGTAGCTTGTTAACGGGTAGAAAATACATTGAACTGGAATACGCTAAGGGTGTGGTGCACAATGTTAGTACGTTCAATGGTTATCTGGTGATCCCAACCACTGAAAACTCATTAGATAAGATGATAGCAAATACTAGCAAAGTAATGACAGCGGCAGATAAAACGTTAATTCAGGCGACCCGTACATTAAAAGACTTGCAGCCCATGGTTCAGCAATTAAACACCCTACTCAAGCAGTCTTCAGATGAACAATTAGTGGCTCAGGTTAAAAAGACTTTACAAAGCATTGATAAACTATCCAAAGATTTTTCCGAAGGTTCAATCACGAACAACGAACTTCAGGATACCCTGCATTTTCTAAAAGCCGCCTTAGCTGAGCTTGAGCCTTTGCTTAATCAACTCAATCGCAAACCAAATAGTTTAATTTTTAGTGGCAATAAAAATAAGGATATTGAACCGAAGGGAATGAAACTAGAAATGGAACCGAAGGGAATGAAACAGAAAATGGAACCGAAGGGAATCAACCAGTGAGAATAATTAAAGCATTATTAATTGCGTTGAGTATTATTAGTTTATTTTCCTGCGCGTCGTCACCTGCCGATGTAAAATACTATAGCCTGTCACTCACTTCATCCCACAACGTTGAGCATAAAAATAAAAAATATGTTGTTATTGAGCCTATTCATTTAGCCGCGTTTTTACAGCAAGATGGCTTGGTGATGCAAATGGGCGAACATGAAATTTATACTGCAAGTTATCACCGCTGGGCAGAGCCATTAGACGAGGCGATTGGCCGATTGTTAACGCAAGAACTTAATACCTTAAGCAGCCATTATTATTTTGAAACTAGCGAAGCGCAGTGGCATAAAAAGGCAAAATATCATCTTAGGCTAAACTTTAGTCGCTTTCAGGCAACCGACCATGCCACGGTTTCGGTTGCAGGCCATTACGGGGTATACCTGAAAGGTTCTGTCTTAAAATTTGACCAAACTTTTTTGATTTCGGATAAACTGAAAAAAGATGGCTATTTATACTCGGTCGAAAAATTAAAACAGGCGGTTCACCAACTGGCAACGCAGATAATAACGGCCTTTAATCGTCAGCCGAATATTTAGTATCAATCGCAACAATGTGGACGTTAATCCAGAGGCTTAGGAAAGCCATAAATTCACCGTTTAGCTTTTGCGTATCGCCGTCAATAAAATCTTTTGCAAATGTATCGAGGTCATCGATTAAATGTTGATGAATTTTTTTATGAGCCTCAAAGCCATGGAATTTAATGGCTTCCATATAAGCTTCTTCGTCCCTGAAATGGATAATGACGTATTCGATAAGATTTTTAACCGCATCGACCACCGCGTCTTTCCCGGCATCACTTTCGTTGACTTGGTATAAGACTTCCATTAACCCAATAAGATGCTTGTGTTGATCATTCATTTTTTCAACACGAACGTCCAGATCAGGTTCCCACTTAAAATAAGCCATTGATTTTTCTCCTTTAAATACCGATATCGACAATAAAATAACCAGAATATAAGCAGGGTTATCGGCGGATGGGGGCGGTTATTTAGCCTAATTAACGGAACCAGGTCACAGAATTGAGCCCATATGGCGGGACGCTCGGAAGCGGAACATGGTCAAATTCAGGTTCAGCTCTGATTTATTAGGAGGGAATGGAGGGGTATTAAACGGCCGGGATTAGCTGGCCGGTATTATATAAGGACACGATTAGTTGTTGTTCTGTGTCGTTAAAGGTATTTTCGGTTAAGTCACACGTTCGTTGTGCGCACAGCGTTGTAGCAAAACGGTGGCTCACCTTTGTATCAATTCCATCGATAAAGAGTAATGTTTCTAGGTCATGCTTATAAAAAGCAAAACGACTGGCCGAGTTACGCTGTAATATTGGGTGGCTTTGTTTTAACGCATTAAAATGTACAAAATTATCTGTATTTTCAAATACCAGATCAGTTTTAGTATCGCTAACAAAGCGGCCGAACCATTGCGCTAAGGCTGGGTGGTTCGGATCGAGATAGTCTTTAAAAATGTCGCGGATATTCTCAATTGAGCTAGTTGTTATTTCATTTGATTGTGCTTGCATCGTTAAATTTTTATCTTTATAGGTTTTATTGTTAGCGGATCCGTGGCTAATAAAATCAATAAAGTCGGCTAACATTTCAGCATGAGTGGGAGTGCGAAAACCGATAGAAAAACTCAGGCAATCGTCCGTTGCCACACCATAGTGACTAACGCCGGGCGGAATATAAATAATATCGCCGGGTTCAAGTAGCCATTCCTGTTCGGCAGTAAAATCTTTCTGGATACGTAAATGGGTATCGGCTATCTGATTATCGTCAGCAACCGGTTGCGTATTGATTTGCCAGTGCCGATGGCCTTGTGCTTGCAGGATAAACACATCGTACTGATCCAGATGTGGCCCAACCGTTCCGCCTTTGGGGGCAAAACTTACCATTAGGTCGTCTATACGCCATTCGGGTATAAAACGAAACGCATCGACAACCCATGCCAGTTGCGGCCAATGTTTTTCGACATCGTTAACTAATAGTGTCCAGTGGGTTTCCGGTAGAGAAGCAAAAATCGCTTCATCCATTGGGCCATTAATCAGTTGCCAGGGCTGCTCCCCTCCTTTTTCGATAACAATTCGGGAATGAACCTCGTCTTCGCAGGCCAGACCGGCCAGTTCTTCTGCGCTAATCGGTGATTTAAAGTTTTTAAAGCCTTGCTTAATCAGCAATGGCTGCTGTTGCCAGTACTGCTCAATAAACTCATCAGGGGATAGGCTACCGAGTGGTGTCGCCTGATTAGATGTTGGGTTGTTATCTGGCATGATTTGTTTGAGTGTTAAATTAAACTGGTTTGATCTTCATCTTCTTTGGGTTTAACCAAACTACGCCCTAACATTTCACTGGGCTGTTCAATCCCCATTAAATATAACATCGTGGGCGCAATATCAGATAAAGCGCCACTGGCTTCTAGCTCGGCTTCTCGTCCTATATATAATAAAGGAACCGGGTTGGTGGTGTGTGCGGTGTGTGGTTGGCCAGTTTCAACATCCAGCATTTTTTCTGCATTACCGTGGTCGGCTGTTATTAAAATTTCGCCACCAACGAATTGTACCGCTTCGACTACTTCGGCTATACAGCGGTCAATGGTTTCAATGGCTTTGACTGTTGCATCAAAGTTGCCGGTATGCCCGACCATATCCGGGTTGGCATAATTGCAGATAATCACATCGTATTGGTCGCTCTTAATCGCTTCAACCAGTTTAGTGGTTAATTCAGGTGCATTCATTTCCGGTTGTAAGTCATAGGTTTTAACGTCGGGTGATGGCACTAAAATACGCTCTTCAAATTCAAAGGGCTCTTCGCGGCCACCGTTAAAAAAGAAAGTGACATGGGCGTATTTTTCGGTTTCGGCAATGCGTAACTGGCGCAATCCGAGTTTAGAAATATAGTCACCAAATACATTTTTTAAACGTTCCGGCGGGTAGGCAACAGGCACGTCGTATTGGGAATTATATTCCGTTAAGCAGACAAAAGAGCCGAGCTTGGCCACATTGCCGCGTTCAAAGGCATCAAAATCGGGCTCAATAAATGGGCGGGTAATCTGGCGGGCGCGATCAGAGCGAAAATTCATAAAAACAACCACATCACCGGTTTGAATCTGTACCGGCACCACGCCTTTTGGATGAATGGCGGTGGCTTTAACAAATTCATCGGTTTCCTCACGCGCATAGGCCATTTCCAGTGCTTCGTGTGCGGTCTCGGCTGAAAAATCGGCAATGCCATTGGCAATCACATCATAGGCTTTCTTAATGCGTGGCCAACGATGGTCTCGATCCATGGCATAAAAACGACCAATCACGGAAGCAAATTGTCCGCCACCAAGCTCATCTAATTTTGCTTGCGTCGCATCGATAGAATTAAAAGCACTTTTAGGTGGTGTGTCACGACCATCTAAAAATGCATGTAAATAAACGTTTTGCACCCCTTGTTTAACCGCCAGTTCAATCATAGCGTGTAAGTGTTCTTCATGGCTGTGTACACCGCCGGGCGACAACAAGCCCATGACGTGTATTGCTTTACCAGTGGATTTGGCTTTGTCGACGGCGTCCACTAATGTTTGGTTTTTAAAAAAAGAACCTGTTTTTATCGACCGGCTTACACGGGTGAACTCCTGGTACACCACTCGGCCTGCGCCCAAATTTAAGTGGCCGACTTCTGAATTACCCATTTGATCGGCTGGTAGCCCTACTTCAGCACCCGAACCGCGTAAAGTGGTATGTGGAAACTCGGCGCATAGGCGATCCAGATTAGGGGTGTTGGCATTGGCAATTGCGTTATTCTCAACGACGTCGGTAATACCCCAACCGTCCATAATAACCAGCACCATTGGCTTTAAATTCAATGACATAGACTCTTTATTCACTTAATATTTTAGAAAAATTGTAATAAACCAACCATTATATAAGACTTAAATAGCGACAATTCAATCCTGAATTGAGCATCAAGATAGCTTCAATTTCAAAAAACCTGAAAAATAAGCAAATAAAGCCTTCTCAAACGGTACATAATTGTATAATGTTTTAGTAATAAAGGGCAGTCGGCAATTTGAATTATTTTTTAACTCGAATTTGCAGGTTGGAGCAAATAAGAATACTTCTTTTTAACGACAGAATGTTTGGGCGGGCCGAAATGAGCGAAATCGAATTAGACACTTTACTTACACGCGATGAAGACATTGATCGTGCCTCTCGTTCGTTAAAAGCCATGTCGCATCCACTGCGATTGAAAATCCTTTGTACTTTAGGTAACAAGGAAATCAGTGTGCAGGATATTGTCGAACATGTAGGCACATCACAAAGCAATATCTCTCAACACCTCGCTATTTTGCGTGACAAAGGTATTCTGGATTCACGTAAAGATGCAAACCGTGTCTACTACCGTGTGGATGACACCCGTACCTTGCGACTGATAGGTTTAATGCGTGAAGTCTTTTGTACGGCCCCTGAATAAAATTTTTTACCATTGCGCTTTTTCTGTTCGTTTTCTATGTCAGTATCCTTTATAATCCTCACCCATGATTCACATTCTATTTAGAGTAGTTGCAACAAACCTTATCGTATTTTAATTCACCATCTTTTTTTAATATCAGGCTTTAAGTAAAACCCATGAACGCATACATTGAATTTACCAATCTCCATCCTTTACTGGTCGGCAGTTTTTTTGCCATATTAACATTGCTCGTTTTTAATATTTTTGGCAGCCGCCTGCGTGGCTACAATGTGGCTTCTCCTGCCGATGCCACCACTTTAATCAATCGTAATGACGCGGTTGTGCTTGATGTGCGTACCGATAAGGAATTTAATGAAGGCCATATTATTAATTCTATTCATATTCCACAGGCAAATGTTAAAGACCGCATTGCTGAACTTGAAAAATACAAACATAAGCCGATTATTGTAGGCTGTCGTAGCGGACAGCGTTCGGGTCAGGTTTGTGGGAAATTAAAAAAGCAGGGCTTTGACCATATCTACAATTTAGCCGGTGGTGTCGCTGCATGGCAAAATGCTAATTTCCCGTTGACTAAAAATTAAATTAAAACTAAGAAGATCTTAATGACAATTAATATAGACGTTTACTATAGCCAATACTGTGGCTATTGCCACCGCGCCAAAATGTTGCTCGATAACAAAGGTGTAAAATATAACGAAATCTCAGTTGATAACCAGCCTGAAAAACGTGCTGAAATGATTGAGCGCAGTGGAGGCATTACCAGTGTGCCGCAAATTTTTATTAAAAATGAACACGTTGGTGGCTGTGATGATTTATACGCACTTGAATCACAAGGTACGCTAGATGAAAAACTGGGTCTGGTAACCTGAGTCATGTCGAACATTCACATTGTTTGCCCACACTGTGACAGTATTAACCGCTTTCCCCGTGACAAACTCAACGCCGCACCGCAATGTGGAAAATGTCATCAGGCTTTGTTTGTTGGGCAACCGCTAGAACTTACTGCCACTAATTTTAGCCGTCATGCTGCTAAGTCAGACATCCCCAGGGCAAGATCATTATAAATTGAACTAAATAGTAAAGACACGATCAGAACGTTCAAACTCACCTAGGAGAATTGAGTAATGAGCGATTTTATGAGTCA
>VAPK010052468.1_pt1 | contig 14769 bp, 10 predicted proteins | sample 3395031 | NCBI WGS metagenome assembly VAPK01 (sample SAMN08290443, study PRJNA428436) | hydrothermal vent metagenome | isolation source: Deep-sea hydrothermal vent chimney 1 | place: Pacific Ocean: Juan De Fuca Ridge
ATGATTGATTTGGTTGTTAAGTCTCTCGCACCGCAACCCGGTGACACTGTTCTGGATCTGTTTTGTGGGCTGGGAAATTTTACATTGCCTTTAGCCCGCAGCGGTGCTGATGTCGTGGGTATAGAGGGAAGTAACGACTTAGTACAACTCGCGATACGAAATGCACAAAAAAATGATCTGCAGAATGTGACATTTCATACAGCAGATTTGTTTGCTGAGTTTGACACTTTGCCGCAGTGGCGCAAGCAGAAATATAATAAGGTTTTGTTGGACCCACCACGAAGTGGCGCGTTTAATGTTGTGCAATGGTTGTCGAAAACGGGGGTTCAAAAAATAGTATATGTCTCATGCAATCCATCTACATTGGCTCGTGATGCAGATGTATTGGTTAATACACATGGTTTTGCGTTAACTCAAACAGGTGTTATGGATATGTTTCCGCATACAGCACACGTTGAGGCTATTGCTATATTTGAGAAATAAGCCATCTCAACCTGCATGAAGAGCTATTGCTGCGCTTATTCGAGTAGACGTTCCAGTCGTTCCAGATCATTAATGACGACCCATTTTCCCCCGCCTTCTTCTATGCGTTCGCGCCAATGATCAACACGCTTGAGATATTTTCTCGGGTCGATATTATCTGCGCGAAGTTTGGTAACATTTATCGCGGCTACTTTAATGCCCGCAAATGAGATTGGAAAATCACGTACGTGGCCTTTCAATAACTCTTCTTTCAAATCAGAAAAAACCAGAATATGTTTGTTACCCGCGCCGGTTTCATTTAGAAATTCGATCGCTTGTAACATGCCACCCGTAATATCAGTATGAGAACTACTTTTTATCGTTGATACGAACTTGTTAATGGTTTTCTGAAAGGCTCGCTTTTGCTCATTTGTTGTAGAAGGGCGAGCATCGAAGGTGACTTTGGCAACAATATCCTTTTCACTGAAACTACCACTGTCGATTCGTGCAACTGCCAATGAATCTCCAGTGGTGAGTGTGCCTAACAGGTAGTTAATTATCGTCTGTGCTTTGTTAATTTCCATTGTGTAGGTACCGGAGGTATCTAATAGTAAAAACACCGATTTTGCACGCGCAGCAGGGTCTGAAGAACAAGCGGCAAGAAAGCTTGTTGTTGAAACTAAAGTTGAAATCAAAAATAGAAGCGATAATTTCTTCATTTATTTTTCCTCGCCTCTAGGACCAGTTTGAGATGATGAACCAGAACTGACTGATGATGTAATATAACGCGAGTTATCAGTGTCATGCCCCAGCATGCGGGTTTCATCCAAATTTTCTTCGAACTTTTTTTGCCCAAAACTCTGTCCTATACGTAGAGGGATAAAAATGATCAAATCATAAATGCTAACGACAACGTTACCCATGCTGTTAACAAGATTGCCAGTCAGACGCAGTATAAATGCCACTCCATGCAACACACCAACTAAGGCTACACCAATAACGGTACGCGATGAGTGTATAAAGGATTCGAGCGGGATAGCGACGAATGCCAGCGCGAAGGGTAAAATAAAGCCCATCGTCATTTGACCCACAGAGGGTATCCAGCGAAATTCAGGTTTCGCAACAGCGACACCCGCCAATGACTGAGTTAATGCTTCTCGATCTGCCGCGAGAAAATCACGCATGTAAGCAAGAGAAGATTCGATGCAGGCGAAAATAAATAAAAACGTTAACACGGCCCATATCATTTTACGGCGCAACTTGTCATCCATCGAATGGATAATCGGAAACAAACGGGTAATGCCCAAGGCGTCCATTAGGAAAATGCCCAGTGCCGTTTCCATTAGGACTAAAAATAACGCGGCAACATCGGCAGCGCGCATTCCACCAATATAGGTATTTGCACCAACCATTTCAGAAAAAGGTAAAGCAATTAACTGAAAGTTTATTAAACCGCCGAGTAATGCAATGCTTAACACAATAGCGGATATGAAAAATTGTGTCATCGAAGAAGAAGAAAGCATACGCACAGCGGTATCTGTTTTAGCCATGATTGCTTCGTATTTTTCAATTTGCTGGTCAATAATTTTAGAGCGTTTTTCCAGACTTAATATTTTACCTTTGACATGAGAAAGCGAATGTTCAAGTTTGCGCCAATATGGCATCATTTTTTTCAAAAGCATATGCCGTTCTTTACAGGAATTTCGGTACTCCTGCATTGCCGTATTGTGCACGTTGTTAATCGTTGTTTGGATGTCACCTAAAATTTTGCTGACCATTGGGTCACCATTCGAAGGAATTTTGGCGACCGCTTCAACGGCTTTAACCCAGGCTGGTGGCGACGGGGGAACTTCGCTCGATTGGCGATAATCATTGTCGATATTAATGATTTGTTCTTTTAGTTCGCGATGTAAAGACGGGTAACCACTTAAATCGCGGCTAACAACATTTTCCACGCGCTGAAATTCACGTTCGATATAGCGTTCTGTTGCTTCGCGGCCGGCAGCAATGAGTACTTCTTTATTACGTTCTTTTAAACGTTCTTCAGCCAGCATAGTAGACCGTGCACCCAGGCGCATACCATTACGGATGACTTTGCTGAACGACCGGATTGCACTGTGCGCCGGTTGACGAGCAAAGTACATGAGTACGATGAGAACGAAGAGCCAGATGATTACTGACAATGCCAATTGATCTGACCAGAGGGTCAACAAATCTGCCGTTGACATGATTACCTCCTAATTAAATTATTAATAAAGTGTAATGAATTAACGTTTTTGATAGTCCGTTACAATTCGGCTGCTTTTACGACTGTGGTTCTTTACGTTGGTTCAATACGGTTGCTCTTTTGTTAATACTAACTAGTAGTTACTTACCGGATGCCGTGTTTACTGAAAACCTTTTTTACTGGGAACCTAGTTTATTGGAGGCCTAGCTTACTGAATGCAAAGTTAGGAAATATAGTACGGTTAGCGGTATATAACGTATAACTAATTATCGACCGTCAAAGGGATCTTATTAGCTATCTCAATCCTTATATTGGATAAAATACTATACGATACATCGTATCACTCTAATATACTATACACTAACGGTACTGTGTATCCGGTCACATTAACTCCATATATAGCTTTATTTTTATACTAATTGATTTAGTGAAATTGTATTTCAATAACGTAAACTAATTGTTTAACTTGTTTAGAAACAAGCCTCTGGATCATTCAGTTGTATATCTACTTAAACCAACTTCGCAATGGTTAACAATGTTTAGAGATAGTAAATGAGCCTGTTAGTTAATGCAGCAGCTTTTTATATTTGATACGGTGCGGTTGATTTGCACCATCACCTAATCGTCTTACCTTGTCTGCTTCATACTCGGCGAAATTACCTTCAAACCAAACTACATGGCTGTCGTCCTCGAATGCCAGAATATGTGTGGCTATTCGATCTAAAAACCAGCGATCGTGTGAGATAACAATCACGCTGCCGGGGAAGTCCAGTAGCGCTTCTTCCAGTGCACGCAAGGTTTCGATATCCAGATCATTGGTCGGTTCATCAAGCAACAGTACATTACCGCCGCTGCGCAGTAATGTAGCAAGATGTACTCGGTTTCGTTCACCGCCAGAAAGGTCTTTGACTAATTTTTGCTGATCAGAACCTTTAAAATTAAAACGCGAACAATACGCACGTGAGGCCATCTCATAGTGACCGACAGTAATTGTGTCCAAACCATCGGAGATGAGTTGCCAAACATTTTTATCATCTTCGAGTGTCGTGCGTCCTTGATCAACATAAGACAGCTTAACGGTGTCTCCAAAACGCAGGACACCGCTATCAGGTTCCTCAAGTCCACTCAACATACGGAATAACGTCGTTTTTCCTGCTCCGTTTGGCCCTATCACGCCAACGATGCCCCCTTGCGGTAAATTGAAGCTAAAATTATCAATTAACACTTTTTCGCCAAAGGATTTACACAGGTTACTGCCCTCAATGACCAGCTCACCCAGCCGCGGGCCAGGTGGAATAAATATTTCCTTGGTTTCATTGCGTTTTTGTACTTCTTTAGAATTTAATTCGTCAAACCTTGCCAATCGTGCCTTACTTTTTGTCCGCCGACCTTTCGCATTAGCGCGTACCCATTCTAGTTCAGACTTGATGGTGCGTTCATGCGCTGATTGCTGTTTCTCTTCGTTAGCCAGTCGTTTGTCTTTCTGCTCTAGCCAGGAAGAATAATTGCCTTCCCACGGAATCCCGTAACCACGATCGAGTTCCAGTATCCAGCCCGCCACATTATCGAGAAAATAACGGTCGTGAGTGACTGCCACCACGGTGCCGTTAAAGTCGTGGAGGAAGCGTTCCAGCCAGGCAACCGACTCCGCATCAAGGTGGTTTGTGGGTTCATCAAGCAGCAACATATCGGGCGCAGAGAGTAATAATTTACATAAAGCAATCCGGCGTCGTTCACCACCTGATAATGTCGATACATCGGCGTCCCAAGGGGGCAGGCGTAATGCATCTGCGGCTATATCCAGAGTGCGATCCAGGTCCCAGGCATTGACACAATCGATGGCATCTTGCAACGTTGCTTGTTCATCCAACAATTTTGTCATTTCTTCATCTATCATTGGTTCGGCAAATTTCATACTGATTTCGTTAAAACGGTCTAATAACCTCTTGGTTTCACCAATGCCGTCTTCGACATTACCACGCACATCTTTTGTTTCATCCAGTTCGGGTTCTTGCGCGAGGTAACCAATTTTAATATTGGATTGCGGCCTGGCTTCACCAACGATATCGGTATCTAATCCGGCCATTATGCGTAGCAGTGTAGATTTACCCGAGCCATTGAGGCCTAATACGCCTATTTTTGCACCCGGAAAAAAAGACAGGGAAATATCCCTCAATATTTCACGTTTGGGTGGCACGACTTTACCGACCCCATTCATTGTATATATATATTGCGCCATAATTAAATGCCTTGATTAAAATAAAAAGTTACAATAATAAAAAGTTAAAATAAAAGGAAAAACAAAAAGAAATCAAAATAGGGAGTATAATAGAAAACCGAACTAATAGGGTAGATGATTTAAGAAGGTAACAAACATTCAATGAATAAAGATCAAAAAATAGATTCAACGCTAAATTTAGGGCTAAATTTACAGCTAAACTCAGAGTTAAGCTCTGATTTACAATCTCAATTACACACCATCGTCGACTATATTCGCTGGGCCGTAAGTCAGTTTAATAAAGTGAATCTTAGCTTTGGGCACGGCACGGACAACGCGTTGGATGAAGCCATTACATTGCTTAAACATGTTTTGCATTTGCCACACGATATTCCATCCGCTTTGTTCAGTGCGCGTTTGACCAACGAAGAAAAAAAAAACGTTCTAAAATTAATCAACCTGAGAGTAAGCAAGCGCCTACCTTTACCTTACCTTACCAATGAAGCCTGGTTTGCCGAGATGCCTTTTTATGTAGATAACCGGGTTTTGGTACCGCGCTCACCACTGGCAGAATTAATCGAGCATCGATTTGAACCCTGGCTGGATTTAAACAACAATCTAAGCAATACGTCAGACACGTGTATTCTGGATTTATGCACGGGTAGTGGATGCATTGCGATCGCCTGTGCCGTTGCATTTCCTGAATGCCAGGTTGACGCAGTAGACATTTCACAGGATGCGCTTGAGGTCGCGAACATTAATATCAAAAATCACAGTCTGCAAGGGCAAGTAAACGCCATTCATTCTGACTTGTTTGATTCGCTTTCGCAGCAACGCTATAACATAATTATTAGCAACCCGCCTTACGTCGATGAGGTTGATATGGCAAATCTGCCCGCAGAATTTCAACATGAACCTTCGCTTGGACTGGTCGCAGGAAGGACAGGGCTTGATGTTGTTTGTCGAATATTGAGATCGGCACGGGATCATCTTTTACCAGGCGGCTTGTTAATCGTTGAAGTAGGCAATAGCGAGGCTGCACTAAAAGAACGGTATTCACGGGTTGCGTTTACCTGGCTGGAGTTTGAACGAGGCGGAGAAGGTGTTTTTTTATTGACCTATGAGCAGCTAGTAGAGTATGAACCCTTCTTTAACGCAAGTTATTGAAATATATCATGTAACAGTATCCCTTTTTTCAAACAAGAAATTATGCGCGAAAGCTCGATAATTCGAGTATACTCTATGCAGAATTACTGCTTTATTATTTGGTTAGGAAAGGCATTAAATTAATGGATCAAGCTATTGAATTTAATCTAGAATTAATACAGAATTATAATAAATCTGGCCCCAGATATACGTCTTATCCAACCGCGATTCAGTTTCAGGAATCGTTTACTAAAGCGCATTATCTAAATTGGGCGCAATGGTCTAACAAACAAAGTGAACAGGCATCTGCAGCGCGCCCATTGTCGTTATATTTTCACTTACCTTTTTGTGACACGATTTGCTATTACTGCGGATGCAATAAAGTTGTCACGAAAAATCGCGCAAGGGCAGCGCCCTACCTGCAACGTTTACACCGTGAAATTGAATTACAAAGCCAGCTTTTCAACGATCACAGACCTGTCGATCAACTTCATTGGGGTGGTGGCACACCGACATTTATTAGTCATGATGAAATGACGCAGCTGATGCGTGTTACCCGGCAACATTTTAATTTGCTTGAAAATGATAAGGGTGAATATTCAATAGAAATTGATCCAAGAGAAGTACAAGAAGAAACCATCGCCTTGTTAAGAGAACTTGGTTTTAATCGCATGAGTTTAGGTGTACAGGATTTCGATGAGCGTGTTCAAAAAGCGGTTAATCGCATTCAATCAGAAGAAAAAACTTTAAGCGTTATTCAACAAAGCAAACACCTTGGGTTCAAGTCAATCAGTATTGATTTAATTTATGGATTGCCGCTCCAATCAGTAGAAAGTTTCAACAATACGCTTGATAAAGTAATCAGCGCGGATCCTGATCGATTATCGATATTTAACTATGCTCATTTACCGGAGATGTTTAAACCACAAAGGCGTATCAACGAATCAGATTTGCCTTCTGCAATTGAAAAGCTGGAAATTCTTCAACAAACAATAGAGAGGCTCACCCAGGCGGGTTATGTCTATATTGGCATGGATCATTTTGCCAAACCTGAAGATGAGTTGGCGATTGCACAACGCAATGGCAGTCTCTATCGAAACTTTCAAGGTTATTCAACCCACGCAGATTGTGACCTGGTTGCGATGGGGATCACCTCAATAGGTAAAGTGGGTCAGTGTTATAGTCAGAATGTAAAAAATCTTGATGATTATTATGAAAAACTGGATGTAGGTGAATTGCCAGTATTTCGAGGTGTCGAGCTAAATGAGGATGATTTATTAAGACAATATGTTATTACGCAGTTAATTTGCCATTTTCAACTGAATATTTCAGAATTGGAAAAAAAATTTCGTATGGATTTTCGGGCCTATTTTAGTAATGAACTTGTGGAATTAGGTCAGTTTCAATTGGATGGGTTGATAAAAATAAGCAACGACTCAATTCGCGTCCTGCCAGTGGGTCGATTACTTATCCGTAATATATGCATGGTATTTGATCGGTATCTTAAAACTGCCTCCAGCAAACGCTTTTCTAAAGTAATTTAGCATTTAAGCTCCTTCCTAATAATCGCCTTGACGGTGTACTAGCTGCTTCCGAAATACACACTAAAACTAAAGATTTACTGCTGAATGCCGCTAATTTCGTAATATATTTTTGCTTTTTTTTTAGGAGTAGACTATTAACAGGCTGTATGTACTGGAAAATCTTAGGTGGGTTCGTTCGAGGGGCCTCTTCTCGCCGTATCTGCTTATCTGGACTAAAGCCAGTAGCGTACCGAACTCGTCACAAGTTAATGATCAACTGAATTCACTTTTTCTGTAAAGTTTTTCTGTAAAGATGTCTGTGAAGCTGAATATATCGAAAATAAATCATCGTGAATTGTTTATTTAGGCAAGGAAATTAAAGTGAATGGGATACAAAATCGAGTCTTCAGTTTAAACAATTGGACTTTAAGAAGTAAAGTTAATTTAACGGTTGGTTTTATTTTTCTTATCGTCATTACCTTAGTAACTACCTATACAGTGATACGAGAAAGTGATCGACTTTTAGAGATTGCGGAGCAACAGACAAAAGACTTAACCACGCTTTATTTCGATAGCCTGAATATTATGATGCTCACGGGCACCATGGATCAACGTGGTATACTTCGTAAGAAGATTTTAGCCCGACCAGAAGTCATTGAAGCACGTGTCATACGTGGACAACCGGTTATACAGCAATTTGGCCCGGGCCTACACGATGAAATGCCGCTAGATGAAATGGATCGTAAAGCCTTAAGTGGTGAAGAAATATCTGTCATAGAGCGGCGAGGCGGGCGGCGTGTGTGGACTGTATTGACACCTTTTTTTGCAACAGAGAATACCCGCGGTGTTAATTGTCTGCAATGTCATAAAGTGCCCCCCGGCAGTGTTAACGGTGCTATTCGTATTAGCTTTGCACTGGATCACGTCGATGAAACCGTATCGCGTGAAATGAAATTATCCATTGTCGTAAACTTGGCATTTTTCACTGCCGGTTTGGTTTTGGTGAACTTGCTGATGCGTACCTGGATAATTAATCCACTCTCTAAACTTATTAAAGTCGTAAAACAACGTGCTGGTGGTGACTCTGATGTACGTGTGCAAGTAACGACACACGATGAAATTGGCAATCTTAGCGAAGCGTTTAATACCATGGCCGACAATGTAAACGTCGGCACCGAGCGTGAACATAATGCTGCAGAAGAGTTAAGCGAAAAGGTAAATATGCTACTCGAAGTAATAAACAAAGTAACTGAAGGTAATTACGATGTAAATGTTGGTTTTACAGGACATGACGCCATTGGTGAATTAGCCAATAGTTTGCAAACAATGATTACTTACATTAAAACTTCAATTGAGGAAAAACATCAGGCCGTAGATACACTTAAGAAAAAAGTAGATATCATGTTAAAGGCAGTCACCAAAGCAGCGAATGGTGATTTAACGGGTGAAATGGAATCATTAGGCGAAGATGAAATAGGCCAATTAGCAGACGGCGTGCAAAAAATGACAGGAAGTTTAAATTTGCTCGTGGCCCAGGTACAACGATCCGGTATTTTAGTGGCCTCTTCTGCTACTGAAATCGCCGCGACCGCGAAGCAACAAGAAGTCACTGTTGCAGAGCAAGCCGCAACCACCAATCAAATCGCTACCACTGCAACAGAAATTTCTTCAACGTCAAAAGAACTGGAAAATACCATGGAACAGGTGGCTAATGTCGCTGAAGACACCGCTGCCTATGCAACCAGCGGGCAGCAAGGTCTGCGCCGTATGGAAAACACCATGGGCCAGGTTGTCGAAGCAGCAAGTTCAATTGCAGCGAAACTGGAAATTCTGAATGAAAAAGCAAGCAATATCAACACCGTCGTAATCACAATAAACAAAGTAGCAGATCAGACAAATTTACTTTCATTAAATGCAGCGATAGAGGCAGAAAAAGCAGGTGAATATGGCTTTGGGTTTGCAGTAGTTGCCAGGGAAATACGCAGGTTAGCAGATCAAACTGCAGTAGCAACACTCGACATTGAGCAAATGGTAAAAGACATGCAAAGCGCGGTATCCGCAGGCGTAATGGGTATGGAGAAATTTTCTGAGCAGGTGAAACGCAGTGTCGATGACGTAATTAAAGTGAGTAGTGAGTTGGGACAAATTATTGAAAAAGTGCAGACTTTAACACCCCGGTTTGAATCCGTTCACCAAAGTATGCATTTTCAAACACAAGGTGCGCAGCAGATAAATCATGCAATGATACAGTTAAATGAATCCGCACAACAAACCGTAGATTCACTAAGGCAATCAAATTCCGCTATAGAAAAATTAAATGAAGCGGCAAATAATTTACAACACGGTGTCACTAAATTTAAAGTTTCAAAAGAGCAATAGTAGATGTTGTTATTGGTTTTTTATGTTAAAAAAGATTGTTATGCAATAGACTCAGCTAACGTCGAAGAAATCGTGCCGTTATTAACTCTGCAATCAATTGCGAAGGCGCCAAATTTTGTGGCGGGCTTACTTAACTATCATGGAATCAGCGTGCCGGTTATTGATCTATGTCTTTTTTTGAAAGAAAAAAAGAGTAATCAATATTACAACTCGCGAATCATCATAGTGAATTACAGTAGCAATTACGGCAAAGGACTCTTAGGACTGATCGCGGAAAATGTAACAGATGTAATGCGGCAGGATGCAAGCAAATTTATACCTTGCAACGTAGAATTAACAACTCCCGCCTTTTTTGAGGAAATTGTATCAAATGAAAATGGAATGATACAAATAATTGAATTGCAAAAGTTGATAACTAATGAGTTAGCTAATTTGTTGTTTCCAGAACAATGCATAAAACGAAATAACTCATAAATATGAGCATTACAGAAATTAAATCATTACTACAAGGTATTATCGGTTTAAATGCTAATACCGTCGGTGCGTCTAATTTTGAGCGTGCCGTTCGCCACCGTATGAAAATATGTGAAATTAGTGAGGTTAATGAATACCTTAGTGAGCTAGAAAATTCCGAATATGAAGTTAAAGAGCTAATTGAAGAAGTTGTTATTCCTGAAACATGGTTTTTCAGAAATCAGCAATCCTTTATTGCGTTTGATTCATACATTAAGGACGAATGGTTAGTAAATAATAAGGAAAAAAAATTAAAAATACTAAGTGCGCCTAGTTCAACCGGGGAGGAGCCATACTCCATTGTAATGAGTTTGGACAAACACGGATTAGGCGGCGATTATTTTCAACTGGACGCGATAGATATTAGTACTCGTTTATTGAGTAAAGCGAAAAGAGGCGTTTATGGGAAACATTCCTTTCGAAATAAGGAAAACAATTTTATTGACGCTTATTTCGATCGGATAGACGATACTTTTGTATTACACGAAGATATACGCACTTCAGTAAATTTCAAACAAGGGAATATATTAGAAGAAAATTTAGGGAATGGCACAGCTATTAAATACGATATTATTTTTTGTAGAAATTTATTGATTTATTTTGACCGTAGTACACAAGAAAAAGCAATTGAAAATTTATGTAAATTTTTGAACGACGATGGGGTAATGTTTCTTGGGCATGCTGAAACCGGTGAATACATAAATAAACACCTTACAAGAGCTAAATACGCCCGAGCTTTTGCATATCATCGAGTGCCAAAAGAGAATACCAAAAGCAAGAAAGAGAGAGCGCTCTCAAAAGATAAATTGGACCATAAAAAATCGAAAATCGGTCAAAAAACTACCCAAACAGCATTCAAAAAACTATTGAGTTCCGCGCCAACCGGGGAAAAAAGTTTACATTTTCTCGAAACGATGGAAATAAACCTTCTCGATAACAATCCGCCTAAAAATGATAAAATATTACGGAAGGTTAAACAACTTGCGGACGCGGGCGAGCTAAAGGAGGCAAGCGCACTTTGCGAAAGTTATCTTCAGACACATGATGCTTCTGCACAAGCTTATTATTTACTTGGACTCATTCGAGAGTCAGAAGGGAAACAGAAATTAGTAGGAGAGCTGTTTCGTAAAGCAGTGTACTTAGATCCAAACCATCACGCGGCGATGATCCACCTTGCGCTACATGCAGGTAGACAAGGCGATGCAGATATGGCGAAAAAATTACATCAAAGAGCTCAGCGAGTGGTTAAGCGTAACAAGTCCTAGTGCTCCATCACTAGCCCAGATTTAGCAAAATGACATATATTTATGAAGTCGAGCAATGAATGACAAAATTGTAAACTGTTGGAACAGTATCGGTGTTTGGGGTAGAGAACGGCCACGTTGTCCTGTGCTGGAATCAGTAATACATTGTCAAAATTGCGACAAATACATTGATGCAGGGCGGCAAGTATTGGCACGCGAGGTGTTACATAACGGTAAATTATATGAAGATGAAGAGCAACTTATAAAGTATTCGGAAATTCGAGAGGAAAAAAATCAGAATGAATCTGAATCAGTAATGGTATTAAGGTTTGGCGATGAGTGGTTTGCCATTCCATCGAAATTATGTATGTTGGTTTCAGAAAGTAAGCCTATTCACTCAGTTCCACATCAAAGTCCTCATTACATTAAAGGCATTGTCAATATTTCCGGCGAAGTGCACCTCTGTTTTTCCTTAGATTCATTGCTCGGCGTCGAGAAAGCTAAACAAGAACAGCCTGGGAATCAGCGTGGATTATGTAATTGTCTTATCGTTGTCTCTATTAGCAGAAAACGCTATGTTTTTCCTGCGAGTGAGTTTCGTGGGCTTTATAGATATAACAAATCAGATTTGCTTAATGTTCCATCGACTATAAACAAAAAAACAGCAAAATATCTAATTGGTGTCGTCAACTGGAACGCACTTAATGTTGGTTGCATTGATGCTAGTTTATTGTTTTCTACTTTGGAAAGAAAAATTCAATGAGCAATGACAAACAAACCGATTACAGTAATTTATCAATGTTTGAATTGTTTTGCATTGAGGTGGATGGCCGAAGCACGTCACTGATAGATAGTTTGTTAACTTTAGAAAAAGAACCGGAAAATGCTATCCATTTAGAAGTGCTAATGCGGTGCGCGCATTCTATTAAAGGCGCATCCAGGTTAGTTGAAATTGTGTCAGTGGAAAGTATCGCACATGTCCTGGAAGATTGTTTTGTGGCTGCACAAGCTAAAAAAATAATTTTAGATGAAAATCACATTGATATTCTACTAAAAGCTGTGGATCTTATAAAAAGCATTACAATACAAAGTGAAACTGAATTGGCACAATGGGAAAAAAGTCATGAATCAATAATAAGCTCTACAATTAAATCTATTAATAGCATATTAAAGTTTCCAAAGCAAAAAAAATACTTGGCAAATAAACTCTCCGACATTACTAGTGAAATACCCATGTCTACTAGTGCCACGCCAGTTAACAAAGGTAATTCTCAAGACAGGGTATTGCGAGTCAGCTCTGATCGACTGAATAGAATCATGGGAATAAGCGGTGAGTTGTTAATAACTTCAAAATGGGTCTATCCATACGCTACTTCAATGCTGCAAATTAAAAAAAGACAGTTAGAGTTGGCAAAAATATTAGAAACACTCAAAGACTCGCTAACAAAAATCACGGAAAAAGATTCTCAAATTGATAGCCAAATTTTTTTCGCGCTGAATAAAGTAGGCGAATGCCGCATAATGTTATCAGACCGATTAGCTGATATTGAATCATTCGATCGTAGAATGTCCACTTTATCAGCGCGTTTATACCGTGAAGTAGTTTCAAGTACGATGAGACCTTTCGCTGATGGTGTTCAAGGGTTTCACCGGATGGTGAGAGATCTTGCCAGGGAACTCCATAAGAAAGTAGATCTAACTATTAATGGTCTTGAAAATGAAGTGGATCGTGATGTGTTGGAAAAAATTGAAGCGCCGTTAACGCATTTGATTCGTAACGCAATAGATCATGGCATTGAGTTCCCCAGAGACCGTAAAGCAAAAAGCAAACCTGAAATAGGTAAAATTACGATTTCAGCTATTTATAGCGGTGGGCAACTATCAATTATCGTAGAAGATGATGGTTGCGGCATTGATGTTGAAGCGTTAAAAAACACGATCGTTAAAAAAGGATTAGTCACACGGGATATTGCAGACACTTTATCAAAACAGGAAAGCCTGGAGTTTTTATTTCTACCTAATTTTTCTACCAGAGAAAGTGTAACTGAAATTAGCGGAAGAGGGGTAGGACTTGATGTTGTGCGAAAAGCCGTACAAGAAATTCGCGGTTTAGTTCATATTAATTCAAAAAAAGGCAACGGTACTCGATTTACTTTGCAATTACCACTTACTTTATCTGTAGTCCCCGCATTGCTCGTTGAAATATCGGAAGAATCTTATTCGTTCCCGTTAATAAGGGTAAATCGTGTTCTCAAGGTAAACAGCAACGACATATTACGTAAGGAAGGGCATCAATACGTCATATATGAAGAAGAATATCTGAGGCTGATATCCGCCTCTCAGGTATTTGGAAAACAAGCTAAGGTATCGGATAAAGATGAAATCTCTATTGTTGTCGTAAATGACCACCTAAACAAATATGCTGTGGTCGTGGATGAACTGGTTGGACAACGTGAATTAGTTGTGCAATCACTTGATCCACGTCTGGGAAAAGTTAAAGATATCAGCGCAACTGCAGTGCTTGAAGACGGTCAGCCCACGTTAATCATTGATATAGAGGATTTTGTTCGTTCTATCAATAACATCGCTACAAATAAAAAAGTTGCCGAAGTAATCCAAATCGCCGATGTATCGGATCAAAAATCGAGAAAAAAAATACTGGTGGTAGACGATTCACTTACTGTAAGAGATGTAGAAAGAGACTTATTGGAAGCAAATGGTTATCAAGTTACCATCGCTGTGGATGGTGTAGATGGGTGGAACACGGTCCGATCTCAAACATTCGATTTGGTTATTACAGATGTGGATATGCCAAGGATGGATGGAATTGAATTAGTTCAAATGATAAAAAACGACACTTCTTTAAATAGACTGCCTGTTATGATCGTTTCATACAAAGACCTTAAAGAGGATAGAGAGAAAGGATTGCAAGCAGGTGCAGATTATTATCTAACAAAAGGAAGTTTTCACGATGAAACAATGCTGGAAGCCGTAATCGATTTGATTGGCGAAGCATAAATAAAGCCATTTTGCTCGAGCCTATGTGCTATTAATATA
>VAPK010032647.1_pt1 | contig 14768 bp, 13 predicted proteins | sample 3395031 | NCBI WGS metagenome assembly VAPK01 (sample SAMN08290443, study PRJNA428436) | hydrothermal vent metagenome | isolation source: Deep-sea hydrothermal vent chimney 1 | place: Pacific Ocean: Juan De Fuca Ridge
ATCTCGACGAGGCTGACAAGTCGCCCATCATGGTGAGCGGGGTTGACAATCCTCATTCGACGACCACTGTTGCTGCCAACCTTGCTGTTGCTGCTGCTCGTGCTGGACGCCGAACGCTGCTCATTGGAGCCGACCTTCGCCGCCCAAGTCTGCATGATCGTTTCGGGTTGGAGAACGGCAAGGGACTGACCGACGTTGTCTCTCGAACCGTGAATTTCGAAGATGCCTTGTTGACTCCGACTGAGTCAACAAATCTTCAGCTGCTTACTGCTGGTACTTCAGTTGATCAACCAGCTCGCCTCTTCCAGGGAACGGACTTTGGTCGGTTCATTGATGATGTGAAGCCTGAATACGACCTGATTGTGTTCGAGGCACCTCCAGTCCTCCAAGTAGCCGACGCGGTAGACATTGCCCGGATGTGTGAGGGCGTCGTCTTGGTGGTTGAACCTGGTCGAACTGGCCGAAGCGCGGTTGCTGACTCACTGGAGCAACTCAACCGGGTCGGGGCCGATGTGGTCGGAACGATCGTGGCCGAGAATACGAAGCCCTGATGCAGAACCCAGTCCTGATGGAGCACCCGTCCTCATGAATCCGGTGGCTGAGCAGTCGGCCGGACCATTCATGTCAGCCGACCAATCCAGCGGTGTTGTCCGGCCCGAATCTGAAGTGCCGCTACCAACTTGGCCGCTCACTCTGATGATCACGGCCTATCCGCTCTGGTTCTTGCTTGGGCTGAGTGGCTTCACCTGGATCATCTTCGCCGTCCCCATGGCCATCGCCCTCATCCAGCGGCGAGACCTTGTTGTGCCCAAGGGTTTCGGACTCTGGTTGCTCTTTGTGGTGGCGGTCAGCGGCTCGGTCATCAGTATTGATGAGATCCCCCGACTCTCGGGGTGGATCCTGCGCTACGGCTACTACTTCGCCGTTCTCGTATTCTTGATCTACCTACTTAATGGGGGAAAAGGGTTACCGGTCTGGACGATCGTTCGCTCCTTCGCCATCTTGTGGTTAGCAACGGTGGCCGGAGGCTTCCTGGCCTTCGTATTTGGTACCTTGAGTTTCAAGTCGCCGGTTGGCTACCTGCTCCCTCAGGTGCTCTTGGAAAATGAGTTGATCGAGACACTGGTCACGCCGAGTTTCGCCGATATCCAGGACATTGTCGGCTTCCCGGTTCCACGGCCAAAGGCCCCGTTCCCCTACACCAACAGTTGGGGGTCGATGTTGGCGCTCCTCACCCCCTTCGCCATGATTGCTCTCATTGAGCCTCGGGTCCGCATACCTCGCCGCCTCATCAAGATTGCGCTGGTGGCATCAGTAATCCCCGCGGTGATCTCGCTCAATCGTGGACTGTGGCTGAGCCTCGGAGTTGGCTTGATGTATGTCGCAGTGCGATTGGGTGTTGCTGGTGGCAGCCGAGCGATCCGCACATCGTTTGTCGCGGTGATTGTCCTAGCCGCCATCTTGCTCCTTACTCCGCTGGGTGATCTGATCGAAACCAGGCTCAGTACCGGGCATTCCAACGCGGACCGAACAGAATTGGCCTTCGATGCTATTCGGGGGACGATTCAGCGTCCGGTGTTTGGATGGGGCGGTCCCCGGCCCAACGACCGGAATATTCCTCCGGTAGGAACCCATGGTCAACTCTGGTTTGTCATGTTCTCTTACGGATTCGTTGGTGCCATTGGCTACCTGGGCGGCTTGTTGAGTCTGGCTTGGAATACTCGGCGCCAGCCAACAACGGCTGGGACCTGGGCCCATTCTGTTCTGATCATTGGGCTGGTGCAGATGCCCTTTTACCTGCACGTCCCCTATCAGATGTTTGCCATGTTGGGGGCAGCGGCAGTGGCCCTACGAATCCGGTCCGAAGCTGCGGATGGTCTTAGCTGACGGCTATCGATTCGGTTGGCTTGGTGAAGCCGAGTTTTGATCGGAAGGTGTAGGCCCAGACAGCCAGTATTGGTCCTGCTACCGCTCCGGCAAGGATGACATGGATGAAGTCATCGCCAACCAACAAGCCGATAGGAACCACGGCGAGGAGGGCACCGGCCATAGCGATTCCTGAGGCTCGACTCGGCCCGTGCAAAGACCACGAAGCAGGATTTTGTTGACGGCTCTGGCGATGCACGAATCCGGCAGCGATCGTATTGTGGACAGCAACACTGATGGCCCAGGCTGCCGCGGCACCCATGATTCCATAGGCCGGGGCCAACACCGCTAGCAGCACAAGATCGGTAAGGATGGCAACAGCGACTCCGACGAGGGATAGGTCGCTACGACCAAGCATGAGCAAACACAAGTCGATTGGGCCTGAAGCGGCGCTGAACATCATGCCGATGGCAAGAAGGGTCATGATCTGGGCGTCAGATACATAATTAGCATTGAGTAGATTGGCAAATGGTTCAGGCTTAAGGGCCAAGATCAAGAAGTAGGGCCAAGCAATCATGACCAGCCAGCCGGTCGCCTTACGAAGGAGTCCTTGAGCGACCTCCCATTGGCCTCGTGAGATTGCCCGCCGAAGAGATGGTGACACTGCTTGGGACACGGAGAACATCAAGAAGTTGCCAGCAGAAATGAATCTGCTCAGGGCTCCGTACACGCCAGCAGCTCCGTTGCCGATCAAGGCGCCAACGATGATGACGTCGATTCGCTCCAAGGCGATCTGGAGTGAGGTAGAAAGCGCGCGTGCACGGGTGTAGCCCCAGAACTCCTTGTTGGAGACTTGGGCAGGCCCGTCGTTGGCGAAGCCGCCCAGGCGAGCAACGGCGATGGCGGCCACGACAACGCCAACAATGACAGGAATAGTCCAGCCAACGGCAACCAGGGTTGGGTTCGGGGTCCCCATAGTCAGGAGTAATCCGAGCAGCACGATCTGCCCAGCGGGACGCATGACCTGGTTCACCAGGACCGTGGGGGTTACTGAACCTAAGCCGCGAGTGGCACCGAGCAGGGTGACCGTCAGGGCGAATGGGACAATGGCTAGGGAGAAGACCCTGAGCATGGCAGTCAAGTCATCAGATGAGCCGTCCTTGGTGATCACTGATGCGATAGGCGAAGCGAAGACGGCAACAAGGACGGCCAATGTCAGCGAGACGACAACAACCGGTCGGATAGCCTTCAGGATCAGATCACGAGGGTTCTTCTGCTCGCCGTCGAGGGTTTGTGGAAGGAAGTAGACGAGTCCGGTCATGGTGCCAAGGCACGAGCTGTTCCCGAGAATGGTGGTAACCGCAGTCGCAATGAAGAAGACTCCGGCGAAACTGGTTGACTCTCGGCTGACGAGGTAGGCAATGGCGAAGTTGGCGATGGTGGTAATGACCGCGCCAACCATGGCCAGGCTTGATGCCATCCCCATGCTCTGTGTGGGCTTTGGCGCGGCGACGACAGGTCCAGTCATACCGTGCTGCTTGTCACTGGGGGCCCAATCACTACTGAACGCCAGTCATCATTGGTTCAGGATCATTGGGTGAGGCGGCGCGCCAGCAGTGCCTGAGCCATTTCATCAAGGGGTCCGAGATTTTCTGGCTTCCATCCTTCGCCCGCAAGACGGAACTCGCGGCTGACAAGCTCACAGAGATACAGATCGACGATGGCATCGACAGTCCTTGGAGATTCGCTGGCTGGTGAATCAAGGAAGGGAGCTAAGACTTCGGGTGCAGTGCGAATGATCATATCCAACGCAGTTTGCTCGTTTTGTGCCGCAGCGCGCCTGGACCGTTCGAACGTTTCGTGCAGGGAATCGAACCCAACTGGCCGGTGATCTCCGGCAAACTCCCAATCCCAGAGATACATCAGGTCGGCTGAGCTAGCGGTATTCCAAGGGGTTAGGTCACCGTGCCACAGGCCGGTTTTGAGAACGACGTCACCATGACGTTCCAGCAGGCGGTCAATGTTCAGGAGTTCTCCGACTGGCTGGCCTGCCCACTGTTGAACCGTTGGCAACTCGGCTAGAGGACGTGGTTCATTTTGGGCAATCTGGGCCAGCTGGCGAACGATAGCTGGCTCAATGAACGTGGTTCGCTTGGCCCCAGCCTTGACAGGCAAGGGGGTGGTGGCAACCACATCGATTTCCTCGTCTTGAAGGCGAGCGAGAACTTCTGGAGCGGCCACACCCTTTGGCATCTTTCCCTTGACCTGTTCCAACCAATGAGCCTCGTTGGCCACCAGTTCTCGGGTAAAGGTTGACCAACCGACCTTTACGAAAGCCACTGGGGTTCCGTCGGGTCGAATCAGCTGGATGACTGGTTTGCGATTGCGTCGCCGCGGACCCAGGCTGATGGTGGCCAGCAGGCGCGGTTCCCCCAGCTCTTCTTCCAGCTGTCGCACAAGGCGGAACGGGCGAAGCTCCGTTACTTCGCCACCAGCGAATCGGAGAATTCCCAGCCTGGCAGTTGTCTCTGCTACCAGGCTCTGGAGCCGCTCCCGCTGGCTCCGATCGTCGTGATCACGCTTCATTGAAGCCTGGGTGACCCTGGTCGGCTTGAGGGGGATCAGGAGCTGGGGTTGTTGGACGGATGGACGACAGAGGTATTGGGTGGTTGGACCATCGACGTAGCCGCCGAGCACCTGCTCCAACCAATTGAGTTCGTTCTGCTCTCGGACGGGCTCAGTCACCGCTAGTTGATACCTCAGTTTCGGTCCAAACCTGCCGATGGCAAGGAAATGGATGGGAAACGTTTTGGACGCCTGCTGGCGTTGGTGTTTTGTGTTGGCGTTGTTGCTGCTGCATGCTCGTCCAGCCAGGACACAGCGGGGGACGGTGTTGTTGGCTTTGAGAGGACAACGACTGCCTCTACCAACCGGATCCAGATTGGCCTACAGACGGATGAAAATGATCCTCCGACCAGCTCCAATGATGAGTCGTTGATTCCTCCTACGACCACATTGGCCACAGGAGATCCACTTGCGGAGGACGATTCTCCCGATGAGACGGATGTCGGCTCAACGCTTGTTTCTACCCCCAATGAGCAAGTCGCGACTTCGACAACCGCGCCGACGTCCAAAACGACAGAGCCAGTGGCCCAAGACGATTTGGTAGCCTGCGCCGAGGTCGAGGTTGGGTACTTGTTTCTTTTGGAGGGTGAGTCAGTGAAAGCAGTTCCGTATCTTGAGCAGGGTGCTAGCCATTCGGTCCATAGTGTGGATTCTTCGTACGCCAATGCCGCTCTGGCCCTGTCTGAGGCAATCGGAACCAGTAGCGTCACCACGAATGCTGACGCATTCCTTGCTGTATGTGCAGGCGACGGATTTGAGCGGTTGGCCTAGATGACTGATCCTTTGGAGATGAGCGGTTCAGATCAGAAGCGGGTCTTGTTTGTTTGCTCCGCTGGAGGACACCTCTCCCAACTCCTGCAGATGCGGCCTTGGTGGGAACACCACGAGCGCCGGTGGGTGACGTTCGACATTCCTGACGCCTGGGCCAAGCTGAAAGGCGAGACGCTGATTCCCGCGTATCACCCAACAACTCGCAGCTTCCCTAATACGCTTCGCAACTATCGGCTGGCCCGCGAAGTTCTGTCTTCGTGGCGGCCTGACATCGTGATCTCTAATGGGGCTGGTGCAGCGGTGCCCTTTTTCATTCAGGCCAAGAAGCTCGGAATCCCAACGGTGTACGTCGAAGTGTATGACCGCATCGATTCACGGACCTTGTCCGGTCGACTCTGCCTGCCGCTGGCAACCAAGTTCTGCGTCCAGTGGCCCGAGCAACAAGAGTTGTATGAAGGCAGTGAGAACGTGGGACTGTTGTACTGATGGCTGCATCTGAGCTTCTGGCCGAAGACGAGCAACGACCGATTGTCATTGTCTCCGTCGGCACTGATCATCACCGGTTTGACCGGCTAATCCAGTGGACCGAAGAGTTTGCGGCCACGCGGCCTGAAGTGGCCTTCGTTGTTCAGCGCGGAACGTCTCGTTCTCCCAAGGGTGTTACATCACAAGAACTCATTCCCCATCAAGAGATTCAGGAAATGTTCCGCCGGGCTGTTGTTGTTGTTAGCCATGGTGGACCTTCGACGGTTATGGATGCACGCGGTCAAGGACGCCTGCCCATCGTTGTTCCTCGTAATCCCGAGTTTGGTGAGCATGTTGATGGTCACCAGATGCGGTTCGCTACTCATCTGGACACCAACGGCATTGCCCGCGTGGCGAACACCCAAGATGAATTCGTTGACCTTTTGTCCCAGGCGCTGGAGAATCCCGCAGATTTCGCTATTGACATTGCCGATGTGATTGTTCCCCCCGGGGTTCTGCGGCTTGGTCAGGTCCTGGATGAGATTCTTGGCGTGACGACCCCGATTGACGGTGTCAGGTCCACGAGTTCTGATCCGGCTACCGGGCGAGAGGGCAACCAGACATGAGCGACCGGCAAGACTTGGAAGACCGTTCCGTCTCCGTTCTGATCGCCACCATGGATCGACCGGTCCTGTTGCAGCGAGCCATCGCTGGGGTCTTGAGCCAGGAGCATGACGCCGATATCGAGATCGTCATCTGCTATGACACCGACAAGCCAGACATGTCCCTGGCTCGTGATGAGACGAACGAACAAGGGCAGCATCGCTCGATTCGAGTGATCACCAACACCCACACCAAGGGTTTGGCTGGCGCCCGAAATACTGGTGTTGCTGCTGCCAGCAATCCTTGGATTGCCTTCTGTGATGATGATGATGAATGGCTGCCGGGCAAGCTGGCGGCACAGTTCGAAGCGTTAGCCAATACCCCAGATGCTCGGGTGGCTACCACTGGCATATTTATTCACTATGAAGACACAGACACCGCTCGAATTCCTGATCCGTCACTTCTAACCTTTAGCGGGTTTCTCGAAGACCGGATGACCGATGTTCATCCTTCGGCCACCCTTGCATCCGCTGCACTGATAGCGGAAATCGGTGACGTTGACGAGACGATTCCCGGCGGATATGGCGAAGACTACGATTGGCTTCTGCGAGCGGCCCGACTCTCAAGTTTCGCAGTGGCGGAACGACCACTGGTTCGGGTGTATTGGCATGGTGGTTCCTACTTCTTTGAGAAGTGGAAGACGATTGATGAGGCGCTGGAGTTCCTAGTTCAGAAGTACCCGGAGTTCGCCGATCACCCAGTTGGTCTGGCCCGGATACGTGGCCAGCAAGCAGTGGCAAAAGCGGCAATGGGTGAGCGGGTTGATGCAGCCAAAATGGCGTTCGAAACCTTCAAGCTGAAACCTCTGGAGAAGCGGGTGCCTGTTGCTCTTGCTGTTGCCGCTGGAGTCCCAGCCGGAACCATGCTGAAGCTCGCCCACAAGCTCGGCAAGGGCATCTAATACGGCCAAGCTGAGCCGGAGGTCGCGCCAGCTCTGGCCACCGCCAGAAAGCGTGAGCATTCTGCCTCTTGCGCTTGAGGGTGGTACTGCACCTATTGTTGTCGGCCATGCCCCTGCTGAACCGCGTCGTCGATGTGCTTCCCGACCAATTGGTCTGGCGCGTCATCCACAAGGTTTGGAAGTATCAGGAGCCAGAGCTGCGCCGTCTTGACGATTACCTGCGGACCGATCGAACTGCTGTTGACATTGGAACTTGGTGGGGGCCATGGACCGCGGCCTTTGCCTCTCAGTGCCCAGCCGTGCACAGCTTTGAGCCCCAACCGCAACTGGCGGCGAAGCTGAGGCGCTGGGTTCCCGACCATGTAACCGTGCATGAGGTGGCAGTAAGTGATGAGCCAGGGCACGCGGTTCTTCACCGACCGGACGCCCTGCCTGGAACTGATGGCCTGGCTACCCTGCGAGCAACGACTGATGGCCCGGCCCAAGCCGTCGGCCTTGACACGGTTGAAGTGACTACGGTGACTATCGATTCGTGTCAGCTGGAGGATGTGGGGTTGATCAAGATCGACGTTGAGGGTTTCGAGCTGCAAGCTTTGCGTGGAGCCAAACAAACCATCGCCCGGGACCGACCAAGGTTGATGATCGAGATAGAGCAACGACACCTTGATCAACCAATCACGACGGTCTTTGATTGGCTAGGTGAGAGGGAGTACGAAGGGCACTTTCTCCGGGGGACCTCGTGGGAGAGTTTGGCTGAGTTTGACGTTGAGCGAGACCAGACACGTCTAGTTGAAACACCAAAAAGTGCTGAGTACATCAACGCCTTCTTATTCACTCCGGCCGAGGAACACTGGAGCGCGTGAAGGAGACAGCGGTCTCTGCCCAAGGTGTACGGACTCGGTTGTTGTATCGGTGGAAAGAGGTGCCAGTCCTCGTCTGGATCCTTGGTGCTCTTGCCGGTCTAAGCCTGGCGTCGCACACTTTCCAAGGCGAGTTCCTGCTGAACTGGGATCAGGTCATTGGTCCTGACATTCCGGTCCCCCCAGGTGTTTGGGGGCTGGGTCCGGAGCTACCCCGACGTACACCCTTCTATCTTCCTCTCGCACTAGTCAGCAGGCTGATTGGTGGTCCCCAAACCGTTGGCTTGCTCCTTGTTGGACTTACCACCCTCGCGGTAGCTGGCGCGGCCAGCCTCGCTCGTCCCGACGGGGCGGGCGTCGGTCCAGGCACTGTTGATCTCAGCTCGGCCCTGGTTGGCCTGGCCTATGGCCTTTCCCCGTTCCTGTTGAGTCGTGCAGCTGTTGGGCATTTGCCGCTGGTGGCAGCAACAGCGTTCTTGCCCTGGCTGCTCCATGAGATTGACAGTCGAAGTCGGAGGAACCTCATTCGTTGGGCGGCGGCTTTTGGCCTTCTTGGCTCCAGCGGTGCGGTGCTGGGTCTGATCCCGATCGGCCTGGCCTTGATCCGCGGCCACTCAACATCAGACCGGGCCGGTTCAGGAGACAACCAGCCCGTGAGGTGGTGGTTTCGGACGGGTGGCCTGCTCCTCCTGAGCCAGGCCGCTTGGATCGCTCCGGGGGCAGTTGCGGTACTGGCTGGCGTGCCACTGCCGGCATCAACCAGTACGGCTTTTGATCTCCGGCATTCTGGTAGCGGTGGGTTGAGTCGAGTATTTGCTGGCGGTGGCCTGTTCCTTGAACAAGAAGATGTTGCCTATCGAGCAGGAACGATTGCCGCCATATTTGGCCTCGTTCTGTTGTGTGCCGGCGTCATCGGACTACGAGAGCGCAAGGCCCGACAGGGAACTGACGTGCTACTTCTTGGCGCGATGGGGGGAGCGGCGTTGGTCTTCGTGTCAGCTACTCCGGGGTTGTCTCAAGGTTGGCATGGCCTGGTTTCGATTGGTCCTCTTGGCGTCCTTCGCGAGTCCCACAAGTTTTGGCCCCTGATGGGTCTTGGGCTGCTGGTTGGACTGGCAACCGTGCTCCGCCGATTTTGCGGCGACGTTCTGGTGGTCATCGGTGTGGCAACGGTCGCTCTGGTTCTCGGTGCTGGCTGGCCGGGCCTCTTTGGTGCGGATGGTAGGCTCGAGGCAGTTGACGCTTCGGAGCAATGGCAACCACTCCACGCCGCCGTTGACGACGACCCTGGCCGGATGGCGGTCTTTCCTTGGCGACGCTATGACGAGCTTGGCCTGGCCGAGGGTCGGACGGTATTGCAGCCCGCCCCCTGGATCTTGCCAGGGGTTGTGCTGATCAGCGGCGACGTCGGCAACGCCACTGCATCGGTCGAGCGTCAGGAGATGCTCCAAGAAGAACTGGCTGAACTTGATAGACGAATCAGGGCCGGGCAAGGCATTGCCCCAGATCTCGTGGCCCAAGACATCCAATGGTTATTGGTGATGGCCAACCAGGAAGCCGACTTCTACCAGCGACTGGGTCAAGAACCCGCAGCGACCCCGGTTCTGGATACGCCCGAGTTCCAGCTCTACCGACTCACGACTCGTGAAGACCTTGTTCACTGGTCTGGCCTACCTCTGCCGGTTCGGATCATTCCCAGCTCGCTTGACGGCTCAGTTGAGAGCTCTCCGACTAGCACTCTCACCGGCACGGCCATCTGGGACCGTTCTTGTGAATGGGGCTGGCTCATGAATTGGCAGCCGTTGCCCCGAGATGAGGGCCGTTGCCTGATCGACTCCGGTGGTGGCATCTTGTGGTATCCACCCGCATTTGCCGCCGTGTTTGGACTGGTTTCAACCCTGACGTTGCTGGCCTTTCCCGTTAGTACTGTCAGCGCTCGACCACGTAGGGTGGGAAACGTCTAGGTAAATCTCCATTTGCGTGGTGGGTTACCCTTGGGTTACTTTATCAGTCCAGGCCAGATGTGATGTGTGTCACACCCGTTCAGAGGTAGATCAAGAATGAAGTTTCCCGCCAGAGTAATCAGCATCATTTTCGCGGTGCTGTTGACCATGATGTTGGCCAGTCCAGCATCGGCCCAATACGGCGATGACCCACCAGAAACCGTGGTCGTCGGCGTCGGCTTTGCTGATCAGAACGGCGAGTTCTTTGCTCGCTACACCGCTCCAGATGAGATTGCTGAGACCTACCTGATCTATGTGGTCGGTACTGATGAGGACCAAGAACCATTCGAGTATGTCCTCGCCAATGTCACTCCAGGTTTCGCTGGACTCACGTGGACCCTGAACGGCATTGATATGGAGCCCGGCTCGGAATTCACCATCGAGGCTCGCCACCACAAGGGCACCGAGCTTGGGGCACAGGTCCTGGGTATTACCCAGCTTCCCGTGACTGGCGGAGACTCCCGGAGCATTGTTGGCCTCGGTGTTGTCATGTTAGTTCTCGGTGGAGCGATGTTCTACGGATCTCGCGTTCGCACCAGCGATCTGGCGTGAACCCAGTGGCTTCGGCCTCGATCAGCGTCTTGCTCCCCACCAGGAACGAGGAGGCCAACATCGAGGAAGTGTTGACCCGCATCGACGCTCTTGGTCTTTGCCAACAGATCGTCATCATCGATGACAGTGACGATGACACCGCTCATCGCGCCCGCAGTACCACTGACCTGACGGCTGACATCATTGTCCGTCACCGCACTGGTGACGCCCGTCGAGGTGGGCTGGGCACAGCCATCGTCGAGGGAATAGAAATTGCCAGTGGTGAAGTGGTTGTCGTCATGGATGCCGACCTACAGCACCCACCCGAACTCATCCCGACCCTGATCGAACCGTTGGACCGAGTCCAGCTGTCGATTGCGAGCCGATTCAATTGGGATAATGTGATCGCCGGGCTTTCGCCGATCCGGCGGTTCGGCTCACGGGCTGCCGGACGCTTGGCCTTCCTGCTCTTTCCCGCCGCCCTTGGTGATGTCAGCGATCCAATGAGCGGGTTCTTCGCTGTCCGACGAGACGCGCTCTATCTGGATCGGCTGGATCCTCTTGGGTACAAGATCCTGCTGGAAATTCTGGGTACTCATCAGGATGTCTCGGTCGAAGAAGTTCCGTTCTCCTTTGGTCGCCGCCTTCATGGCGAATCCAAGGCTGGCCTGGTTGAGGGGAGTCGTTTCCTGCGACACCTCGTTCAACTTCGACGCCGGGTACGTCGAGGTCATCGATCGGCAACCCAGTCCCAAAGCCGGCATCGTGATGTCGAGGAGACTGCTCCTGGGTCGCTAGCCACATCCAGTACGGTCAATGCGGGTAGCCAATGAGGATCCTCTTTCACGCATCGCGAGATCTTGTCCATCCCCATGCTGGAGGATCCGAGGTCTATATGGACCATGTCATGCGGGGGCTGCATCAACGTGGGCACACGATCCACTTTTCTGTAGGTCGCCCAGCAGGAACCCACCTGTATGAGGTCAGCGAATCGGGCGGCACCTTCACCCAATACCCGATGAGTCCCCTCAAGCTGCTGCGAAAGCGCAAGGACTATGATCTGGTGGTCGATGTCGCCAACGGCATGACCTACTACTCCCCACTGGTTCGCTCCGGTCCAACCATCTGCTTGGTTCATCACATCCACACCGCCATGTGGGCAGAATGGTTCTCGCCTCCGGTCGCCACTTTTGGCCGGTTCCTCGAGCGGAAGATGATGCCACTGATCTATCGCAAGTCGACCTTCGTTGCCGTTTCGGACTCGACCAAGTCCGAACTGGTGGACCTTGGAGTCAAGTCCAACCAGATCAAGATTGTGCACAACGCCACCCTGGTGCCTGATGAACCAGTCTCAACCAAGGACATTGAACCGCTCTTTGTTGCCGTTGGCCGCCTGGTGCCTCACAAGCAACTCCATCTCTTGTTGGAGCGATGGCCCGAAGTTCGGGCTAAGACTGGTGGCCGTCTGGTCATCATCGGTGAAGGCCCCGAACGTGCCCGGCTTGAGCCCCTCCTCACCGAAGGTGCCAGCCTTGCAGGCAAGGTCACTGAGTCCGAACGCGACGAGCTGTTGGCACGAGCAACCGTCTTAGTGCACCCTTCCCATGTCGAAGGCTGGGGGCTGGTCGTGATGGAAGCGGCAGCCCAACAAACTCCAACCATCGGTTTTGACGTGGCCGGAGTGCGCGACTCGGTACGCCATGAAGAAACCGGCTGGCTTTGCTCAAGCATGGATGACTATGTGAGCCGCTGGATCCAAGCAGCCCAAGATCGAAGCTCGACCGAGCTGGTAGGAAAACGAGCTCGGGAATGGTCGGAGAACTTCGGTGTGGAACGAACCGTTGATGCCTTTGAGTCTGTGGCCTTCGCCGCGGTAGCCGCACATCAGGAGAAACAAGCGGGAGCAACAATCTTTGCCTCGCGCCTCCAGCGGTCCGCCTAGGAATCCGAATCAGGTATCGGGTCATGGCTGACGGCAAAAGAAGTCAGGTGGATGAACCACCGGATGCTCCTTCCGCTTTGGAGATTCTGCGTCGCTTCCGCAACGAGAAAACTGACCCGGAACCCTTCTACGTTGGCTTGGCCGACCGGACCATATTTGGATTCCCTCATGATCTGGCCGGGGCAACCATCCTTGACCTTGGTTGTGGACCCGGCTGGTACACGGTTGCCCTGAAGCGGGCAGGTGCCAACGTGATCGGTCTTGATCTTGGTCAGGCCGATGTAGCCGCCGCCCATCGACGTGGCGTGACCGCCCTGGTTGGCGATGGTATGCAGTTGCCGTTTGCTGATGGAACCTTCGACGGAGTGTTTTGCTCCAATCTGCTGGAACATGTGCCCGATCCTGAGCGTGTGACCGATGAGATTGCGCGTCTGCTAAAGCCGGAGGGGTGGGGCTGGATCAGCTGGACCCCATGGTTCTCTCCCTGGGGCGGACATGAGATTGTTCCCCTGCACCTGCTCGGACCAAAACTTGGTCCACGACTGTGGGAACGATGGAAGGGCAAGCCAACCAAGAATGTGCCATACGAAGGGCTGTGGCCGACCTATGTCGGCCAGGTTGTGCGAGACGTTCGGGCCAATCGCAACCTCACCGTCGACACGGTCTACCCCAGGTACTACCCCTTCATGAAGTGGATCATGTCTGTTCCGGGTCTGCGTGAGTTCGCTTCTTGGAACTGTGTTATCGAGGTCACTCGACTGTCTCGCTAAGCTGTTCGGTCTCACTCAGTTGCTAACCGGCAGCGTCAGAGAAGTTGGATGGCTGGTCAAGATTGGTGACGAGCGCTGCCAATAGTAGTCCAACCACGACTCGCGCTAGGGACGCATCACCACCGGTTCGGACCAGTGACACCGCGGGGTCGAGGAGGGGTGCAGCGCTGAGGATGGCCACTCCAATCAACCCGACGCTGGCGACCGTGAAGAGCGAAACGGCGGGCCGGAACCGATGGATGATCCAGCCCATTGCTGTTCCTAGCAGGCCGTATGGCCCGAGAAAGAAGAAGGCAGCACCGAGGACTACTGAACTCTTGAAGGAGCTAGGTAACAGAGCTGGTTTGGCCTGCATGCGTTGCTTGGCCGTTGACACTGATGTTGATGTTGATGTTGGCACGACGACAGCAAGCCGTTTGGCTGGAATCAAGAACATGGCGCCCGACAAAATAACCCCGAGCATCGAGAGAATGAGGGCAAGACGCAAGCCCGACTCCGGCTGGTAGCTCGGGGCATCAATGAGCTGGTCAGCAGAGATTGACCACGCGTTCAAGGTGTCGAGGGCGAGTGGTTTCGTTTGTGCGTTGGAGCCGAGCGTCCAAGCGGAGTCAAAGGCAGTACCAGCGAGGATGAGGTCGCCTTCAGAGACGGAGAACCGTTGGCTCAAGCTGTTCTCATTTGTATTGTTCTGGCTCGCGTCAATCGATGGAAGGAGTGTGCGGACAACGGCATGGGGTCGGGGTTGGCCTGAGTCAAAACGGATCGAACTGATCAGGTAACCGGGTTCGAGACGAAACTGGATCTCGTGGGTGCCTGCGTTGAGGCGCAGCAAGTCAGCACTTGGGCATAAGTTCAGGCGGCCGGTGCCGTCACCATTCGGGGTGAACTGAACAGCAACCGGCGAACCATCGACGGTCAGCATCTGCTTGGTGCAGCTGGTGTCGGGGCTGGTACTCAACACGTTGGCGTCGAGGGTGAAGACATCATCGCGCCACAGCTGCACCTCCCGAACAAGATTGGTCTCAAAACCGGGACCTCCGTCGAGAATGATCGAAAGTGGAGTCTCGGCCAGTTGTTGGCCAAGGACGGGGTTGGATGCAATCTGTTGCCCAAGATCGACCGGGACCGAGGTGATGAGTCGGGGCTGAACGTCGCTAAACGTCACCTCTCGGATGGCAACGGGGTCAAAACCGGGCCCCAATGGATCGAAGTGAATCTGCAGTTTTGTGAACGGGGTGGATGGATGAACCACCAGGCCCAGCGAGGTCCGATCAAACTGGACCACATCACCATCGAGCCAGACTTCAAGATTGCTCGCTCGCTCGGCCTTGTCAGAGAACGCAATGTTGACCCCCGATGACGAGTTCGGTG